>Ga0137415_10004803_pt1 | contig 13364 bp, 12 predicted proteins | sample CZODoug3_1_1_16f_FD_183082 | JGI IMG/M metagenome (GOLD analysis project Ga0137415, IMG submission 183082) | Vadose zone soil fungal communities from Angelo Coast Range Reserve, California, USA - CZODoug3_1_1_16fungal (Hybrid Assembly) | ecosystem: Environmental > Terrestrial > Soil > Vadose... | reverse complement strand
AACGAACCGACACTCACACGACCGGGTTGCGCAGGCTGCCGAGCTGATCGATCTCCACGACTACCTCGTCTCCTGGCAGCAGGAACTCGCCGCGTGGCGCCCCCACCCCGGCCGGGGTCCCGGTCGCAATGACATCGCCCGGTTCCAGGGTCACCACTGCGCTGGCGTGAGCAATGAGATCCCAAATACCGCAGACCATGTCCGAGGTGTTCGAGTCCTGCTTCACCACGCCGTTGACGCTAAGCCTGATCGAGAGGCATTGCGGATCACCGATCATCCAATCGGGAACGATGCCCGGTCCGATCGGACAGAATGTGTCCTCCGCTTTGGCGCTGAACCAGTCGAACGCGAACGGCGGTGCGACTGCCTCGTGTCGCGCCAGACGGTCACGCGCCGAGATGTCGTTGACGATCGTGTAGCCGGCAACATAGGAACGTGCGTCCTCGGCTGACACGTTGCGGGCTCTGCGGCCGATGACGACGCCGAGCTCGGCCTCCCAATCGATCTTGCGAGTTGGCCGGGCGGGAAGCCGAATCGCGTCGCCGGGCCCGGTGACGGTCGTCGTCGGCGGCTTGAGGAAGAAGTACGGGCTCCCGGATCCGTCAGGCCGCTCGATGCCCATCTCTTCCAGGTGTCCGTAGTAGTTGGCCCCCGTGCAGATGACCTTTTGCGGAAACCGCAAGGGCGTCGTCAGTCGGGCGTCCACGAGGGAACTCGACTTCGACGGCGACCACGCCTGAAGCTCGGCCGAGAAGTCCGGCCATGCGGTGACAACGTCGAGCAAAGAAGCCCGAGGAAGGAATTCGGGTGGCTCCTTGACGACCCCGTCCTCGAGTACACCAATCAGCGGCGTCTCATCCCGGTCGCGTCGGTAGCTGACGAGCATCCATCCTGGATCCAGCATCGGAGTCCCTTCAGCGAGGCAAGAGCTTGGAGACTAGTGAGCCGTGTTGATTCCGTCGTCCATGACGATGCCAAGTAGCTCTGCTAGTTCGGGGTCGGCCGCGAGGCGACGCCGCTGGATATCCATGATCTTCGCCTCAAGATCTGGCTCGTCCTCGTCTGAAATGTCGAACGCATCAAACTTGGCCAGGTGCGGATGCACAATGAAGTCCGCCTCGCGGTGGGCCGGTTCGTACATGTACGTCTCCAAGGCCTCAAGATCGGCTAGCCCGAATACCGCGGAGTGGGTGTAGCCGTCGGCTGGGCTGCCGGAGTACTGGCCCACCACCGAAAAGGAGACCGCAGACGCCTGGCCCGCCCTTCGAAATGCTTGCATCGAAGCAGCGAAATCCTCCTCGGAGATCCCGTCCTTGAAGCTGAAACGCAGTACGTGGGCGATCACGAGTGCCTCCGGTGAGCGTGAGAGCTCTTGGTCATCGATTGAGTCGGGTGCGTTCCCGGGGGATCGAAACGCCGGTGACGGCGAAGGTACCGCGATCACCCAAGGCGCTCTCGAGTCGGTCGAGCACGGTGTAGGACGCGCACGATGCCCGGAAGAGACATCGAGCGCACGACCCGAGCAGGGTGACAGTGACGTGTCCGTCGACGACAGAGGTGACCTCGGCGTCGCCGGCGTCGACGTTCAGCAGCGGACGAATCGTGGAGTTGAGCAGGCGCTGTACGTCCAAGCCCAGTTCGAGGTCAGACGGCAACATTGGCATCCGTCGAATCCGGTAGGCCGGCTGACTCCGCGGGCAAGCCGAGGAGATTGAGCATGTTGCCGCCGAACATCTTTGTGCGGTCCTCATCGGTGATCTCCGGATACCCGTAACCAGCCTGCAGGTCTTCGGGGATCTGGAAGTTCCAACAGGCTTCGAGCAGGTCCTGCGGGTCGGGGCCGAGCGGAGCCTCACTGCCCCAGAGAATGCGATCGGAACCGACCCAGAACAGCGCCTTGCCCAGCCGTTCGGCCGTCAGCCGCGGTGCGATCTTGATGAAGTTGATCCACGTTGACATCGACAGGTAGATGTTCGGGTACCGGGCGGCGATCGTGATCGTCTCGTCCTCGTAGGGCACCCCGAGGTGGTGGATGATGAAGCGCATCTGCGGAAAGTCGAGCGCCGCGTCGCCGACATCGTGGGCCTGGAGGCCGGTCAGCGGCTCCGGGCCGAGCGGGTTGCCCTTGTGCACCTGGGCGATGTCCACGCCGTTCTCGAGCATCCGCTCGAAGATCGGATAGGCCAGGTTTCGATCGTCCATCCGCCACGAGCGACCGCGGGTGTGGCCGGTGTAGAACTTGATCGACCTGGCCCCGAGGTCCCGAATCTGATGCTCCACGTCATGAATCGCGGTGTTCACACCGCGCAGGACGGGATCCGTCCCGCCGCAGAAGATCACCCGCTGCGGGTACAGCTGGGCTAGCTCGTACTGCCGTTCGACCGCGTCCAGCCCATCCTTGTACATGTCGAACATCGGCACCGTCTGAACCATCGCGTAGTCGATCTCGGAGCCCGGCCGGAACAAGATCTCGCCGACAGTCTTCGCACTCCACGCAGAGGCGAACTCGTCGTACGGGTAGTCGTCTCCCTTCTGCTCCTGGAGCATCCGGTAGAAGAAGTTCTGGGTCACTCGCCCCTCGGGCTCGATGACGTTGTCGTCACGCAGATTGTGGACGTGGACGACGTTGTCGAACACGGGGGAGCCGTTGCGCATGAGGTACTCTCCGAGTTGTGCTAGTACTCAGGTAACCTGGTAAATATGTTCATACGGCAGCGGCGGGCGACTGTCAACGGATCCGCCGGCCTGGCCGGGCGCCGAGCGAGTGCTTGGCGCGATCGAGGAGACACAACGACGTGAGTCAGACCGTCAGGTCTGCCCTTCGAGCGGCGACCTTGCCGTCTCGTGGCTACCGCCCGGTCCCTACCGGCCGGCGACAACCTTAGCCAGCACCGGCGCAAAAGCGGGGTCCGACATCCGGGCATTCCGCAGAGCGGGGATGCTTTGCAATCGTGCCGGAACGGCCTGATGGAACGTTGTCAGAGCGGCATTGAGGTCGGTGAGGTCACGGCGCTCCAGAGCCTCGGCGATCGCAAGGCGATAGGTGGAGGTTTCCTTCGCCCAGTTTCGCCAGAACAGCGCCGACGTGCTCTTGTAGCTGGTCAACTCGAGCTGCACGAGCAGCGTAACGAGGAATCCGGAGAGGGCATCAAGCAATGGTTGGTGAGCAGCACGGGCGAAGGCGATGATAAAGCCCGGTATGGCAGTCGTGACGTCGTCGAGAGTCGCACAATGCGCGGTCGCCTCGGCGCTTTCCTTTAGTCCGGCGATGTCTTCGTCCGTGGCTCGGCTCACGGCCAGCTCGGCTGCATAGTAGTTGAGCACACTTTGAAGGCCGATCAGATCGTCGAGGCCCACGTTTTCGAGCTGCATGAGCATCCCCATTGCGCTCGCCATGATGCGACCTAGGTTCGGCGCGACGTACGCTCCGCTGCCCTGCCGGGCCTCGATCAGCCCCATCGAGCTCAGCGCGCGCAGCGCCTCGCGAATCGTCGGCGAACTGACGCCGAACTCGAGGCCGAGCTCGCGCTCGGTGGGCAGCTTGGCGCCGAGCGGTAGCGCGCCGGTGAGGATCTGAGTCCGGAGCCGGTCAATGATCTGGTCGGCGGCGGTCGCCCGGGCCAGCCCCTGGGTCGGCGGCGGCACCGGTACATCGGCCGGAGTCGTGCGGCGTCCTGGCATGCGAGTCCTCACGGATCAATGGGCTGCGTCCTCCGCCCGAGACTACCGGGCCAGCAGCGACGGACAGCGGAGGATCGCCCTTGGATCCCAGTAACCAGGTTACCTGAAAACCTTGACAATTACCGATAGAGCGAAAGATGCTCTTCTCACAACGCCGACAGGCACATCCGGTCCCACGGCCGACCCGTACCTGACTCGAAAGGCACCCGAATGCGACTGGGAAGAAGGGTCGACATCGTCGTGGTCGGATCGGGCGTGGCCGGGCTGTGCGCCGCAGTAGAGGCGGCCGAGGCCGGCGCCGAAGTCGTGGTCCTCGAGCGCGACGTCGCTGTTGGCGGTGCCTCCGCCATGAGCGGTGCGGCGTGCAACATGGTCGGCACGCCGCTTCAGCAGTCGCAGGGGATCGAGGACGAGGTCGACCTCGCATTGGCTGACTGGATTCGAACGGGGGGCCCGACTGCGGACGTCGAATGGGCGCGGCATTATCTCGAGCGAAGTCGTGCCGACGTGTACGACTGGTGCGAGAGCCTCGGCATCACGTGGGCCACGCTGTCACAACCAGAAGGCAATAGCGTGCCTCGGGTGCACACGCCGGCCGGGTGGGGCCGTGGAATCGTTGGCGCCCTCGCGGTCCGGGCCGAATCGCTCGGCGTCAGGTTTGAGGTCGGCGTCGAGGTTGAAGAGATACTCGTCAGCGACGGTGTGGCGAAGGGGGTACGTGCGGCCTCCCTTGGTGAGGAGCTCCGGCTCACCGCACCGGCCGTCGTCGTGTGCGCGGGCGGATTCGCGTCAAGTCACGACTTGATACTCGAGCTGGCCCCGCAGTTGCAAAAGCTTCCAAGACTGCTCAGCGGTGGTGCACCGGGCGCTCTCGGCTACGGCTACCGCCTTCTCCAGAACACCGATGCACAGTTCGCTTGCCTCGACCACATTTGGTTCTATCCGAATGGCACACCCGATCCCGACGATGACACCGGAGCACGCGGAGTGGGAGTCCGTGGCCTCGGCGGGGACATCTGGCTCAACAGCGCCGGTCGACGATTCGTCGACGAAGGCAACCGAAACGGTGGGACGGGCGCGCGGGCACTGCTGGAGCAACCCGGTCAGACGGCGTGGAGCGTCTTCAACTCGGCTGAGCTACCTAACGTCCTATTGCTCGGCAACGAACGCTGGGGAACACCTGCTGGCGGCGACCCCGCGGCGATGGACGAGTTCGTGCTTCGCTCCAAGTTCGTCTGGCGCGCGGATAGCCCCGGCGATCTGGCGGCGATGGTCGGCCTTCCTGTCGACGCAGTGGAAGCAACGGTCAAGGACTTCAATGCGTCAGTCTTAGCTGGGGATCGCCGCGACCCGGAACACCATCGCTCGCTTGAAGGTGTCTCGGCGCTCGCCGGCCCTGATCTGATCGCGATCCAGTTCTTTCCGATCGCGGTGAAGACCTTCGGTGGTGTCCGTACGGACCTGACGTGCCGGGTACTCGATCGGAACGGGGCACTTATTCCGGGCCTGTTTGCTGCCGGCGAAGTGGCTGGGATGGCCGGCGGTTGTATCAACGGGCGGTCCGCGCTCGAGGGCACCATGTTCGGCCCCTGCCTCTACTCCGGGCGGGTGGCCGGGGCCGCAGCGGCGGCTGAACTCGGATGACAACACGAAAGCTTCATAGGAGCGGACTCCGTGATTGCAGATGGCAACACGGCTAGATGAGAGGTGATGTGTATGCCTGAGCCGGTGCGCCCTGAGCACCTCATGCCGGACGATCAGAACTTTGCCCAAGTGAACGGAGTCACGGTACGCAAGGGCACCATGGGGGCTTTCTTGGCCAACCTCAGAATATTGGGCAATATGCCGAGCGATTCTCCGGATCGCGAAGCAATCATCGAGCAACTGAGGCAGGGAATCCCAACGGTGCGCGAGAACGGGCTGTTCGAGCTGTTCACCTTCCGGTCGCCCGAGCTGGCCGAGGCCATCGGTGTGGAGCCGTAGCTCAGACTGCCATCACGTCAGGCGTCGCGATTACAGCCAGGCTGGTAGCTGGGGGATGTGATCGCCGAGCGTGGACCCGGCGATCCGGCCCGTCAACCACCCGACGAGGTCGGCTGCTGGCGCGCGGATCACCCCGGCGTACTCGACATCGTGGGGCCCCAGTCGCCAGTCATGGCCACGATCGGTCGGGGTGAGAATGACGGCTGGGCACTCCGGCTTCTGGGATAGGACAGGGACGACGTCGTCCAGCAGGATGTCGACGATGCCGGGCGGCAGGTCGGCGATTCGGGCACCGGCGTCGAGGTCTATCGCGTGCAGCCACACCTCGCGGATCCGCATCCAGGGAATCTCGGAGGCCGGGATTTCGCGACCCATCGCGCTGCGAACCGTGGTCTGCCAGGTGACTTCATCCAAAACGTCGAGGGCCCGGTCGAGTAGCTGTGCGGTGGAGACCGCGTCTGATCGCAACAGCGTTGCCGGCTGCTGGGCTGAGCGCTCTATCTCAGCGGCGCGTTGCTGCCGATCGGCGTACATCGGGGTTTCGACGCGAGTGCGCGCCCACAGCGCGAGCCGGGTAAGTGCATCAGCGTTTCGAGCAAGGTGACCGACCAGGTGCGCTCGAGTCCAACCCGGAAGCCGGCTCGGCTCCCGCAGATCGGTGTCGCTGAGCACATCGAGTTGTGCGAGGAAGTGGGTAGTCCCTTGCCGCATCCATGGCATCGTGACGGCGAGGTCGTGGCGAGCGTTCACGTGGCCGCGCCAAGGCCCGCTTCGGCCGCGAGCCGACGGGCGATGTCGTCGCGCAGTGCCTTCTTGTCGATCTTGCCTACCTTGGTCGAGACGAGCTCGTCGACCAGCACAAGATGCTCGGGGAGTTTGAACCGCGCGACCCCCACTCGCTCCATCGATGCGCGGATCTCAGCCAGGCTCACCGCCGCACCCGAGCGAGGCACGACGTAGACGCAGACGCGTTCGCCGAGGACGGGATCGGGCATCGCGATCGCGGCGACCTGGCTGACGGCCGGGAGCTGGTAGACGAGGTTCTCGACCTCCTCGGCGGAGATCTTTTCCCCGCCACGGTTGATCATGTCTTTGTCGCGGCCCTCGACGATCAGGTTGCCTTCAACGGTGCGGCGGCAGATGTCGCCCGACCGGAACCACCCGTCGGGAGTGAAGGAGCGGGCGTTCTGCGCGGCTGCGCGGTAGTACCCGCGTGGGGTGTACGGGCCACGGGTGAGTAACGAGCCGGGCTGACCGTCGGGAACGTCGCCGTCCTGCTCGTCGACGAGGCGGACCTCATCCCCGGGGCTCAGCGGCCGCCCTTGGGTGGTGCAGATGACGTCATCGGAATCGTCGAGGCGGGTGTAATTGAGCAGCCCTTCCGCCATGCCGAACACCTGCTGGAGTTGGGGGCCCAGCACCGGCCGCACTCTGCGGGCCAGTTCATCAGCGATCCGCGCGCCGCCGACCTGCAACACCTGCAAGCTGCGCAGTTCATCCGAGCCGTGTTCGGTGGCGTGCTCGAGCCACCGCCCGGCGACAGCTGGCACAACGGCGGTGTGGCTGACGCCCAGCTCGGCGATAGTCGCAAACGCGCGAGCAGGCTCGGGCGAGCCGAGCATGACCACGGTCCCGCCGCTCAGCAGGGTGCCGAGAATCCCCGGGCAAGCCAGCGGAAAGTTATGACCGGCGGGCAGGCTGACCAGATAGACCGTGTCGGCGCGGACTGCGGCGATGTCCGCGCTGGCCCGAGCGTTGTAGGCGTAGTCGTCGTGGGTCCGAGCGATGAGTTTCGGCTGGCCGGTAGTGCCGCCGGAGAGGAGGAACACGGCGACGTCGCGGCTGCCTGGTGGGGCGCTGTCCAGGACAGCCCTATCCGTGACGGGTTCGGTCGGTGCCGCGCACAGGGCGCGCAGGTCGACGCTTCCAGCAGCGATCTCCTGACCCGCCACCAGGACCTGCCAGGAGCCGCCGTTGGCCCCGAGCACGTCGGTGGCGACCTCGTGGGCCAGCACTTGGTGGTCGAAGCCGCGCATCACATCCGGCACGGCGATTGCTGCCGCTTCGGCGTGGATAGCCAGATAGCTCAGCTCCGAGCGTCGGTGCGCGGGCAGCGCCATGACCGGAACGACGCCGGCTCGCAGGCAGGCCAGGGTGAGCACGACGAACTCCCAGCCGTTGGGCAGCTGTATGACGATCCGATCGCCACGGGCCAGACCGAGCTCACGAAGGCGGATCGCGCAGGCGTCGGCGCGCTGCAGAAGTTGGCGGTAGCCCAGCTGCAGACCGGATTCGCTGTCCACTAGCGCTGTCGCTTCGGGCGTAGCGTCGGCGACCGGCCAGAGCAGTTGCCCGATGGGTGTTCCGGCCCAGTAGCCCGCGGCGACATAGCGGGCGGCGTCGGGGGCCGGCCAGGGCACGGTGTGTTCAGCGATCCGGGTGGGCATCGGTGACCTCCCGGGTGGTGATCACAGCGTCGAGGGCGACCAGGCCGGCGGTGGTGAGCCGCAGCGGGTTCACCTCCACCTCGTCAATGCGAGGGTGCGTCGTGACCAGGCTGCCGAGGGTCGCGACGATGCGGCCGAGCTCCGCGCTCTGCAGGACGGGTCCTCCTCGCCAGCCGTCCAGAAGCGCGCGGCCGGCCAGCTCACCCGGCATGGCGGCGGCATCCGAGTCGGACAGCGGGGCCAGACGGACGCACACGTCAGCGAGGGCTTCCGCGGTAGTTCCGCCCAGGCCGAGCAGCACGATCGGTCCGAACACCGGGTCGCGGCGGGCGCCGACAACGAGGTCGACGCCCGACGGGGCCATGGCCTCGATCAGGAAGCGGGTGGCGCCGACCGCCTCCAGCGCGTCGAGGGCGGCGTCGAGATCCGCATGCGTGCGCACGTTCAGGTGCACCCCGCCGATCTCGGTCTTGTGGTGCACGGTGGCGTCGAGCAGCTTGACCGCCACTGATCCACCCAGCTCGTCGAGCGCCTCGTGTGCACCGGCCCGATCGGTGCAGACTCGGCGGGCCGTCGTGGCGATACCCAAACGGGTAAGCAGCTCTTTCGCGTCGTGCTCGTCGTAGAGCCCGCCACCGATTTCGACGTCGGCGACGGGGCGGACCGCCTCGTCGAGTGCGGCGCGGTGGCGGGCCCGGGCGTCGGCGAGCAGCGCTGCGGTGGCCGCGGCGACCCCTCGGGGATCAGTACTCGCCGCGATACCGGCCGCCAGCAGCCGACGGCGAACCTCAGCCACCTCGCGGCCGGTCCCGCCGACGCCGAGGACCATCGGAACCCCCGTGATCAGGCCTTCCTGCGCGGCAGCGACCAGGTCGACGGCATCCGGTTCGTGCAGGGCGTAGCCGGCAATCACGTCGATGCTCGGATCGGCAGCGACCGCCGCAAGCACCTGCCCGAACTCCGGGCCGGGCCGGCCGGTGTCGACCGGATTGAGCTGGAAGGTCAGCGGCGGCAACACCGCTGCCAGTGCGCCCTGGGTGGCCGCGCCCAGTTCGGGGACCTCGGCGCGGCGTCCCCGCAGATCATCCAGCAGCAGCAGACCCGGACCGGCCTGGGCGGTGACGACCCCGACACCGGGATCGGGGCCAGGCCCGGCCCGGCTGATCGCCAGCGCACCCACCGCGTCGACCAGCTCCCGCTCGTCATCGACCAGGACAGCGCCGGCCTGGGCCAGCGCGGCACGGGTCGTGCGCCACGACGTGGCCAGCGCACCGGTGTGCGAGGCGGCGAACGCACCGATGTCATTGCGGCCGACGACCAGGGCCACCACCGGGGTCCGCGCGGTCAGCGTGCGCACCGCGCGAACGAGTCGCGGGCCATCGGCTACCGACTCGACGTGTAGGGCGACGGCAGTGGTCTGCGGGTCGGCCGCGAGGTAGTCGAGCACGTCCGGTGCGGTGACGTCCACGGCGTTGCCCAGACCTACAGCCAGGCTGAGCCCATGGCCCGCCTCGGTCAACAGGAACGCCAGCGCGTGGTTGACGCCGCCACTGGCCGCGACGACCGCAACCCGACCGGCCGGTACCGCCGCGACGCCGGGCACGAAGCTGGCGCTGAGCCCGGCGGGCGGGGCCAGGAAGCCGCTGGTGTTCGGCCCCAGCAGCCGGATGTCGGCGCCGGCGACCACCGAGGCCAGTTCGCGCTGCAACACGATGCCCTCGCCACCTGCCTCGGCGAAGCCGCCACCACAGATGACCGCCGCCCGTGCACCCGCAGCGGCGGCATCCGCGAGGATGTGTGGGCACGCGGCGGCGGGAACGCAGATCATTGCGAGATCCACGGGACCGGAAGCCGCGGCGGCGCGCACTGACTCATACATTCCGTCGTCGCGAGAGTTGACCAGTGCGAGATGCCCACCGCGGTCGGCGAAGCCACGCAGCGACCGCGCCAACGACGCGCCGAGCTTGCCCGGGCTGCGAGAAGCGCCGATCACTGCGATACCGCGCGGTGCGAACAGCGGTGCGAGACTCGAATGCTGCCTCGCAGGAGCAGGGCCAGCCGAGGTCCGCGTCACGCCGGCATCGGCCCGGTATGAAGGATCGCCACCGGGGCGCCCACCAGGTCGGCGCGGCCCGACAGCACCGCGGTAACCGCGAGATCGGCGTCCGGCGCGTCGTCGACCAGCAGAGCCGGGACGCCGTACTTCATCCGGGCCTGCTCACCCAGCAGGGTGCGGGTCAACGCCGTCCCGCCGTACACCGCCACGACCGCCGGATCGTGGTCGACGATGTCGGCCAGCACGGTGAATGCCGCGGGAAGCCCCGCCTCCGTGTCAGGGGCCGCGAGCCGAGCGCCCCACGATCGATCCGCGGGAGCCGAATCGGTAAGCGGCAGCGCCGGTCCCGGTCCGGTCACGGCAACCGGCCCGTCCGTGCCGGTCTCGAGTTGGACGACCCGGACCGGGGACGTCCAGCCTCGATGGCTGAAGGGTGTCTGCAGCGGCTCGGCCCCGTACTTCTCTGTCCAGCTGCGATGGGTGGAATCGACGAACGCCGGCGCCCGCCGGGCCAACCGGGCGTCGCTGATGCTGCGGGTCAGGAAGTGGTAGCTGAACTGCCAGGGTTCGAAGTGGTCGTAGTAGCGGCCGAAGTGTTCCCACCAAGCCAAGCTCGGGCGGGCCGAGTTCTGGATCTTCGCCACCGAGGGCTGTGCGGCCTGCTCGTAGGCGGACAGGGCCGTCTCGAGGTCGGTGGGGTGTGCCGCGAGCGCTTGGGACAGCGCGACCGCGTCCTCCATCGCCATCTTGGTGCCGGAGCCGACCGAGAAATGAGCGGTGTGGGCGGCGTCGCCCAGCAGGACCACGGGCCGCGGGGTGACGGTATGCCAGCGGCGGGTGCGCCGGGTTCGGAAGTTGCCCCATCGGGAGTTGTTGACCAGCAGCCGGTGCCCGTCGATCTGATCGGCGAACAGCTTCTCCAGGTACTGCTTGGAGATCAGGTCGCTCGGTCCGGGCGGCTGGGCGACGTCGAATTCGTCCAGTCCGGCTTGCTGCCATGAGTGTTCGTCGGTTTCGACGATGAACGTGGAGACGTCCGCGCTGATCGGGTATCCGTGGACGGCGAACACTCCGTCGGGGCTGCGTTCATGCACGAACGTCAATCCGTCGAACAGATAGTCGGTGCCGAACCAGATGAACTTCGCCGTGGCCGTATCGACCGTGGCGCCCAAGTCTGCGTCGAGCTGGTCGCGGATCGTCGAACTGGTGCCGTCGGCAGCCACGACGAGGTCGTAGCCGGTCAGATCATCGAGTGCGACGTCCGTGGAGAACTCGAGCTGCGCACCGACATCGCGGGCGCGTGCCTGCATGACGGCGAGCAACGTACGGCGGGCCACCGCGGCCATCCCGTTACCACCGCAGCGGATACGTTCGCCCTTGAGCCGAACCTCGATCTCGTCCCAGTGCCGGCCGTGCTCGGTCAAAGCCTGTCGCAGGACGGGGTCAGCATCGTGGATGGCGGCCAGCGTCCGGTCAGAGAAGACCACGCCGAAGCCGAAGGTGTCATCGGCCCGGTTGCGTTCGAAGACGGTGACCTCGACCGTCGGGTCGGCGCGGCGGATCAGCGTGGCGAAGAACAGCCCGCCGGGTCCACCTCCGACTACGGCGACCCGCACCGTCAGCCTGCCGCGACCATGAGGTTGCGGCATTCGCCGACGCCTTCGATCCGGGTGACCAGCTCCATGCCCTCGGTCAGGTAGCGCGGTGGTTTGCGGGCGTGGCCCACCCCTCCTGGGGTCCCGGTCGCGATCAGGTCACCGGGCGCCAGGGTGATCAGCTGGGAAATGTAGACGACCAGGGCGACCGGATCGAATACCAGATCAGCGGTGTCGGCCTTCTGCACCGTGTCGCCATCGACCTCGCACGAAATCATTCCCGGTGCCTCGCCATCGACCACGAGCCACGGACCGACCGGCGTGCTGCGTTCGAACGTCTTGCCCTGCAGCCACTGCAAGGTGCGGTTCTGGAAGTCGCGAGCCGTCACGTCGTTGATCACCGTGTAGCCGGCGATGGCTGCTTGTGCCTGTTCCGGCGAGGCGTGGCGCACGTGTGCGCCGATGACTACGCCGAGCTCGGCCTCCCAGTCGACCTCCACCGAGCCCGCCGGCAGCTCGACCGGGTCGTGGGCGCTCACGAGGGATCGGGCGAACTTGGCGAACAGCGTCGGATATTGAGGCAGCTCGCGGCCCATCTCCAGGATGTGGGAGCGGTAGTTCAATCCGACGCAGAAGACCTTCTCCGGGTTGCGGATCAGAGGCGCGTAGTTCAGATCAGCCGCATCGTGTCGTGGCCCGTTGGCGCGTGCGGCATCGGCCTTCCAGTTCGTGCGGTGCAGGAACTCGCCGAGGTCGCTGACGCCGAGTTCGATCGCCTCGTTGTCATCGACGCGGACGGCCTGGGTTCCGATGCTCGTACGGATCGTGGCCAGCTTCACTGACTCAACCGTCCTCGCGTGCGGTGCGGGCCAGACCGAGGGCCGCGAACACCGGCTCGTCGGAGAAGCGGAACGCGTCGACGCCACCCTCGGTTGAAAGCGAGACCGGCGCCCAGGACGGCACCGCGAACAGATCCCCTTGCCCTACCTCGTAAGTCTCATCGTCCACCCGCACTGTCGCAGCTCCGTCGAAGACTTGCCAGACCGCGGACCCGGCGACCCGGGTAACGGCCGTTCGGCTGCCGGGCTGTAGACGGTGCATCTCGCAGCGGATCGTCGACAGCGCGTCCCGGCCGGTCGCGGGGTTGGTGAACCGAACGACCGCATGTCCCGGCTCGAGGACGCCTGGGTATCCCTCGGCCTCCAACTCGAGCTGAGCCCGCAGCGCGGCGTCGGTATGTTCCCAGCGATACGCCATGAGCGGGGACGCCTTCGGCGTAGGCGCACCAACCGGGGCCAGCCCAGGGTGGCCCCACAGACGCTCGTTGCGGGAAACCGTGGGGGTGGCCCGCGTGGTCAGCTGATCCGGGCCGAGCTCGAAGAATCCGGCGTCGATCTGCCGCACGAGCGGGATGTCCAGGCCGTCGATCCAGGCCATCGGATGGTCACTGGTGTTGTGGTGCTCGTGGAAGTGCATTCCGGGAGTGAGCAGCAGATCACCGCGACGCATGGCGACCGGATCACCTTCGACATTGGTCCAGACGCCTTCACCCTCGATGACGAACCGGAATGCGGTCTGGGTGTGCCGGTGCGACGGTGCTTC
>Ga0137415_10004802_pt1 | contig 13366 bp, 12 predicted proteins | sample CZODoug3_1_1_16f_FD_183082 | JGI IMG/M metagenome (GOLD analysis project Ga0137415, IMG submission 183082) | Vadose zone soil fungal communities from Angelo Coast Range Reserve, California, USA - CZODoug3_1_1_16fungal (Hybrid Assembly) | ecosystem: Environmental > Terrestrial > Soil > Vadose... | reverse complement strand
CAGCTGCAGGGCGTGGTTGAGCCCGCGCGCCATCACCGGGACCTGCGCGCTGAACCGGCACTGGATCTCGTACGCCAATGCCAGGGCCAGCAGGAACTCCTCGCCGCCCGCCCCCTGCGACTCGGCGACCGCCAGGATCGCGCCGAAGTTGTCCGCCGGATGGCACAGCCCACCCGCTGTCAGGTAGGTGTCCAGCAGATCCACGTAGCGCACCAGCACCGAGTTCAGCAGCGCGGCCTGCTCGACGCTGGTGCGCCCGCCCCCGATGAGCGTGGCGGCCGGCGCGGCACCCACCGACTCGACCTGCTCCCGGATCGTGGCGATCATCTCGCCGTCCAGGGCCGCGACCGCGCAGCCAAGGGTGTCGAGCACATTGCGCTTGAGCGTGCGCCGGGCGCTCTCGGACACGTTCGAGGGCTCGGCGTCGGCCACGAACCGGCCGAGCTCGTCGACCAGGTAGAGATCGGACATGGGCCTGCTCCTCCGATGCGGCGGCCGCGGCGGCCGCGGCGGCACGGTCGCCGCCGAGCTCGGGCCCAGTCATCGCGGCCGGGACCGCGGCTGGCTGTACTTCGAACGCTAGGTCCGCCGCCACACCCTGTGAAATGCCTGCCGCGGTCGATCCATGCTCGGCGGACATAGTCAGGACACTCCCCCTTGACGCAACCATCTGGTTGCCATAATGTAGCAACCAATCAGTTGCGACTCAGTGGAGGCAGCCATGGGGTTTCCCGATCGGATCGAGCGGGTCATCGAGATCACCCACCCGCCGACCAAGGTGTGGGCCGCGATCACCACGGCAGAGGGCCTCGGCACGTGGTTCGGCAACCAGGCGACGATCGACCTACGCCCCGGCGGGTCCGGCCAGCTGAAATGGGACAACGGCCACATCGCCGAACTGCGGGTCGAACGGGTCGAGGAGCCTCGGGTGTTCGGCTACACCTGGCACATCTTCGGCCTGCCCGAGAACGACCCGCGCCGCACCTATGTCGAGTTCACCCTGGAGCCGGTCGGCGCCGGCACGCGGCTCACCGTGGTCGAGACCGGCTTCGCCCAGCTGCCCGAGGACGACTTCCGCAAGGCGTTCGACGGCAACACCCAGGGCTGGACGAACGAGCTGGCCGAGCTGGTCAACTACCTCGATGCCGCCTGACGTCGAGGCCATCGCCGAACAGGTCTTCGCCGCACTGGCCGACCCCACCCGGCGCGCCATCCTCGCCGCACTGGCGTCGGACGGGCCGGCCACCGCCACGGACCTGGCCACCCGCCTGCCGATCACGCGGCAGGCGGTCGCCAAGCACCTCGCCCTACTCGCCACCGCCGGCCTGGTGACGGCCGAACCGGGTGAACGGCGCCGGGTCCGCTACCGGCTCCGCTCCGCCCCCATGCAGATGGCACAACAATTCCTGGCCGCGCTGGCCCGCGACTGGGACAGTCCGCTCGACGCCTTGCGGGCCCACCTCGAAGAAGTTGGCCCGTGACCCAGCCCGACGCAAAAGCTCACACACCGAACCGGAAGGTAGATATGACCATGCAGACCCCCTCGATCGTCTCGCCGGAAGAGTGGGAGGCCGCCCAGCAGCGGCTACTGGTGCAGGAGAAGGAGCTGACCCGCGCCCGGGACGCAATGGCCGCGGCGCGGCGGCGGATGCCGTGGTCAGCCGTGACCAAGGCGTACGACTTCGAAGGTCCCCAGGGCAAGGCGAGCCTGCTCGACCTCTTCGAAGGCCGCCGCCAGCTTGTCGTCTACCGCGCCTTCCTCGAGCCCGGCGTGTTCGGCTGGCCCGACCACGCCTGTCCCGGTTGCTCCCTGGTCGCCGACCAGGTCGCCGACGTCGCCCACCTGAACGCCCGCGACACCACGCTCGCGTTTGCCTCCCGCGCACCGCTGCCGGACATCGAGCGGGTCAAGGCGCGCATGGGCTGGACGATGCCCTGGTACACCATGATCGACGGCTCCACGTTCGACGTCGACCACGGCGTGGACGAATGGCACGGCACGAACGCGTTCATCCGCGATGGCGACTCCGTGTACCGCACCTACTTCGTCAACAACCGCGGCGACGAGGTCATGGGCAACACCTGGAGCTACCTCGACATGACCGCGCTCGGCCGCCAGGAGGAGTGGGAGGACTCGCCAGAGGGCTACCCCCAGACCGCCCCGTACACGTGGTGGAACTGGCACGACGCGTACGGCGACTCCGACACCCCGGACGAGGAGCACCTCAACATGATCGAGCGGAACCGCCAGCAGCGAACCCAGTAATGCCCGTGCCGGCGCGATGCGTGGGCATGTCCCGCGCGTCGGCCGGCGCGCCCGATCGAACCCGGGACGGAGGAGGTGGTGAGCGGTGACCGGCTGGCTCGGCGTCGTTCTGGCGGCCGCACTCGGACTGGTGACGGTGCACCGCGGCCTGTGCCGTGATGCGCCCGGCGCGCTGATGGCGGCCGGCATGGCCGTGATGTCGCTCGGCATGGGTGGCGTCGGCCCGACCTTCGTGCACGGGCCGTGGTGGGCGGCGGGGTTCGCGGCGGCGGCCGTCTGGCCCATGGTCCGGCCGCCCGCCGCCGGCGTCTGCGGTGGGCGCACGGCCCACCTGCTCGGCGGCGTCGCCATGATCTACATGTGCGCGCTGCCCACGATGGGCGTCGCCGAGCCCACGCTGGCCGCCCACACCGTCCCGCTGGCGCCGACCGGCCACCACGGCATGGCCGGAATGGGCCCGGTCGACCTGCCAGGGGCGCCGATGACCGGTCCCCTCGGCGCCGCACTGGCGCTGCTCGGCTGGTCGCTCGCCTGCTACTTCCTGCTCAGTACGGTCACCGGGCTGACCCGCCGCAACACCGGAGGCGCGCGGCGCACACCCCGGCTCACGGTGCTGACCGAAGCCGCCATGGGCCTCGGCACCATGGTCATGCTCACCGCGTTCACCTAGGCCAGCGAGCCAGCAACGCCGGGGCCCATCGCGCGAATACGACAAACGTCGGTCACTCATGGCCTGGGCGCGGGGACCGACGCAACTGAAGCGAACGAAGCCGACGAGCAGAGCATCGAGAAAGGCCACGACCCGGCAGGGCTATGCCCTGGGGTCGGACGCCCTCGACCGAACAACCTTCCGTGCCACAAGCAAACGGGGACACCACCCCGCGCGGCTGGACTCCTGGACGACACCCGGGCGGTCCGCCAGCGCATCCCCGCACCACCCTGAGAGGCCCCAACATGACCAGCAGGGCGTCGTCGTCCGCTGCCCCATCGGCGGACACCTCTGCCGAGCAGCCCACCACGCTTCCAGCGCCAGAAGACATCAAGCGCATCAACGTCGCGGTGAACCCGGACATCGTCCGCGCGATCCAGCTCGTGATGACACACGAGCACGTGAACCTGACCGAAGCCGTCCGTCGACTCATCGGCTACGGCGACTTCGTCTATCGAGCGATCAAGGAAATCAACGAGGACGTGCTACTACGGAGCGGCGACAAGACTCGTGAGGTCGTGCTACTCCGATAGGGCGCCTAGTCGCCAGCCCAGCCTCACGATGGGCGGGCTGGCGACCTGCCGTGCGCGGCCGAGCGGACACGGTGTTCCGCAGCGCGCACCATGGCCTGGATCTCCATCATCGTGAGGCGTTCGGGGTCCCGCCACCGCCCTCCAGCGCGCCGGCGTGCCTGGGGACCGACACAGTCAGCGGACGCCCCTGGCGGGTCTCGCCTCGCGTTGGACCCAGAGCTCGATCAGTCGGTGCGGACGTCGCTCGGGGACAGGTCCAGGCGGGTGCGGACGAACTTCACGCCGTGCCGGTATCGGCCCAGTTCCCATGATCGGTCGGCCTCGATTTCCACGACGAGGGTCGGGGCCACGGGGGTGTGCGTGAGCGCCGCCGAACCGGGCAGTCCGAACCGACCGCCTGGCAACACGGTCGGCCAGGGATGCGGGCCGGTCGGCGCGCTGAGCAGCGCGGCCAACTCGGCACCATCTTCTCGGCACAGCGGGAAGGTGCGGCCGATGACCCGCAATCGTCCCCGCTGGTCGTAGCGGCCCAGGACGAGCGCGGTGGGAGCGCCTGGCGGACCGACTGTCCCGCCCACCACAGCCTCGGCCGAGCTCGTGGCACGGATCTTGGCCCAGAACCGGATCCCCTGGCGGTACGAGTGGTCGACCCGCTTGGCCACCACACCCTCGATGCCGTCGACCTTGTACCTCATCCACGCTGTGGCGCCGGCAAGGTCGCTGGTGACGGGTACGAGCGCAAGGCCGGTGCCACTCGTGGCGATCAGCTGCTCAAGCCGCTCACGACGCTGCTGGTAGGGCAGCGCCCGCAGATCCTCACCACCGGCGGCCAGGACGTCGAACGCGACCAGCGTCGCTGGGGCAGCCGACTCGACCCGCCGGGAGGTGAGGCGACGCTGCAGGCCCAGGAAGTCCAGCCGAGGTCCGGACATCACTACCAGCTCGCCGTCGATCACCGTCCCGGTCGGCAGCCCCTCGGTAACCGCGTCGACCACATCGGGGAACGCCGGGGTTCTGTATCGAGTGACTTGTTGTTGCATGTGCCGTTAAGCAGTGAGTGACGACGGCCGCGCATCGAGCTGAGCGCTGGCAGGTTCATCGGTACGACTTGGAGCGATCCGGTTCGTCATTGCCGGGGCTACCAGGAGGCTGTCGGACGGACATCTCGGCTTGGGCCGGGGAGCTCGGTGTGCGTCACGGTCAGCGGTACGTGATCGGTCCTGGGGGGTTTCCGGATCTGCGGGTCAATGCTTTCCTGGCCTCGCCGAAGATGCGGGTGCTCGCCGATTCGACGAACCGGGACTACGCCTACTCCCTGGCGCTGTGGTTGAACTTCCTGGTGGTGCGTGGTCTTCGGTGGTGGGAGGCGACTGAGGATGACGTGGCGGAGTTCCAGTTCTGGCGGATGACGGATCCGGCGAATGAGGGGCCGGTCGGGGGGTCGGCGTTCTCCAAGGACGTGGCGGCGTGCAAGAAGTTCTACCGGTGGGCCTGGAAGAGGTACCGGGTTGTGGACCCGTTCGAGGAGTTCACGGCACCGGAGGCGAAGCGACGAAGCGACGTCCGCTGGCTGGACCCGGCGGCGGTGGCCCGCTGGCGGGATCTCGCGTTGCGGGGCAGGTCTGTGAGCGGTCGGTTGGACCCGTCGTGGCGAGGTCGCAATGATCAGCGGAACGTGGCATTCGTCAATGGTTTGTATGGCACGGGCCTGCGCGTCGATTCCTGGGCCAGCATCACGCTCCCGGAGCTTCCGACGGTCAGCGAAGGCCGGGCCTACTTCACCTGCACTCTGGCGGACGCCTGCGCTAAGGGTGGATACGGCTATCCGTATTGGATGCCTCGGGCCGTCCTGGCGGGAGTGCGGGCCTATGTCGAAGGGCCGCGCGCTCGGGCGGTGCGACAGGCCCAGGTGGCGGGCCGCTACACGGACGAGCGGGCCATTCGGGTCGTGGCATCTTCTGCTACCCGGAAGGCCGCTCGGTTTGAGAACGCCGACGGCAGGACTGTTGAGCGGTCCTGGCGGCTGATCTCGCCGGCTCTGCGGCGGCGGCTCTACCGGGAGACCGAGCAAGGGCTCGAGCCGGTGTCGCTGTGGTTGAACGAGGATGGCATGCCGCGCGCTGGCCACGCCTGGCAGCACGTGTTCCGGGAGGGCAACGAGCGGATTGAGCAGCGGGGGCTGGACGGGTTCACGTGCACCGCTCATATGCTGCGGCATTCGTTCGCGCTGAAGTGGTTCGCTATCGGCAAGTTGGTGAGCGCGGGTCGGCTGGCCAGTCTCAGCGCGGATGGGGCGCGGGACTTCCGTGACCAGTTTGGGGACGTATGGCACCTCGTCCAAACGCTGTTAGGGCATCGCAGCGTGGAGACGACCAAGGGCGTCTACCTCGAGCCGTTCCGGTCACTGGATGTCGAGTTGCTGCTGGCGCACGCTGAGGGGTTCCCCGTCGACCAGTTCATGGCCGACGCCTTCGCCATGCATCCCAGGGTCCGCACCGATCCCCTCGCAGCACTCGGATGAGCTTGAGGGGTCTGCGGGCGTCGCTGCCGAGCGCCGGATCTGCCACGGCTCGCGGCCTGCTTCCGGGAGCGGACCTGGTGGTGAGGGTCTTTGCCCAGGACGGCAGCGGGTACTACGACTGCCGCTTCGGGACTCTTCCCTGCGCTGAGGCCGTCCGGGTCGGTCTTGCCGAGGCGTTCGCCCGCCGGACAGCTCCAGGGGCAGGTGTCACGTCACTACATACAGCGGAGAGGATTTACCGCTGCGTTGGCATCTTCTGCCGCTACCTGGCGACCTTGATCCAGCCTCCGCGGCAGATGGCGGACCTACGGCCGGAACACCTCGACGGCATGTTCGCCAGCCGACAGGAGAAGGTGATCGATGCTCTTGGCGAGCTCGGTGAGGTCAGGAATGTCCTGACCCGGGCTGAATGCCTTGCCCCGGACTTGTTGGCCAAGCTCAAGGAGGCACCGCCTCGGCGCACCCGGACATCCACCCGGAAGTCGAGCTACAGCAAGGGAGAATTCCGGCGCATCGTCGAGGCAGCCCGATCAGATCTGCGGGCGGCCGCCAAGCGGATTCGGTTCAACCGAGAGCTCCTGCAGCGATTCCGGGACGGCGAGGACATGAGCGGCGAGCATGGCCGCCGCCGCATGGAGTTGATGGACTGGGTGGATCGCTTCGGCGATGTCCCACGGCAGACACGCAAAAGTGGCCTGCAGATCCCGGCCGCTTGGGTGTTCTCCCTTGGCAGGGTGAACGAGATCGTTACCTGGGTTCACCTCTCCGGGTTGGAGGCAGCGGCCGGGGCTGTTCTGTTGGCCGCGCTTACCGGCGAGAACCCCGGGGTGATCCAGGACATCCGAGCCAGCCACCATCGCGCCGACGGCTACACCGGAGATGTCCCGACCGCAATTCTGGGCACCCGAAAGCTCCGCCGACGCAGCCGGGCCTACATGAATCTGGTGCTCAGCGATGTTCCAGACTGGATGACTGTTCCCGCGGCCGCCGAGTCGCTCTCGTCCCGCGACGAGCTGCACACCCCGTTCGGGGTCTATGCCCTGCTTCACGAGTTGACCGCACGGTCACGGTCCGCCGCCGGCTCGGACCAGTTGTTGGTGGGCTGGAGCGAGGCCGGAGGACGCGGTGCCGGTCGGGGGCTGCGCCCCAAGGGCGGCGACGGCTGGGTCAGAGCCTGGGCCGACCGCCACGCCATCATGGCCGACTCGGCTGACGCTGACAGCGAGCCCAAACCGTTGCGCGTGACGCTGGATGTGATCCGGCTGACCTACCTCGAGCTGCACCAGAAGCCCGTCGCACACACCGAGAAAACGCTGGCCACGACCTATCTGCTGCGCAACCGGGGCAACCTGGTTGAGTACCAGAAGGTGGTCGCCGCCGCCCTGGAAGGCGAGGTCGCCAAGGCACGCGTCCGCGGTGTGATGGCCGTGCTCACCCGTGAGGACGTTGAACGGGTGCACCACGATGTCGAGGGAGTCGCCGCCAAGTATGGAGTGGATGCCACCAACCTCAAACGCATGATCAGCGGTGAACTCGACACCGTGATGAATGCCTGCGTGGGTCACACCACCAGCCCCTATGCCCCGCCGGGTGAGCCGTGCCGGGCCTCGTTCATGCTTTGCCTCGGATGCCACTGCGCGCGGGCCCTGCCCCGGCACCTGCCTGTTCAGGTTCTGGTCCACGACCGGCTCGAAGCTGGCCGCCAGGAAATGACGGCCCTGCAGTGGACCGAGCGCTTCGCGCTTCCTCACTCCCAGCTCACCGACCTGCTCAGACACCACGACGAACAGGATGTCCAGGCCGCGCGGGCACATGCCACCGAAGCGGAGAAGGCCCTGATCACCCGATTCGTGAACCGGGAGCTTGATCTTCGATGAGCGCGATTCCCCTCGAACTGGCTCCCACTGGGCAGCCGGCCGCACGCTGGCCGGGGCCGGACGCGATCGTGCTGCTCAATCGGGAGATGCGACCGGACACAGACCTTGCACGGCTCTCCCGCTTCGCAGACGATCAATGGGATCTCAGCCCCGGCATCTTCGAGGCCACCGCCAGGGCCTGCAGTTTGAACTTCACCCTGGTCCCGGCGCCGCTACGGCTGGCCGCTCGGCACTACTTCTGGCAGCTGCTGAACTTCTCCGGCGCCAGAGTCATGAAACACGCCCGACCAGAGCGACCCGCGGTCCGCAGCGTTGAACAGGCCTTCATCTACTTCAGACACTTCGCGACCTGGCTTCACAGTCGGGGACTCCTCGCGTTCCCCGACGTCTCCGGGCCTGCCCTTGACGACTACCTCAACGCGCTCCAGGACGAGGACGTCGACCTCGCCCGCCAGTATCGGCTCGTCAGCGAAGTGCGGAGACTGTGGTTCTACCGGAACACCATGCCGCCGGACATCCGCATGCCTGAACACCCGCCGTGGGACGGGGAGGACACGCCCGTCCTGCTCGGTAAGCGACGCCCCTATCGAGAGAACCTAACGCGGCGGATCCCTGAGGCAACCATGCAGCAGTTGCTGATGTGGTCTCTCCGGTTTGTCGAAGACTTCGCCGACGACATCACCGCGGCGCACGCCGAGTATCTGCGACTACAGCTTGCGGATCCCCGCTATCGTCGGCGCGCCGGCCTGCCGCCGCGATCTCCCTGGCCAGGGTCGGCCGACCGCAAGCTGGCGGCTTACCTCGACGAGGTCCGCGCAGCGCAGCGCGCGCTCCCGGGCAGGGTCGACCCGGACGGGTCGCGGCGCGTCGACTGGCTGCACATCGGCCGGATCCTCGATGCCTACGGCGCATTCGATACGACAGACCACGAACGACACGAAGCCGCGGTGAAGGGCTTGCCAGTCGATGACGGCGCCTACCTGAGCATGCCGATCACCGGACTGCTCGACGGCCAGGCCTGGCGGGAAAGACCCATCCGCCACCACGAAGCGCGAGAGCTGGCCCGGCTCCTGAGCACCGCCTGCCTCGTCGTGATCGCCTACCTCTCGGGTGGCCGACCAGGAGAAGTACTCCACCTCGAACGGGGATGCGTGACCTATCAGGCGGAAACGGGTCTCTGGCTGCTACACGGCAAGTTCTTCAAAAACGCAGTCGACGCTAACGGGAACAAGCTCCCAGACGGACTTGTCCGCCGCGATCCCTGGGTCGTCATCGAGGTCGTCGCCAAGGCCGTTGCCGCGCTGGAGCGCCTCCACCCGCACCCCCTGCTCTTCCCCGTCTGGTTGGAGCCGGACCGCCACCCCAAGCGGCCTGGCCAGGCCCGCACCTACGACATCATGACCCGCGACGTTCAAGGGTTCATCGATTGGGTCAATCGGGAGTGCCAAGCGCGCGGCCGCCCCGATGGCATTCCCGCTGAGGGCCTCGGCGCACCAAGCACGTCCCGCTTCCGGCGCACGCTTGCCTGGTTCATCCGTCGCCGACCCCGCGGCCTGGTCGCGGCCTCGATCCAATACGGCCACATGCATACGAAAATGCTCCAGGGCTACGCCGGCGCTTACGAATCGGGCTTCCCTGACGAGTACGCCTTCGAGGACTGGCTCTATCGCATCGAAATCCTCGCCGAGGACGAAGAAGCCCTCCGCAACGGCGAGCGGGTCAGCGGTCCGGCCGCCGACGCCTACCGCCAGCGCGTGAACGCAGCCAACCGCCAGTTCGCCGGACACGTCCTGACCAACGAACGTCAGGCTCGCGACCTCCTCGGCAACCCCCTGCTTCAGATCTTCCACGGTGACGGCATGACCTGCGTCCTCGATCCCGCCCACGCGGCCTGCCAACTCCGTGGAACCACCGACGATCCGCTCGTCACACCCGACATCGACGACTGTCGGCCCCGATGCCGCAACATCGCCCGCACTGACCGCGACGTTCAGCGAGTCCTGGCCCAACGCGACGAACTCGTCACAATCACCGCAGACCCACTCGCGCCACCGATCCGGCACGCGCGCGAGCTGCATGAACTGCAACGCCTGGACCGCATCCTCTCTGAACACGAAAAGGTCGAGGACGAATGACAGCCGCCAGCCGCACAGCAGAAAAGACCCGAGAGGCCGTCCTCGCGGCGATGGATCGCCTCCTCGCCGGGACACCCCTTCGGTCCAGCGGACGCCTCAGCGTCTCCCAGTTGGCGATCGAGGCCGGCATCAAACGGTGGCACCTCACCCACCAGCACCTGGACCTCAAAGAGCTCTTCGCCGCACGAGTGAAAGCCGCAGCCGCCGACCGACAAGCCTCCGCCCAGCGTCGCAGCGACCACGACGAACTCAAGGACAAGCACGCCAAACTGATCAAACACTGCGTCGAACTGGAAGAACGGCTCCGAACCTACGCGTCAGCAATCAACCTGCTGGCCCTGGAGAACGCGGCCTTGACCGCCTCCTCCACAGACGCATCCGTGGTCCGTCTCCCCAGGCCAGAATCCTCGCCATGACAGTGACCTCGCAGACCTGAGGCCCGGAAACGTCCCCGCGAGCGTCGGTGATAGAGGCAGCCCATGCCGCTTTCTCGGCACTCCCGCACGCGCCCAACGTCTCGCGACCTGACAGCCAGCATCCGGTCGCGCGCACTCCCGCACCTCAGAGCTAAGGTCACGGATATGGGCCTGGTCTTCGTTAAGCGTCCCCGGCACCGCTGAGAGCGGTGCACTCCGCCGATCAGCCGTGAGCTGATCGGCCTCTCACGCGTGCCATCCGATGGGCGCAGCTGCAGACGTGTCACCGCCTCAAGGTCATCACTTCGACCTGACAGGACGTCGTCCGCGTGGATACAACCCCTGCCGATCGACAGGCCAGCCGCTCCTCGACCGTTCCGGCTCACCCCGCCACTACGCACCGCGCGCTGGACGCCGTTTCACCGGTTCTGCGGTGCCCTATCTGCCTGAGAGCCCTACAACGTGAACACACCCGTCTGAGCTGCACCGAGCGCCACCGCTTCGATATCGCCCGCCAGGGCTACGTCAACCTCACCCCCGGACACGTCCGACATCGGGGCGACACCTCGGCCATGGTCGCGGCCCGCGAGTCCTTCCTCTCCCACGGCCACTACCAGCCACTCGTCGAGACAATGAGAGTCCTTGCGGTCGAACACGATCCGCACTCACCCGGAACCGTGCTCGACCTCGCCGGCGGCACCGGCCACTACCTCGCCTCGGTACTCAACGCGTTGCCCGACCGCCACGGCATCTGCCTCGACGCTTCCACCGCAGCGTTGAGACGGGCTGCTCGCGCGCATCCTCGCGCCGTCGCCGTGGGTGCTGACGCGTGGCAACGATGGCCTCTGGCCGCCCACTCCGCGAGCACCGTGATCAACGTCTTCGCGCCCCGCAACGCCGCCGAGACCCGCCGCGTTCTCACTCCCGACGGAATCATTATCACTGCCGCACCCGCGCCCGAGCACCTGCGCGAACTCGTCGGAGCGTTGCGGATGCCCACGATCGACCCCCACAAGACGACCCGGCTCGCGGCCACCTTTCACCAACTCGACCGGCTCGACTCCCAACTGGTGGCCTACCGGTTGGGCCTGGACCACGCCCAGGTCCAAGCCCTGGCCGGCATGGGCCCGGCCGCGCGGCACACGAGTACTGCTGCCCTGAAGCAGCGGATCAGTCACCTTCCCGAGCCGGTCGGCGTCACCGTCGCGGTCGAAGTCACCGTGCACCGCATGCCCGACCATCGCCGAGCACAATCGCGCCGCCCATCGGATCGGCGGCCAAGCGATGGGGACAGATCTCTCCGCCCCCGTCACCCCGGGGCCACCTTGGGTTAAACAGAACCAGGCCGAGCCTTAACAACTGACCGGGGTAGTGCACACAGGTGTCTCTGCCGAGAGCTAGCAACGGCTAATCCCCAGGCCTACCGAGGATCACAAACGGACGACTGACCACGATTGGACCGGCGTCACTTGACCGCACTCAGCCCTCTCGTCCTGTTGCGGACTCTGCTAGGGCAGTACACCGCATGACCTGCATCTTTCCCTGCAACTGACCGTTAGCCTGCAACAGGACAGAGTTGAGAAAGAACCGCGGTCAGGGATCGCTGCTGGCGGGACTGGAGCCGAGCCCGGCCCTCGGAGCGGAAGGCGATGCAGCGGAAGTCGAACTTGGGCTCATAGACCCAGTGTCTCCCCTCGGGGATCTCCGGCGCGGCGCGAGCGATCATCGCTGCCACCGGCCACTTGACGCCCACGCTCCGACCGCAAGCCGACTACCGTCCGCAGCCGGAACGGCCACGTAGCGTGATCGTCTTTGGCGTAGAAGAAGTCCGTCTCTATGGGTGAGGCCCGCCGAGTTCGGGACCCGCTGCTGCCCACAGCGGGGTCGTGTTCCGTCACCCGCGCCCGGCGGGGCCTCACCACCCGGTATTTCCGGCTCAGCGCCCAGGGCAGAGCACAGGCTTGCCGCGCCCGGCGGCACATGGTGAGGCGTAGCTGTCTAGGTTCTCGGTCGTGACCTTTGACTATGCGGCGCTTCCTCGTAAGCGCGCGGTGGCGACGATGCTGTTCACCGATAGCGGTGGGCGGGTGTTGGTGGTGAAGCCGACGTACAAGCCGGGGTGGGAGCTTCCGGGCGGTTCTGTGGAGGATGGCGAGTCACCAGCAACGGCGGCGACTCGGGAGGTTGATGAGGAGCTGGGTCTTCGCCGGTCACCGGGTTGTCTGCTTGCTGTTGATTACGTACCTGCCGGCGGGCGGCGCGCTGTGGCTTCGCTACGGGCGAGAACGTCTGGTCAGGCGGTGTATCTGGAGGACGGGCTATCGCCCGCAACATGACCTACCGTACGGCGCCGGGCCGCCACTAACGCGGTCCTTGATACGGCTGTGGTGCCAGCCCGTCCTCTTTTAGCCACCATCGCGAACCCGGGCCGTAGTAAATTACATTCGCCCAGCGGTCTGGATCATCGTGGTAAAGCATAAGCTCATCCGCTTCGGTGAGGAATTTCCTTCCGTGCCACATTTGATTTATTCGCCCGGCCGCCTCATTGAGTGAAATCCCGAAAAGGCGGACCATTTCATCGGCGATTCGGTAATAGTAATCTGTCATTCCAGGTCTACACTGGAACTCAATCGTGAATTGCATGCAGGCTCCTGGCTAGCAGTTCAAATGCTTGTTGTGTATAGAATACCATCTGCTGTTTACCAGCGGTGAGCGGCGCTTTCCCGCTCAGCCAGTCTGCTCCCTTGAACAGCAGAGGGCCTTCTATCCAGTCGTAGTCGTGGGCTGGTCCACCGTTGGCCCTGCCGGCTCTCACGAAGTCCTGCCACTCTTCGTTGTGGGTCGGGAACGTTTTCCCGTTGAGTTCGTCGAGTTCGCGCAGCGGGACGCGGTAGTGAAGGATCGCGCCG
>Ga0137415_10004801_pt1 | contig 13367 bp, 13 predicted proteins | sample CZODoug3_1_1_16f_FD_183082 | JGI IMG/M metagenome (GOLD analysis project Ga0137415, IMG submission 183082) | Vadose zone soil fungal communities from Angelo Coast Range Reserve, California, USA - CZODoug3_1_1_16fungal (Hybrid Assembly) | ecosystem: Environmental > Terrestrial > Soil > Vadose... | reverse complement strand
GTGCTGGTGGTGATTCACGGCGGGCCCGAGGGGCAATCGCAGCCGACATTTCTCGGGCGCAGCAACTACCTGCTGAACGAATTGGGAATCGCGCTGATTTATCCGAACGTGCGCGGGTCCACGGGATACGGGAAGACATTCTCGCTGATGGATAACGGATTCAAGCGCGAGGACACGTACAAGGATATCAATGCGCTTTTCAACTGGATCGCGACGCAGCCGGCGCTGGACAGCGAGCGGATTGCGGTGACCGGCGGAAGTTACGGCGGGCACATGACGCTGGCAGTCTCGACGTTTTACAGCGACCGGATTCGCTGCTCGGTGGATATCGTGGGTATGTCGAATCTGGTCACGTTCCTCGAGCACACGGAAGCTTACCGTCGCGATTTGCGGCGCGTGGAGTACGGCGACGAGCGCGACCCGAAGACGCGCGAGTTCCTGGAAAAAATAGCGCCGATGAACAACATCGAAAAAATCAAGAAGCCCATGTTCGTGATTGCGGGGAAAAACGATCCGCGCGTGCCGGTGAGCGAATCGCAACAGATTGCCGATGCGCTGAAGAAGCAGGGGACGCCGGTCTGGTTGCTGATCGCAAAGGATGAGGGCCATGGCTACCGGAAAAAGCCCAATCAGGATTTTCAGTTTTATGCGACCATCGAGTTCTTACAACAGTATTTGCTGAAGTAAACCCGGCCTCATTCTGACTGTGCCTCGCTTGCCGGGGCGCAGCATACTGCGCCCCTACACAAAACAGTATGCAACTACAGTGGGATGTTGCCGTGTTTTTTCTTTGGGTTGGTGTCGCGCTTGTTTTCGAGCGCGTGGAGGGCGGTGATGATGCGGGCGCGGGTGTCGGCGGGTTCGATGACAGCGTCAATGTAACCGCGCTCGGCGGCCACGAAGGGATTGGCAAAGCGGTCTCGAAATTCTGCGATTTTTTCCTGGCGGAGTCTTTCGCGCTCGGATTCAGGAGCCTTCCCCAATTCGCGTTTGTAGACAATGTCCACGGCGCCTTCCGGGCCCATGACAGCGATCTCCGCGGTGGGCCACGCGAAATTGGCGTCCGTGCGAATGTGTTTGCTCGCCATGACGCAGTACGCACCGCCGTAGGCTTTGCGCGTAATGACGGTGATTTTCGGGACGGTGGCTTCGGCAAAAGCGAAGAGCAGCTTGGCGCCGTGCCTGATGATGCCGCCGAATTCCTGCTGCGTGCCGGGGAGAAACCCGGGGACATCCTCAAAAGTGATAAGCGGAATATTGAACGCGTCGCAGAAACGGACGAAGCGCGCGCCTTTCACGGAAGCATTGATGTCGAGAACTCCAGCTAGAAACGCAGGTTGATTGCCGACGATGCCGACCGGGCGGCCATCTAGCCGCGCAAATCCCACAACGAGGTTCTTGGCGTAGTATTCGTGGACTTCGAAGAAAAACGCATCGTCAACAATCGAGTGGATGGCATCCTTGATGTCGTAGGGCTTCTGGGGATCGCCCGGAACCAGCGTATTGAGCGACTCATCGCGACGACCCGGCGTGTCTGAGGTAGCGCGGCGCGGCGGATCCTCCAGATTGTTTGAAGGAAGAAAACTCATCAGCTCGCGGATCATGGCCAGGCAATCGGCGTCATCACGCGAGACGAAGTGAGCCACGCCGCTGGTGGCGTTGTGGGTCATCGCGCCGCCGAGTTCTTGCTTCGTAACTTCCTCGTGGGTGACGTTCTTGATGACGTCGGGGCCGGTGACGAACATGTAGGAAGTTTCGCGCGTCATGAAGATGAAATCCGTGATGGCTGGCGAATAGACGGCGCCGCCCGCGCAAGGGCCCATGATGGCACTGATTTGCGGGATGACTCCGCTGGCCAGCGTGTTTCGCAGGAAAATATCCGCGTAACCCGCCAGGGAAGCGACGCCTTCCTGAATGCGCGCGCCTCCAGAATCGTTGAGGCCGATGACAGGGGCACCGGCGCGCATGGCAAGATCCATGATTTTGCAAATCTTCAGCGCATTGGTTTCCGAGAGCGAGCCGCCGAAAACCGTAAAGTCCTGCGCGAAAACGTAAACCAGACGGCCATCGATGCGCCCAAAGCCGGTAACAAAGCCGTCGCCGGCTGGGCGCTGTTCCTGCATGCCGAAATCCACGCAGCGGTGACGGACAAATTTGTCGAGCTCTTCAAACGTGCCTTCGTCCAGAAGAAGATGAATGCGCTCGCGCGCGGTGAGCTTCCCCGCTTTGTGTTCGCGCTCGCGGCGTTCCGCACCGCCACCGGCTTCCGCTTCCTCGGAAATGCGGCGCAACTCTTCCATGCGATCGCCGTGTTTGGCTTGGGGAATCAGGCCAGGCTTCGTCTCAGACAACGGGTCCTCCCTCGGAAGGGGATTCCTTTGGGGTAAAGATGCGCACCGCGAGATGCGTGGCGAGCCAGACGGTTCCGAGAAGCAGCACGACGCCGAGGAGCAGCTCCGCGCCCATGGCGGCGGCGCGCTGGAGGGGCGATTCGAGCGAAGTCACGTACTCCGTGGCCCAAACGAGAATGAACATAGCCGCGAGGGTCATCATCACGATGAGGATGGTGGTCAGAACGGAAGCGAGGATCATTTTCATGGGACTGGAACCGCGCCGCCCTCAATCGGCATGAAGAAGGATAGCGCAACCGGTGGCAAAGCAGAATGCAAGAAGACGGTCAGTCAGTCGAAAAGCGGTCAACGCGCGCCTCGATGATCAGCGCAATCCCGACCAATCGTCGGCGACCAGAATGGAATCGCTGGGATTGGCGGCATCGTACTTGATGCTGGCAGGCTGGCCCGCGACGAGGCGCTCCAGGCGAACCTGGCTTTCCAGGCCGGTGATGTCCTGCGCGGTGTGATAAGTGACGCCGGAAATCAAATAACTGTAGGAGACGAAATGGCGCAGCCGCATGTCTTTCAGTGGCCGCGCGCTGGATCCGAACAGCCCTTTGCGGGCCTCCTTGGATTCAGGCGGGCGCTCGACGAGTTCTACGATCTGCCCTTCGGCAATGCGGCCGATCTGATTCAGATGGAGGCGGCGCCTGCGTTCCTCTTCTTCGGGGTCCACCCCGGGACGGAAGAACGCATAAGCGATCATGGCGAAGGCGGCGATCGCCGCGCCACCCATGACGAGCATTAATTTCCAATCGGCAAGCAAGTCCTTCAACAAGCAAACTCCCCGGCCTCAAATGTGTGGGATTGCGCAAGGCACGCGGAAGATTGCGTGCGCGGCGCGGCGGGAGGGCTATCCGCATCCACCGATGCCCCACTGATGGGTATTCTACCGAACCCCCAGGTATCGCGAAACTACGCTTGCGGAGCGTGCACCGGATTGCGCAACACGCCAACACCGGCAACGCTGACCTCGACCGTGTCGCGGGCAACGAGCGGTCCGACGCCGGCCGGCGTACCGGTAGCGATAACATCGCCGGGCATCAGCGTCATGATGCGGGAAATCCACCGGACCAGAAACGCGGGCGGGTAGATCATCAGTGAAGTCGTGCCGGACTGGCGGCGCGCGCCGTTGACGTGCGTTTCGACGAGCACATTGGATGGATCGAGAGCCGTCTCGATATGCGGTCCGACGGGGCAGAAGGTATCGAAGCCCTTACCGCGCGTGAATTGAACATCACTCTTCTGCAGATCGCGCGCGGTAACGTCGTTAAGACAAGTGTAACCGAGCACGAAGGAGAGAACATCTTCGGCATCGCTGAGTTGCGAGCAGCGGCGCCCGATGACCATGGCGAGCTCGCCTTCGTGCTCCACTTTTTGCGAATATTTCGTCAGGACGATCGCTTCCTCCGGACCAATGATGGAAGAGGGCGGCTTGAGGAACAGCAGCGGTTCTTTCGGGACTTCGTTGCCTAGTTCCGCGGCGTGGGCGGCGTAGTTGCGGCCGATGCACACAATCTTCGAAGGCTCAACAGGAGCGAGCAGCCGCACATCGGTGAGGCGCGAAGAACGCGACCCTCGGGACCATTGTCCCCAGGGCGGGCCGGAAATCTCGATGACACTTTCACCCTCGATCAGGCCATAACGCGGTGCAGAGCCCGGAGAGGAAGCATCACGCACCTCGTAACGGCAGATTTTCATTGGCGGCTAGCTCGCGTGGTGGTTGGGATGAGAGGCATGCGCTTCACGGGCTCTCCAGATCGTAGCAACAACCCAGCAAAGCGTAGTGAGAATCATATACACGACGGCGCCCAGCACAAAAACCTGGAACGTGCTGTGCCAATCGCTGAGCCTGTGAAAGATCAGGCAGAGCACGCGATAGCTCAGGCTGAAAAGGAACCAGCCAAGGAGGCTCGATGCCAAAAGGTGCCCCGGCATGCGCAGAAACCGAAAGACGGGCAGGGCCGCGAGGAAAGCCAGAATCGCGGCGGCGGCGATATTGCGCTCCAGCGCAAAGCGTTCCAGGAACGGGGCGCGATTGGCAATCACCAGCCATACGGTAAAAACCAAAGTCAGGCAAACACCAACATAGACACCCATGCGGACCGCCGCGTTCCGGAAAACGTGAAACCAGCGATAACCAGGCAGATGCGCGCGTACCAACATGAAGTGCTGGGCTCCCAAGATGCAGCAGTTTGTCTAACCCGGGATTACGGCGCTGGTTGCGTGACGTCCACGGCGACGGGGGTGCTTGGCGCGCTTTCGTTCCCCGCGCGGTCTGCGGCGGTCACGGTGTACCAATAGCGGTGGCCGGGTTCTACAGTCGTATCACGAACCGCAGGAGTGGGCAATAATTCGGACGTAATAAGTTGTCCCCTGACGCCTTCCTGCTCACTTCTATAGACGCGATATCCGGCCAGATCGGTTTCAAGATTGATGCTCCAGGAGAGATCAACGAGAACAGTGCCCGGATTCGTACCGGGAAGCAACGCGGCGACGAGGCCTTGCGGGGCGGCAGGAGGAAAGATGTCGCGCGGAGTGACCGTCACCGGCTGAGAGTCCGAGGATTCCAGTTCCTTGCCTTCCACCTGGATGACGCTGCGCACGGTGTAGACGTAAGTGCGTTCAAAGACAAAGGAAGTGTCGCGGTAGCTGTTGGATTCAGAAGCAGCGAGCAGCGCAGCGTGCGATTCTGGTCTGCCGACCGGAAGCTCTTGCGGAGGCGAAGCGGTTGCCGGGGGATGAATTTCCGAGCGATAGATTCGATAGCTGGCAATGGCTGGCATAGGTTCCCCTGCAGCAGTGACGATCGGCGCCGGCCACGATAATTCGACCCCTGATTCGGTGACGCGAGCCTCGACGGAAGCAATGGGAGCCGGAACGGGATAAACACGCACGGTAACGACGTTTGAATCGGCGGAAGCGCGTTTCTGCGAAGCGCGCGTTCGAACGACGTACGCGACTGCCCTGCCGGGATGCGCTTTGGTTTCTTCCGGCGCGATGGGATCGATGAAGCTAACGCTGCCATCCGCTTGGTAATTCCCCACCAGGGCGCCAGGAATTGTGTACACCACGCGAAAAGACTTGGCATCGGCCGAGCCATCAGGTTTGGTGTTGCCCCTCAGGATTTCGACCGCGGGACTCGCTGGAAGTCTTTCTCCGGAGATGGAACTCGCCGGGAGCGTGAACATAAGCTCCACGCCATCGCCGGCCTGGTGTGCGGCCAGATCCTTGATTGTGGCTGGCACGGGCGGCGTAGGCGGAACGGGCTCGCCGGGAGCGCCGCAGCCGGCGGAAATCAAGAAAATGGAAAAGAGAAAATGGAAAGTGGTGAAGAATGGCGCGGGGCGTTTTTCAGCGTAGCTTCTCGTCCCTTTTCTATTTTCCATTTTCAGGAGCTACAGAATGTAGCGGCTCAGGTCCTGGTTCTTGACGATGTCCGCGAGCTGTTTGGTAACGTAAGCGGCATCGACCTTCACGTTCTTTTTCTTCAAGTCTGGCGCTTCGAAGGAAATCTCGTCGAGCACTTTTTCGAGAATGGTGTGAAGGCGACGGGCGCCTATGTTTTCCGTCTGCTCGTTCACGTTGGTGGCGAAGCGCGCGACTGCGGCGACCGCGTCTTCGGTGATGTTGAGCTTGACCCCTTCGGTCTCCAGCAGCGCGACATATTGCTTGATAAGCGCATTCTTCGGCTCGGTCAGAATGCGGATGAAATCTTCCTCTTTCAACGACTGCAGCTCGACGCGAATGGGCAGCCGGCCCTGAAGTTCGGGGATCAAATCCGACGGTTTGCTGACGTGAAATGCGCCGGCCGCGATAAACAGAATGTGATCCGTTCGGATCATCCCGTAGCGCGTGTTGACCGTGGTGCCTTCGATGATGGGAAGAATGTCGCGCTGCACGCCTTCGCGCGAAACGTCCGGGCCATGGCCGGATTCGCGCCCGGCGACTTTGTCGATTTCATCGATAAAAATGATGCCCATCTGCTCGGCGCGCTCGACCGCCACGCGCGTGACCTGGTCCATGTCCAGCAGCTTGTTTTCTTCTTCCTGGATCAAGTATTCGAAAGCGTCGGCCACGCTCATTTTGCGTTTTTTCTTCTGCTGGCCGAACATGCCGGATAGCATGTCCTTGATATTGACGTCCATCTCCTCCACGCCTTGATTGGAGATGATTTCGAACGAAGGCATGGCGCGCTCGCGGACTTCGAGGTCAACCATGCGCTGGTCGAGCTTGCCTTCGCGGAGCTGCGCGCGGAGTTTTTCGCGTGTGCGCTGGGTTTGCTCGCGTTGCGCCGTAACTTCGGTTTCCGGCGTGCCGGACGCGGGAGGCGGAGCCGGCGGAAGCAGCAGATCGAGCACGCGCTCTTCCGCGGCCTGCTCGGCGCGGTCGGCGACTTCGTCGAGTTTTTCCTCGCGAATCATGTCGATGGAAGTTTCAACGAGGTCGCGCACCATGGATTCGACATCGCGGCCGACGTAGCCCACTTCCGTGTACTTCGAAGCTTCGACCTTGACGAAAGGGCAGCCGGCCAAGCGCGCGAGCCGCCGCGCGATTTCCGTTTTTCCAACGCCGGTGGGGCCAATCATGAGAATGTTCTTCGGCAGCACGTCTTCGGCGATTTCCGGCGGAAGCTTCTGCCGGCGGACGCGGTTGCGCAGGGCCACGGCGACGGCGCGCTTCGCGGCATTCTGCCCCACGATGTACTTATCCAGCTCCACCACGATTTCCCGCGGCGTCATATCATCGAGAGCCGGGAGAAGTTCCTGCCCCTCGACGGGCTCGGCGCCGTTCCCCCCGGGGAGGTAAACCACTTCTTTCTCGGACTTGCTGGTCATGAGTTGCTCAGTTCCTTTGATGCATGAAAATAGGTTGGTGTGTTCTCACGCCCACCCCTAGAGCTCTTCGACTGTAAAGTTGGCGTTGGTGAAAATGCAAATCTCGCTGGCGATGCGCATGGCCTCCATGGCCAGATCCTTGGCATTGAGTTTCGAATGTTTCATAAGCGCGCGGGCGGCAGAGAGCGCAAAAGTTCCGCCCGAACCGATGGCCACCAGTCCATCGTCCGGTTCGATAACGTCGCCGTTCCCGGAAAGGATGAAAGTGCCCTTGGTGTCCGCGACGATCAGCAGGGCTTCCAAATGGCGCAGAGCGCGATCCTTCCGCCATTCCTTGGCCAGTTCGACGGCGGCTTTCTGGAGATTGCCGGAAAACTCCTGCAGCTTGCCTTCGAAGCGTTCGAACAGCGTGATCGCGTCGGCCGTGGAGCCCGCGAAGCCGGCGACGACCTTGTCATTGTAGAGGCGGCGCGTCTTGCGCGCGGTGTGCTTCATCACGTGATCGCCCATGGTCACCTGGCCATCGGCGATGAGCACGACCTTGTTGTCCTTGCGCACGCACAACACCGTTGTGCCGTGCATCTGTGTGCTTCTCCGGCTGTTTGGCATCCAACCATTATAGCCCCGCGATGCGGCAGCGCCAAAATAGCATGGAAGAAGTGGCGTGAACTCGTGCGGCAGATTGCAGTGAGCGCGACAAACCGTGCCATGAAATCTAGGAGAACACTTTTAAGTAAGCGGACAACTCTTACTGCGAGATTTCGTGGAAGGAAAGAACCTTGTAGTTGCCGGTAGGCAGGACGGCTTGGATCCAGCAACTGTTATACCAGAAGCCGCTGTTGCCGGAATCCCCGGTTGGTGTTGTATTAAATGTGACGTGGCCCAAATTGGGCCGCAGGGTACCATCGTTGTGCCGCGTTCTCGCAATCAGAACCGCACCAATGATTTGGCCGAACCCGTACGATGGGATGACCAAATTACCCTGTCCGACCACAAGAATGACGCCGTGCCAGGACACATTTCCATCCAGAGTGAGATCGCCTGTCACGATCAGAAGACCGTAGCCATCAATGGTGCCGGAAAGGTTTAGATCACCCCGCACGATGGTAGTCACGAGCCGATCTGGAGCGCCCATGTCGGGCAAGCTGGTGGCATTTCCGTTGATCTGCTGATTCGCCAATGGGGCAAGAGTTTGGACAACGCCTTGCGGGCCATCGAGAGAGTTTACTGTCTGAAATTGGGGAATAAGCGATGCGCTGATGTCACCAATGCTGGGGGCAGGTGGGCCACCGCCATAGCTGGAGTACGGGATACCGCGATAGTTCTGGTAAAGGTAGTTATTAGAGTTATCGTGCCGAATTCCGCCGAAAACCTGGCTTTCGTCTCCACTGCTAATTGCTCCGATTGCATACTTGGTAGGGTCATTTGCGGGGCAAGGCGACGGGTAGGGGCTTCCCCGCTGCCGATCAATACCGCTTATGTAAAAGTCCGAATTGAAGGAAGTCGCAAAGGTTCCGATCGGACCGTCCATGGTCAGCGCCGCTGGAAAACTCAAGTTAAGATCGTTGGGTGTAACCAGGTATTGGAGGAGCTTCTGGCTGCCGTTCGGCAAGACGGCGAGCGAAGTGATTTCCAGCAACTGCGGGCCAACGGTTGAATCGTTGCTAAAGCGCGTGCCGTCGTAGTAGAGCGGAGTGGTCGACTGCGCCTGGTTGTCACCATCAACGTCAACTTTTAGCGAGTTTTCCGATACGGCGTTGATACGCACCCACTTGTAGAGGGGTCCCGGAAAGGGCAACGAGTTGAACGGGCCCCTGTTCCATACGGAGAGAGCGGTGGCCACGTTCCCGCCGCCAAAAGCGCCGTTGAGCGCCCCGGGAACAAACTCCGTGTCGTATTCACTGTCTGGATATGCTGATGTGGAGTCCCATGGCGTTACAGCCTCGCCCCCCAAGGGATTAAGGACATAGTAGACGTTTCCCATGGGCACAGGAGTTCCGGATGGCGGCAGGAAGGTCGTCGGGTCCGTGGTGGAGAAAGCGTGGGGATTCGTTGCCACTAAACGTCCGCGCACCTCTTCGAGTCCCGCTAGCGCCGCATAATAGACGCCTGTCGATGCGCGGTAATTGCCGGCCAGCGCGGATTCCGTGCCCGAAGAAACGATCAGTGAGATGGCTATCACGCTGATCAGCAGCAATATGAAAATCGAGATCAAGAGGGCGATTCCGCTCTCTCTCCGCTGCTTTCGCACTGCCCTTTCGACTTTCATCTGAACTCGCCTGACCTCACTGATTGGGATTGACGCGCCGGCCACGCCCGGTCAATTGCACAAGTCGAGGCTGCCCCGTGGTGGCATCCGTAAGAGGGGCCGCGACGATGAGTGTGACCATAACGTCGCGAATGTTCACGGGCGAATTGCCACTGCCCGCTGTCGGACAGTCTAAGGTGGCGCCTCCCGAGTCACAAGTGTAAGAGAAAATGGGGACAGGAATTCCCGCTGGGAACATACTCGGATAAAATGTTTGAAATTGCGTGATCTGGGCGGGAGACGAATTGTTCACCACGTTTTGGACGAAGGGCGCCAGTGAACCAGTCGTGGAGGAACCGGGGTTATTCCCCCCCTTGAAAACCGCGCCGCGCATGAGCGTCGTCCCCTGCAATTGATAGCGAATCCACTGAACCTGGCAGCCGGGAGCGCAGCTGGGATCCTGCGGATTGGGATCAGTCTCGACGATCAGGTCGAAATCGCCCGGCGCGTCGCAACTTCCGCCCCCTCCCGTGCCGATTTGACAAGGGGGCCCGGCATAGCCGGGGCTCCAGGCAAATGGAGACTTCGTAGATAAATTGGGAAAACCGGCCTGAAAAAAGCTCGGGGGCGGATAGCCGGCATCGTTGACGTCGCGCACAATCTGGTCCAGTCCGAGCCGTGCTTCCTGGAATGAGGTCAGCACTTGTGACTCGGTTTGGTAGCGTCTTTGCGAGGAGCCCAGCAGAGTAAACGCCGCCCCGGCGACCAAAAGAAATATGCCCAGAGCGACCAGCAATTCGATGAGCGTAAAGCCCATTTGCCGCACCTTGGGGAAGGGGCTCCTCATTTTTCCACCAATGTGTCGAGCGTGATGGGCGGGAAGTAGCCGCTGCCGCCCAATTGCCGGACGCCAAGAATAAAACGTTTTGAGGAGGGCGTGCCGCCGCTCCCGGTGATGATCACCGCCCACGCGACTTCGTAAGTGGTGCTGCTGGGATCGTTTGGATCCTGGTAGGTGAAGCCGTAGCCGCCGGCCAAGGCCTGCGGTGGGGGGGACGAAGGGGGCGCAGGAAAAACAATGGCCGGCTGATTATTGTAAGACACCACCGAGCTCCCCTGCACGGAATTGGTAACCGCCGGATTCCCAAGCTGGCAGGTGTTTCCTATCGCATCAGTGAATGAAATTGCGCTGAGTGGCTGATCCAGGAACTGATCCAGTTCGCGTTGCGCAAACACCAGCGCTGAAGAGTCCATGCGATTCGAGGAATTCAACAGGATGGAAGCCGGCACAAGCTGCGCAATCGCCACGAGCCCTACCAGCAAAATGATGGTAGCAAACATCATCTCGAGGAGGCTGAAGCCCCGGTAGCTCTTGCGACGTTTTGTGAATGCTGTTCGCATTACCATCTTCAGTAGCGGCGTCCCAAACTAGCCGGTTCGCTTCCAAGGTCCGCCGACAGGAGCGGTCCAGATCTGTGTAGCGCCCGAAGGAAGCAAAACCACAGCGCGATAGCCGAAGTCCGGACCGGTCGGGTTGCCAAGATACAACACATAGGCCGCTAAAGGAGTAACCGCGCCGCGGGCATCAAATGTGATCGTGGCGACGCCGGATAAAGGCGTCAAACTGCTGGTGCCTCCCAGCGTCCCGAGAATAGATGCCGAACTCGGCGCCGCGCCAGAAGGCAGGAGAGTCGCAAAGCCGCCGATCAGAATTTGTTTCTCGATTGGATCAATCGCACCGCTGTTATTCGAATCCGTTCCCGCAATCCAATTGCCTCCTGATGCCCGAATCAGGAAATTGACTTGCGTGTTCCGGCGAACCGCTTCGAATCGGGTGAATTTCAGCATGTCGGACAAGCGCCCGGCCGCGTCATTGAGCTGGTATGCTCGCATCGAGTGCATGAGGCTGGGAATCGCCATCGCCGTCAAAACGACAAGCACGCACATCGAAACAACCAATTCGACCATGCTGAACCCGCCAATGCAGCTGCGGCGAGTGCGAGAGGGTGTGGCACTCCTGAACAAAATCGTTACCTCATTCGAACGTTGGAGCAGGGTCCAGCGTAAGGGCGATCCACAGACTATTTTTGGTGCAGTTGCGATGCCAGGGACCGTCGAACGCAACTGCTGCTAAACATAGCACTTTCTTGGGCCAGACCATCATATCCTAATTTGCAAACGGCAAGAAATGGGTAGAAATGTAACAAAAGGCAAACCTAGCGTCGCGCCAAGGTCAGGTTGCATCTTTCCTGGTAGCCTTTTCAGTGACGCCTGGATGACCGGGAAGAGAAAGTGTTTTCCATGGTCGTCTGACTTGCTAGTTCTTGCTCTTTTTGGCCAGCGATTGGGAACCCTGCTTGGAGAGGGACGATTTATCGAAGAGTTCGTCGGAAAAGCCGGGATTGTATTTGCATGTGTCATGGAAGATTTGAACGGAGCGACGGCCATTGTGTTCGCGGGAGATCTGCAGCGGCGTCCAGACGCTATCTTTCAACTGGTAATTGGTATATATGGAGACGTCTTCGTTGTACTGCTGGGTTTCCTCGTCCTTGGTCGTTACCGAACTGCGAACCAGAAGGTGAGTGGAACGGTCGACGGCAAGGCGAAACCTGCGTTCCTGGCTGTCCGTGATCTCGACCCAGTCCACTTGCTTGAGGTCCACTGTATCGTTGCCGCCGAAGCGGATGGCCATGCCCGGCTCGTTGAGGCGCAGCCGGAGGAGATTGTCGACGTTGCGCTTGACCTGTTCCTGAAAGTCGCTGATGGAAGTGGCCGGCAATTCGTTGACGCCGCTGCGATCGAAAGTCCAGCCTTGATCGCCGTTGTAGAGCGTGATGACGATACCGCCGTGGGACCAATCCAAGCCGTCGACGCCTATCAGAAACGGGAGAATCGTGTGGCGGCCCTTGCCGATGTACTCCGTGCGGTCCTTGTCCGGATAGCGGCGGTAGTCCGCAAACTCGATGTTGCCGACCGGCTCGCCATTGTGGCCAAAAAGCACGCGGCGCCCCTGGCACAGGCTTTCATGGACTTCCGTGTAACCTGGGCCGCCCAGAGCGTTGATCAGATCAGCGAGGATCTGCTTGCCCTTGGCGATGCTCTGCTCCGGCATCATGGTGTCTGGATTCTGCGCGGAAGCTTGTGAAGCCAACAACGCGCCCGCAAAGCAAATGGCGAAAGCAACAGTGACGAGCTTTATCCGCAAAGGACTGAGCCTCCATTTACATTGATGATTTCGCCGGTCATGAAGTTGGCCAGGTCCGAAGCAACGAAGAGGATGGGGCCGGCGACTTCTTCGGCGGTGGCGGCGCGGCCAAGAGGAATGACGGAGGAAGCCATCTTCTGGCCCGCTTTCGTTTCCAGAACCGGATTGGACATGTCCGTGGCGACCCAGCCGGGGGCGACAGAGTTCACGAGGATATTGTGCCTGGCAAGTTCGGCGGCGAGACCCTTGGTGAAGCTGATGACGCCGCCTTTGGATGCGCCGTAGTGGGTGTGGAAGGATTCGCCGCGCTGGCCGGCGGTCGAGCTGATCGGAATAATCTTGCCCGACTTCTGCTTGATCATGTGGGGAACGGTAAAGTGGATGATCGAGTAGACGCTCTTGAGATTGATGCGGATCATGTCGTCCCACTGCTTTTCCGTCATTTTTTCGATGGGGAGATCTTCGAGGTTCCAGACGCCAGCGTTGGCGACGAGAATGTCCAGGCGGCCGAGGCGGGCGATGGTGTGCTCGACAAGTTTCTGGTTGTCGGAATGCTTGCCAACGTCGGCTTTGAAGGCTTCCACGCGGGTGCCGTGCTTGCCGGCTTCCTGTTGGACTTGTAACGCGGCATCCTTGGCTTTGACGTAGTTGAAAACCACGTCGGCGCCGGCCTGCGCGAAAAG
>Ga0137415_10004800_pt1 | contig 13369 bp, 13 predicted proteins | sample CZODoug3_1_1_16f_FD_183082 | JGI IMG/M metagenome (GOLD analysis project Ga0137415, IMG submission 183082) | Vadose zone soil fungal communities from Angelo Coast Range Reserve, California, USA - CZODoug3_1_1_16fungal (Hybrid Assembly) | ecosystem: Environmental > Terrestrial > Soil > Vadose... | reverse complement strand
TATCTCAAACGTTTATAATAGCTAAACTCCGGGTGGCTCGAAGATCGAGCCACGGGTCCAAGAAATGGTCGCACAGGGAATCCCGGAGATCGGAGCCTACGTTGGTTTTCTCTTCGTCTCGACCGTCGCTCTCATCATTGTTCTAAGACTCCTGGTTACACCGCGAGATCCTCGACCGACCCCTGAAAAGAAGAAACCATTCGAATCAGGCCAGATCGCGGCGGGACCCGGTAGGACCCGATTCATCATCCAGTACTATCCATACCTCCTGATGTTCGTCGTCTACGATGTCATCGCCATGTTCCTTTTCGCTTGGGGACTGAACCTAAGGGCTCTTGGTGAAGCAGGGTCCCTTCCAGTTCTCGTCTTCATCGTCGTGCTCTTGATTCCCCTGGGATACGCGCTCCACCTCGCCAATCATCGGGAGAACTGGTAGGAGCCTACATCCGACTTGGCGCCAATCTTAGGCCCGTTGCAACCTCTGGTTGACATGGTCACAAGCCCGCTTTTCCTCATGATTGTGCTCTTCCCAGGCCTAACCTCGATCGCGATCATAGGCGCGCTCCTCGGATGGCTAGAGCGCAAGGTAACTGCCCGAGTGCAACTTCGCATCGGCCCGCTATACGCAAGCCCAGCTGGCGGGATTCTTCAGATGTTCGCTGATCTGATCAAACTCTCATTCAAGGAACTGTTCGTTCCAGAGAATTCCGACGCCTTCTTCTTCATAATGGCTCCAACCACTGGGCTCGTCATCGGAGCCGCCCTCGTGGGGCTTATCCCATTCGCACCAGGAATTCAAATCGCGAACATCGAGGTTGGGCTTCCCGCCTTCCTAGCAATCATCACTCTGTCACCTAGCCTCGTCCTTCTCGCGGGATGGAGTGCGAATAGCAAATTCCCGTTTATCGGTGGACTGCGAGCACTCTTCCAACAAACAGCGTACGAGATTCCCCTCTGGCTTTCCGCCCTTGGAGTGATTATGATGGCAGGAACACTGAACCTGGCTCAGATTGTAGCTGCCCAATCCACTGGATGGTTCATCATTCCCCAGGCTCTCGGAGCTTTCATCTTCTTGGTCACTAGTGTCGCGGAGATGGAAAGACTACCCTTCGACCTGCCCGAGGCGGAGTCTGAGATCATGATGGGTTGGCAGGCAGAATATACTGGGGTCCTGTTCCTCGCAGCCCAAGGCCCAGGCTTTGTGAAGCTCTACGCTTTCTCAGCCCTCTTCACCACAATATACCTTGGAGGCTTCCTTGGACCAAGCTTTCTTCCCCCGCTGTTCTGGATGTTGCTGAAAACTCTAGTAATAATTGTCTTGATAATGTTGTTAAGGTCGACCTTTCCCAGGGTTCGTCTAGACCAGCTTCTCAGGGCGGGTTGGACAACTCTCCTCACGCTCGCGATAGTCAACATAGGCATAACCTACCTCTTGGTCGTAGGACTCCCGACGTTCTAATCCAAAAAATGACAGACCTCTTGTTTCTAGCCTTCGCCGCAGTGACAATCGGCGCCGCAATCCTAGCGATCGAAGCAAGGGACCTAGTCTACGGTGCTGCGGCTCTCGGAATAGCATTCCTCGGCGTTGCGGGATTATTCTTTCTACTTGACGCAGCCTATGTCGGCTGGTTTCAGATTGCGGTCTACATTGGCGCGGTAGTTGTTCTGATTCTCTTCACGGTCATGCTCGTCGGGCCAAAGATGGGAGAAACGCCACTCGGGCTCAAACGAGTATCGCTCCTCGCAGCTATTCTGGTATCCTTACTATTAGGAATGACTGGCGCCTTGGCCAACGCAACGGCCTTTCCAGGACAAGACTCCTGCGGATCGGGTTGCGACCTCTATCTGCTCAGCACTTCTCTTCTGAAGAACTATGGAGTACAACTAGAGTTCATGTCTCTCGTGATGGCAGCTGCCGTAATTGGCGCGTTGGTATTGTCGAAGACAGATCGAGGGCAGTGACAAATGGAGCCTCTGTCAAGCTTCTTCGCCGTTTCAGTAATTCTCCTCGGCATTGGAATCTACGGTCTTACGACAAAGCGGAACGCTATCCGGATTCTGTTCTCTGTAGAACTGATCTACAACGCGGCCAATCTCAATATCATAGCCTTCGCACGGCTACGTAATCCTCCCATAGTTACCGGGCAGGTCCTAGTGCTGTTTACTATTGCGCTGGCCGCGATGGAAGCCGCTGTCGGGCTCTCGATAATCATCCTGATCTCAAGACTGAATGCAGAGATAGATCTCTCGAAACTTTCGAAGCTGAAAGGTTAGACCTTAAATGACTCTCCTACTAATCGGCGCGATAATCGTACCGCTGCTGGCCATTCCAATTCTTTACGCACTTGCGGGGCGGCTAAGGGAGAAAACCGGATTCGTTTCCTTCGCTCTTCTTCTCATCCCGCTCGTAACAATACTCTACGCCGCGCTCCAAGGAACTGGATCCAACCAAGGAACCTACCAAGAACTGTACTCTTGGTCTCCAATCGGAAACTTCGGCTTCCGAGTCGACAACCTAAGCCTTCCAATACTCTTCATCATCGGCCTGCTCACATCCCTAGTTTCTCTCTTCTCTGTCCCATACATGCGTCAAAGAATAGGCGACGATCCAGGACGCTACGGGCTCTACTACAGCCTCTATGCCCTCTACTCTCTCGGAATGATCGGGACAGTTCTAGCGACGAACCTGATCGAGTTCTATCTCTTCTTCGAGATAATGCTCGTTCCATCCTTCTTCCTCATCGCCGAATGGGGCTACGGCGAGAAAGAAAGAATCTCGCTAACATACTTCATTTGGACCCATGTCGGAGCGTTAGTGCTCCTCGTCGGGATCCTAGTCACCGCTTTTCTGACTGGCGCTACAGATATGGACGTTGTAATCGGCAACCTCACGGCAACCCCAGGACTCATCTCAACAACCCTCCGACTAGGGATAGTCGCAGCAATGTGCTTCGGATTTTTCGTAAAGATCGGCCAGTTCGGACTACACGTCTGGCTCCCATCGGCCTACGCCGAGGCGCCCACGCCAATCAGCACGATTCTAGCTGCTGCAATGACAGGAATAGGTGGATACGCCACCGTCAGAATAGTCATGACAATATTCCCGCAATCCTTCCTGACCTTTTCCGCCTTCTTCGCAGGCTGGGCCCTTATCACAATGATCTACGGTAGCGCGATGGCGCTGGTGCAAGATGACATCAAGCGGCTGCTAGCATATTCTAGTATCAGCCAGATGGGCTACATTCTGTTCGGGCTCGCAGCATTCAACTCGTTCGGCGTTTCCGGCTCTATGTTTCAATACGTGAGCAATGGGACCGCCAAAGGAATACTCTTCATCGTAGTCGGCGCCGTCATGCTTCAAGTCCGGGGCGAGAGAAGCCTGAGCAAGCTTGGAGGACTCGCCAGCAAAATGCCCATCACGGCCACCGCTGCATTCATAGGGTCGCTAACCCTCGCAGGTCTTCCCTCGACCAACGGGTTCCTGTCCGAATTCTTCCTGTTCCAAGGTGGATTTGTAAGAGCTTCCGATACAGCCTCAGAATACCGTCTCGTAATTGCTGTCCTTGGAATTATCGCCACAGCCCTCACAGCAGGCTACTCCCTGATGGCAATGAAGAAGATCTTCTTCGGAGCGCCAAACTCGGATACCTCCGATGTCAAAGAAGCGCCGTGGACGATTACCCTTCCTCTCATCACACTCAGCATCGTAACCCTAGTCTTGGGCATCTATCCCGAGCCTATACTCGGTCGACTGCTTTCAGCAGCAAGGGCCATAGTGGGGTCATAGACAATTGGCCACTTCTCTTCTCGCATGGCTCATCTGGGTCACGCCACTAGTAGGCGCCCTTCTCACCCCGCTATTCGCGAAGATTCACTCTAGAGTTCGCGATATCGCAGCAGTAGGTTTCACACTTGCTGCTGCTGTATTGGCGACTGTAACGGCACTCACGGTCTCGGCCGGAGACTACACTGTCGCCTGGATTCCCTCTCTCAACATCACCGCCGGAGTTCTAGTCGATCCTCTCAGCCTCTTCATGGCAAACATAGTTGCGTGGATCAGCCTCCTCATCATGATCTATAGCGTCGGCTACATGAAGGGCGAATTCGGCATGACGCGATACTGGTTCTTCATGAACCTCTTCATCGGAAACATGCTACTTCTCGTGCTCGCTGACAATCTGCTAATGATGTTCTTCGGTTGGGAAGGCGTAGGCCTCTGCTCCTACGCATTGATCGGTCACTTCTATCGAGACGAGCCACAGTACTGGGTGGGTAGCCCCGGCGACAAAGCACTAGGTGTCTCGGAAGAATATTCTCCAACAAAGTCAGGGATGAAGGCGTTCATTATGACGAGAATCGGAGACATCGCGTTGCTGATCGCGATCTTTCTAATCTACGCTTTTGCGAGGACCTTCAACTACAATCAGCTAGTAACACAGCTAGGCGGCGCAGGGAGCTGGGCCGCGAATCTAGCCCGACTCGGCCTGCTGCTTCCCACTGCACTGCTGTTCTTCGGAGGACCAATTGGGAAATCGGCTCAGTTTCCCTTGCAGGAATGGCTTCCGGACGCAATGACCGGTCCCGCCTCAGTTTCCGCTCTAATCCATGCCGCTACGATGGTCAAGGCGGGTGTCTTCCTTACTGGAAGAATGGGACCAGTATTCTTCGTCGCGCTATCTCAGTTCAACCAAGTCCCACAATGCTTCGGCGTGATCGCTTGGATAGGCGCGTTTACGGCGCTCCTAGCGGCGAGCCAAGCCGCAGTCGCTCGAGAAATAAAGAAAGTCCTAGCCTACTCCACAGTCTCTCAGATCGGTTACATGATGCTGGCCCTCGGCGTGGCAGGGCTTAGCGCCAACTTCCTTGCCGGATATACCGCAGGACTATTTCACCTTCTCAGCCACGCCGTGTTCAAGGCTTCACTTTTCCTTGCGGCAGGATGGGTGTTGCACGTCACAGAATCCCGTTTCATGGACGAAATGGGCGGCTTGGCAAAAGCGATGAGGCTGACCTCTGCGTCGATGCTTCTGGCTGGGCTCTCTCTTATGGGAATCCCACCGTTCAGCGGATTCTGGACAAAAGACGCGATACTTTCCGTCAGCTTCCTCGGGGGACAATACATCCTCTATGGATTAGCACTCGCTACCGCATTCATCACCGGTTTCTACACGGTCAGAATGCTCGGGATCACTCTTGCTGGAAAGCCTAGCAAACATGCCGAGGATCTGACGGAGAGTGGAAAGCATCCTCACGAAGCTGGCTTCACGATGCTAATGCCCTATTTGCTTCTGGCCGTTGGCAGTCTTGGTTTGGGACTTGCTTACCCATTCTACAGTGGTCCCTTGACCACATATATTGCGAGCACTTTCAGCTCAGCCCTCTACAAGCTCCCAGCTGCAACCATCTCGACTTCCGGTCTTACAGACCTTCTCCTTCTCTTCGTGAGCACAATCGTAGCCGTGATGGGCGGCATAGTGGGTTACCTTCTGTACTTCAAGAAAACCTACGAGTTCAAAACGGACATGAACCCGATCCAACGATTCCTCTACAAACGATGGTATCTCGACGCCATCTACTACAAAGTCTTCGTATCGGGCATACTCGCAGCGAGCCGTGGACTTTACACCTACGTTGAGCAGGGGATCTGGAACAGGTTGAACAACGCGTTTGCTCAAGATATCATGGACTATTCCAAGGCGAGTGATCAGCTTGACACGCAGGTTGTTGATCGAGCCGCAAACGAAGTGGCGTCGTGGGGCTCCCGGCTTAGCAACTTCCTCCGAAAGCTACAATCTGGAGTAACTGAGCAGTACGTCATTGCCTTCGCCATCGGAATAATTCTCCTCCTAGCCTACATGCTATTCGTTGTAGGGGCCACCTAAGATGATCGGACTACTTTCGATCGCCATCTTTCTCCCAGCAGTACTGGCAGCGCCGACATATTTGCTCGGTAGAAAGAACGCCAAAGTGGCAAAGATTCTGGGAGTAGGAACCACTGCCATTGTTTTCGCTATCTCAATCCTAATTCTATTTGTGTTTCAATACGGTCAGGCCGGGTTCCAGCTCTCCGAGAGCGCTCCTTGGGCGGGGTCTTTCGGGCTCAATTACAAAGTCGGAATTGACGGAATCAGCCTTCCACTCCTCATGATAGCCACGTTTCTGAGCCTCCTTTCTGCAGCGGGATCTTCGGATCAAATTACTTTCAAGCACGCTGAGTACTACGCTCTCTTCCTTATCTTCGAAACGGGAATTATCGGCGTCTTCACTTCTCTCAACCTGATTCTATTCTATCTTTTCTGGGAGATCGTTCTCATTCCAATGTTCTTCTTCATCGGAATCTGGGGCGGACCACGTCGGAGATATGCCTCCCTGAAATTCCTCATCTTCACATATTCCGGCAGCGCGGTTATGCTATTCGGCTTTCTCGCTCTCTATGCGTGGACAGGAAGTTTCGATTATGACGTGCTCGTAGTGAAGGTTCCCATCCTGGATCCAAAACTCCAGCTTGTAGCGGCCATAACGACATTCGTCGGATTTGCTGTGAAGCTTCCAATATTTCCGCTTCACACCTGGCTGCCTGATGCCCATGTAGAGGCCCCGGCACCGGTAAGCGTCCTTCTTGCTGGTTTGCTTCTCAAGATGGGCGGTTACGGACTGATTCGATACAACCTGCTACTATTCCCGAAAGCGGTGCATGTTCTCTGGCCCTACTTCACAACCATCGGCCTCATCACTATGATCTATGGTGCATCAGTCGCGCTCGTCGCCAAGGACATCAAGAGAATGATTGCCCTCACGAGCGTTAATCACATGGGCTACGTTCTCCTCGGAGCCTTCACCGCTACGGTTGCAGGGGTTTCGGGGGCAGTCTTCCAGATGTTCAGTCACGGACTAGCAGTTGGAATGCTCTTCCTCATGTCAGGATACATCCATGACCATACAGGAACGAGAAATATCGACGAACTGAAGGGTCTGAGAGGAAAGATGCCTCAGACAGTTACCCTCCTCTTTTTGGCCTCGATGGCTGCCATGGCGGTTCCTGGTTTCGCCAATTTCATCAGCGAATACCTCGTGATCCAGGGAGCCCTTAGCGTGAGCTATCTCTTCGCGATCGCCATCGTCGCGCCAGCTCTCACCGTCGGATACTTCCTCTGGATGCTAAGACGAGTCGCCATGACCCCGGGGGTTGGTCCTAAGAACGAACTGAGACTTCACTCGATCCTGATTCTTGTCGCATTTCTCGTCCCGTTGTTGATATTCGGAGTATATCCTCCACCAATACTAGGGAGTGTGATAACGCCAACGGTGGAGAAATGGGTTGGAACAATAGTCGCTCTTGGAGCAAGGTGATTCAAATTGGCACTGTTGGCGCTGACCCCGTTTCTCAGCCTAGCTATATTCGGGCTACTCGCCACTCCTGCGGGCTTCCTCCGTTTCAGAAATTCGAAGCTTGGTCTCGCGCCCTTCGTTTGTATCTTAGGTTTGGCTGTGGCCCTGGTCTCCACGGTATGGCTTGGATTCACAAGCTCTTCACCAGTATCTTTCGGAGGACTCCAAATTGACTTGTTTACCCTATTCTTCTCAGGAGTCCTACTAATCGTGGCGATCTTCGTGACTGTCGCCTCGCTGCAATACATGCGAGATGACCCCAACAAGGGGCCGTTTTTCGGACTCCTGTTGCTTTCGACCCTCGGCATGATCGTCCTGGCCGCTTCAATGGATCTGATCCTTCTCTATGTAGGCTGGGAGTTGATGAGCATTCCCACCTATGCCTTGACAGCGTTCAGGAAGAACGACCCGAATTCCAACGAAGCCGCTATGAAATTCTTCGTCCTCTCAGCGCTATCCTCAGCGCTCATTGTCTATGCTATCTCCCTGGTTTTCGGCATAACAGGCTCAACCGCGCTGACGGCGATTGCGAGTACCCTATCGACAGCTGGACCAGATGTTCGTCCATTCGGAGTCCTCGCGATCGTCCTGTTCATCGTCGGGTTCGGGGTGAAAATGGCAGTCGTTCCGTTCCATATGTGGATACCTGATGCTTTCGAGGGCGCTCCGGTGACTATTGGTGCGTTCTTGGCGGCGGGCGCGAAGATGGCCGCATTCGCGGCAGCGTTTCGAGTGTTCATTGTAGGAATCTCAGCTTTCAACGTGGACTTCTACTCGACATTTGCGATTGTGGCTGTGGTAACAATGACCGTAGGAAACGTTGCGGCTCTCATGCAGAAGAGCTTCACAAGGCTCCTCGCCTACTCTAGCATTGCCCAGGCCGGCTACATCCTAATGGCCCTTGCCACTCCGTTCACGACGACCAATGTGCCGTTAGGTCTGGCTGGCGGACTCTTCCACGTGCTGAATTATGCGATCCTGAAGACCGCCGCATTCGTTGCAGCAGCGGCAATTGCTACCAAGCTTTCCGTCAGAGACCTTGATTCTTTCAATGGGCTCTCTCGAAGAATGCCACAAACATCTCTCAGCATAGCCGTAATTTTTCTCGGCCTCGCAGGAGTGCCTCCCTTGAACGGCTTTTTCAGCAAAGTAATGCTGTTCACGGGCGCGATCTATTCGCCGTATAGCTGGGGGAGCTATCTAGCATTGGCGGCGCTGATCAACAGCGGTTTCAGCATGAGCTACTATGGTTGGGTCATCAAGAGGATGTATTTTGACGAACCGGCAGATCAGTCCAGGATTCCCGAACCGCGAATCTACATGGCCGTTCTTTGGGCAGCCACGATCCTGATCTTCGCCATAGGCCTCTATCCTGACCCCTGGATTCGGTTAGCTCAAAGCGCTGCGGCCGCACTAGTCGGTGCGCGAGGCCCCTAGTCGCGCATTGAGAATATCTGCAATCTCGGAGAGGTCGTTGATCACCTTCTCCCTCTGAAACTGTCTCTCGTCCTGGCCGAACTCAATTTCGATGGTCTCAACGACGAAGTCTCCTTTTGCATCCTTGGAGTTGTAACTCGGGACTACATCTCCCGTCTCTAGCTCCTTGTAATCGTCGTTCACCCTTACTGTGAAGTCTTTGACTAATCTTGACATTACTAACTCGGTCGTAGAGGGAGAACTTGTTTGCCCGACGGCTGTCCGAATTTCGACGCCTGGCTCCATCTTTCCACGTATGTCTAGAACATATCGGATTCCATCTTCTGCTATGAAAGTCTCGATGCCCTTTCGGAACTCTGATTTCGCAGATTGAATCTTGCTCAGATCCAGGAATTCTTTGCTGACTTTACCAATAACAGCGTAGGATCTCGAAGTTAGGGCTGCTTCCTCAACGATTGAACCAGTATGGAGGTCTGAGTCAGGGCTGGTCGTGTGCGGAGCGGTTAGAAGAACACGTCCTAAACCGACGATTTCTACGTGATCAGGGTGGATAATCTTGACGGGCACTCCCCAAGGACCTCGTATGTAGAATAAGGATTGGAAACTGTATCAAAACCCTTCCTCGAACAGTTTTATAGCGATCGTTGAGGGCATGCGTTTGAAACCTCAGTTTCATGGTGTCTTTGGAGCAGAAATTGTTTGTCCGGAATCGAGGCTGTAAGGAAGATTGTGGAAACTGAGGCACAAGCAAAGCGGATAATCGAAGATGCAAAACTAAAGGCTAAGGAAATTCTAGAGAGTGCCTCTGCCGAAGCACAGAGGGTTAGGCAGACGGCGATATCTAGTGCAGATCAGGATAAGGCTCGGATATTGAAAGAGGCACGAGAGAAGGCCGAGGCTGATGCTAGGAGCTCAGACGAAGAGACCAGCTCATTACTTGAAAATTACAAAAAGCTCTTCGAGAATAGAAAAGAAGTTGCCGTGAAGAAAGCCATTGAATTGATCTTGGGAGGTTGAAAGAAATGGCAGAATCTTTGGAGAAGCTTCACAATCGGATACTGTCCGACGCAAAACTGAGGGCCGCCGATGTCATCCGAGAAGCAGAGGAAAAGGCAAGACAGATTGTGGATGATTCCAGGGCTCAAGCACAAAAAGATGCAGACGAGATCCTCTCAAAGGCCAACTTAGAAGCTGAGAATATCAGAAGAGGCATTCTCAGCTCGAGAATTAGAGCGAACCGCCTCCGAATTCTCGATGAAAAAAACCAGATCGTTCAGGGCGTCCTCAGATCTGTAGAACAGAGTCTTTCTGACGTTGCCAGCACAGACCAGTTCCAGCCAGCTCTGAAACGGTTTGTCGCCGAGGCGATTGATGCGGTCGGGACGGACGATACAGTTGTGAGGGTTGGCTTTCAGAATGCGGAGAGAAAAAGTCTCGACTCTCTTGGACGAACTCTCCCAACAGGGACTAGATTCGTCGTCGAGGACAAACCCATCGACGACCTAGGTGGAGTGGTTGCAGGCGACGTCGGGGGAAAGATGATTTTCAATAATTCTTTCAGGGCTCGCATTGAAAGACTGGACAACCAGCTGCTGACAACGATCTCCTCTACAATATTTGGCGAGTAGGTCCGAATTTCTTGCTTAGACCAGAGACGATGCATCAGGTTAGCATCATAGTCGCAAAGGACCAGATGCCCAACCTTCTCTCATACGCTGGGAAAGAACAAGTGATCCATCTCGTTACAGTTGAGGATGAAAAACTTCCACCTGGTGCTGCTCCATTCGAAGCTACCAGTCTTCTGTCAAAATCCGCCACTATCAGGAACCGCATCTCAGCACTATCCACTGCTCTTCAACCGATTGAAGGCGAACCGGAGAAAATCGAAGCCCCAATTCATAACATCGATGAGCTCGCACTCTTCCTCGACCAGGAAACCTCGAAACTCGAAGGGTCCGTTCACGAACTTGAAGAATCACAAGGCAAATTGCTTGCCGACAAGGAGAGAACCTCGGAGCTTTCACGGTTTCTTTCAGGGTTAGAAACTATAGGAATGCCACTCGGTGCTATAGGCGGCAGTGGATTCTTGGTCACTCTTGCCGGAGAATGCGCCAAAGAGTCAACTGTCTCAATCCAGCGGGACTTAGATGAGCTGACCTATGGTAATCTGATCTTCGTCATTACCCATAGCACGGAGAGAACTCAGACCTTCGTGGCCATTTTTCCCCATGCCTTCGAAGATGACGCTAAACAAGCGGCCGCAGCACTAGGTGCAAAGGTGGAAGAGCCCTGGCAGGATCTTCCCCCAGACCCCAAGCAAGCAAAGGCCTTCGCTGATGCCAGACTCGCGGAGATAGAAGATACAGGGAAAAAGCTTGATCACCAGCGTGAACTCCTTACAAAGGAGTACGGACCAAGGCTAAAGACTCTTGAACGTCTGACCGAGATCCTGGAAGCCCGATCCAGAGCAGTTTCGAACTCTTCCACTACAGAGTCCACCTTCATGCTGAGGGGGTGGGTCGCGAAGAATAGGATTCAGAAGCTGACCGAAGGAGCTTCGCAGGCTTGTAGCGGACTCGTTTCTGTTCACGTAGAGAAGGGTCAAGGGCGGGAGATCTCTCATGGCGAGTCCCTGGAAAACGGCCTCGAGGCCAACGATCGCCAGACTCCACCAACCCTGGTCAAAGTTCCGGGATGGACCAAGCCTCTCCAGTCCGTCATCGACAATTTCGGCATCCCGTCTTATCATGAAACAAACCCCTTGGTGTTCATGATTCTCACATTTCCCCTCATCTATGGTTTGATGTTCGGAGACTTCGGAGAGGGCCCAATATTCCTATCTCTAGGCCTCTTTCTTCTCTACCTGAAGAGAAAGAAGGTCAAGATTTTCGAGATCGGCCAATTGTTCGTGAACGGAGCAGAACTCATAGTCATGCTTGGTGTAGGAATTACGATTTTTGGGTTTGTTTTCGGCGACTTCTTCGGCTTCGAGTCCCAAGCGGTCTTTGGTTTCCGGCCATTCTTCAACCCGAATGAGGGAGCTTTCGCATCCACTCCCGACATTTCCCATCTTCTCATTTACATGGCAGTGATCCTTCTATTCGGAGTTGGACACTATTTCTCCGGCCTTGTTCTGAGCGCTTACAACAAGGTGCGGAATCACGAGATCAAACATGCTCTTTACGGACCAATCTCTTGGGCGTGGTTCTACATCATCTTCGTCTATCTCGCAGCTCGGGTCGTGATCGCGGGCTACAAGTTCGGCGTGCTTTTGCAGAACCCTCTGCTCCTCGTGCTGTTGTTCATACCAATGGGAATAATGGGATGGAAAGAGGGACCACTCCACCTGTTTGAGGTATTCATCAGCGCTGGGAGCAACACGTTATCCTACCTTCGAATATGGGCTCTAAACCTTGCAGACTTTGCAATAAAATTCGCTTTCTTCAGTTTTGGCGGGCTAGTCGGTGCAATAATCGGCAACTTGCTCGTAATGATCTTGGAAGGCCTTATCGTTTTCGTACAAACTCTGAGGCTTCACTGGGTTGAATGGTTTAGCAAGTTTTATGAAGGATCAGGATCGTCATTCGCGCCCTACCGAGAACCGACAAGTTGGACAGTGTAACTAAGTGGTTGACTGCGCTACCCTAACGTCTGTCACTCTATGCCCCACATTTTGGGCCGGCCTCGGCGGCGGACTCAGCGTCCTCCTGTCCGCAATTGGCGCAGGAATAGGCATCGGAATCTCCGGGCCGGCCATTGCCGGCGCGGGAGTTGAAAGGCCTGAGGTCATGTTCAAGACCTTCATCGCAACGATCCTCGCCGAAGCTCTCGCCATCTATGGACTCGTGGTGGGCCTCCTCTCGGTCTTCCATATCACCGATGCTCTCACGCTCGCTGGCTCGGTCAGAATCTTTGCCGGCGGATTAACAATGGGAGCTGCCGCCTTGGGCGCCGGATTCGGTATCGGCACGTCCGGAAGCGCACTAGCCGCCGCCACGGCCGAAAAGCCAGAAATATTCTCGAGGGCGGTTATCACGCTGATATTGGCGGAAGCTCTGGCGATCTACGCCCTGGTCACAGCGCTACTGCTCGTTCTACAAGCGAGTTAACAGCGACCTGTCGTGGGAACTGAAACCCTATCGCATATTGTCCGAGACAACTACATCATAGCAAAGATTCGAGGAGAGAAAGGCAAGCTACTGGAACGGCAGCAGATTCATGCCCTGGCAGAGTTCCGGACTCAAAGCGAGATCTTGGGTGTCCTTGCAGATGGGCCATATGGCAAGGAACTCTCGGAACTGAAAGAGGGTTCCTCCCCAATAGAGACCGAGCGGGCTGTCCGGTTAGGTTTCGCTCGAGGAGTCAAGACCCTCATCTCCTCTTCCCAAGGACCGGCGCGAGACTTTCTCCTCGAATTTAGCCGCCGTTTCGACGCTTATGACCTAGCCGCAATCGTGGTTTTCAAGGCTCAGGGAAAAACCTGGGAGGAATTCGTCTCGACACGTCAGCCTCTAGCCCTCCTCAAGGAGGCTGAGCTTCACCG
>Ga0137415_10004799_pt1 | contig 13369 bp, 14 predicted proteins | sample CZODoug3_1_1_16f_FD_183082 | JGI IMG/M metagenome (GOLD analysis project Ga0137415, IMG submission 183082) | Vadose zone soil fungal communities from Angelo Coast Range Reserve, California, USA - CZODoug3_1_1_16fungal (Hybrid Assembly) | ecosystem: Environmental > Terrestrial > Soil > Vadose... | reverse complement strand
TAAAGGTGTCATCCGGGGCCTGCCAAGCTGTTGAAACTACGTTTGACTGTTGATTCGAGTCCTACCTGAGGAGCCATTCTCTTCTTCCACTTAGTGCACTGCAGCAACACTGCGTACTTCTCGGCGACATTGGGGACTTTTTGAGGGACACATCCCCAGCATCTCGTGGAGTCTTTATCGCTTACGGAACGCTGAGGCGCCCGAGGCAGGAACTGCAATTTGCAGTTTGATTGAACGGAAGACTGGCAGCGCGGCCGTCGGCCTGGCAAGCTCGGAGGGTACGCGGTTTGCTGGCAATTTCCTGATAGCTGCAGAAGTACCGACGTGTCTCTCCTCTTGATCGTCCGAACGGTTGGGCTCACGCCCCTTCCCATCGGCTGACTTGACTTTGCCTTCCTCGCCGCCCACAATGCCCAGCAGTTTGGCGAGTTCCAGGAGCGAGTACGACTGAAAAGAGAGGACACCTATGAGAGCCTTCAGAATCGGTGGTTACTGGCTGATGTTGTTCCCGCTGCTTGGCATCCTCGGTTGCGGCGGTAGCGCTGGTTATATCAAGAAGGGTGTGGAAACGAAAACCAACACGGTAAAGATCAATAACTGCAACGCAACCCCGGACTGGGTGCAGGTCGTCAAGAACGATACGCTGACCTGGATAATTGATTCCTCCGACGGTCACACTTATTCAGTCAATTTCCCGAGCAGCGCGCCTATCTCCTCGCACACAGTCCCTCCCGGACAGGGTCAGAAAGTGACGGGAGATTTCTTGTGCACTACGTTGGGCTGGATCAACGGGCACTACTGCGAGTTTCAGTACAACCTGATTCAGGACGGTGTAAAGACTTGTCCTGATCCGGGAGTCCACGTCGTTCCCGGGTAGGCCCCGGCGATGAGCGCGCGAAAGCGGCGGTCGTCCTTCAACCGGTCGAAATCGGGGGTGTCGCGGATCACGGTTCGCGAATAACCAGCCGCAACCGACTTGCCCAGCAAATCCAGTGTCTTCTCCGTGTCCCCGAAGTGGTTGTAGAGGATGGCGGCGCGAAATAGAACATCGGCGTCCATCGGTGCAGTCTCAAGAGCCCGCGCCAGTTGCTCCCTCGCCTGACCCTCCTGGTCGAGCATGGCGTAGTAGTCTGCAGTGAAAGCCAGAGTTGAGGCGTCCCTCGGATTCACCTCCAGCCGTGCCTTGGCCAGCTCAATTGCCTTTTGGTATGCGCTTCTCGCCTCCGTGCGGCGCGCCGGAATCTGAAACAGCGTGTCGCCCAGGTTGCCCCAGTTCAGCCAGTCTTTAGGATCGATTTTCAGGGCCTGCTGCAGGCTCTCGGCGGAATCCGAGTAGCGGCGCATATAGAAGTAAACCGTCCCCAGGTTCCCGTGCGCGTCAGCCGTGGGCCGTAAAGCGATTGACTGCTTCAAGGCTTCCACCGCTTTCTGATACTGGCCGAGTAGAAGATACATGGCACCCAGGTTGTAATATCCGCTATGGTTCAGCGGCGCCAACTGGATTGACTTCTTGAACATCCCCGCTGCGTCGGCATAGCGGGCCTGGTTGTAGTAGAACCATCCAAAAGCGCTGTACACGCCCCAGTAGTTGGGACGCAGAGACACTGCCTTGCGGTAAGCGTCTTCCGCCGCGGATGCTTTGCCCTGTTTCTGATACGCGGCGGCCAAGAAACGCAGCGTCTCGTCACTGTTGTGATCGAGGTCGAGCGAGCGCTGGAATTCCTGCACTGCATCCTCGTAACGTCCCGTGGAGAAAAAGACGTTCCCCAGGCAAGTGTGTCCCTCCGCCAACTGCGGTGTGATTGCGAGCGCGCGTTCGCACTGAGTCTCTGCCTTTTCCACCCAGTCCTTGCCCCGATTCTTCCATTGAAAGCCAGTGTTGTATGCCAACCCCATGGCCGCATGCGCGGGCGCATAGTCCTTGTCCACGGCGAGAGCGCGCTCAAACTGCGCAATTGCGTTCTCGAGGTTGTCCTGAGTCCGGTAGTCCTCCAGATATCCGCGGCCACGCAGATAGAAGTCATACGCGGCGGGTTTCGTATCCGGCCGTTCCTGCAATGCCCTCCGGCGCCCCGGTTCAACCGCCAGTGGCAGTTTTTCCAGCACATCGTCGAAGAGATGGTCCTGCAATCCGAAGATGTCGTCAGAGTTCCCAGTTATGGTGTTAGCCGCGATCTGAGTGTGCGTGCGCGGATTAACCAGGCTCCACGTGATGCGGATGCGCGCGCCGTCCTGTTGCAAGCTGCCTTCGAGCACAAGGTCGGTGCCAAACTCGCGCCGTGCCTGGTCAGAGGTTTTCACGCCTTGCGCGATCAGTTCGTGCGTCGAGACCACTTGCATGTGTCCGCCATCGACGGCTTGCACCAGTTTCGCCGTCACCGTCTCGGTCAGCCCGAGGCCCAGGGCGTTCGTCGGCGGATCGTTCGCTACCGATTCGAACGGCAGAACCGCCATCATCCTTTCTTCCGGTGCGGGGGCCTCCCCTCGATGACGCTGCCACCACAACGCTACACTGACGAACAAAACCGCCGCCGCGATCAGCAACCAACGTTGCCAGTTCGACGAGGATACTTGCCTCGGATAGATCGGGGCCGTCCCCGTCGCCAGGTTAGAGAGGTCGATGCGCAGATCGCCGGCCGATTGGTAGCGTTCCTTGGGATCCTTCTGCAGCGCCCGCAGAATTACCCGCTCCAATCCTTCACTGATCTTCGAATTGACCTCGCGTGGCGGCGCCGGCGCCTGTTGGAGGATCGCGGCAATCAGAGGCGCGCCCATTAAATCTCCGAACGGTCGCTTGCCCGTGCTCATCTCGTACAATACGGCGCCCGCCGACCACACATCCGCGCGCGCATCCGGCTTGTGGCCTTTGACCTGCTCCGGGGCCATGTAAGGCAGCGTCCCTGCGTCCGAATAGGCTTCGGTGAGCGGAGCCGTGGCGGTCACCTCGGTCTCAGTTCTCAACATGTAGGCCAGCCCGAAATCCAGAATCTTGAGCCGGCCATCCGGTGTGACCTTCAAGTTGCCCGGCTTCAGGTCGCGATGAATCACGCCTTCTTTATGCGCGGCTTCCAGGCCAGAGGCGAGCTGCTTGCCAAGTTGAAAAACTTCTTCTTCCGGCAGCGGACGGCCTGCGAGCTTGGCCTCGAGCGTCAGGCCGGGGACATACTCGGTGACGAGGTAATCAATTCCGTTGTCCTGGCCGAAATCGAAGGCCATTGCGACATAGGGATCAGTGATCTTGGCCAGGCTTAACGCTTCGCGGCGAAACTGGCGCCGGGCCGGTTCGCTCAGCAGCGCCAGCTTGGGCAGAGTCTTGAACGCGACGTCGCGATCAAGCTGCTCATCGCGCGCGCGAAACACTACTCCCATGCCGCCCGCGCCGATCTGTTCGACGATGCGGTAATGGCCAAGCACTTGGCCAATAGTGGGAGTGGACACCGTCATGCAGCGGATACTAGGCTGGCGAATTACAAAGGTCAACATCGGAGCCAGCGCAAAATCTATCGCTTGCAGCAGAAGGAGAACCGGCCCGCAAGCTCTTCACTGTTGTTCTTCAATTGGCCGAATAGACTCGCCTCAATCACCTATAAGGATCTTTCATCCTGACCGAAGAAGTTTGCTATAGCGACTGCTAGATGGCTTTTCCCATGCCCATAAGTAGTATGAGCGCCGGAGTAAAAATAGGCCACAGAACGCCGCGGGAGCGGCGCTTTGCGGCGGAGTAAAAGTAGTCCACCGCGGGATCTTGGTTTCGTGAGCGGTGTTGCCTTGGCAACGTGGTTCATGGAACACCGAAGGGATGTTCCGAGTGGAGATTTACGGGCGGGTACGGCGAGCGGTTCGTGTGGAGGGTCGGAGTCAGCGTGCGGTGGCCCGGGAGTTTGGGCTGTCGCGAGAGACGGTGCGGAAGATGCTCGAGTATGCGGTGCCGCCAGGCTACCAGCGCCAGCAGCCGATCAAGCGGCCCAAGCTGGGGCCGTGGCTAGGCGTGATCGACGCCATTCTTGCAGACGACAAGCAGAGGCCGGTGAAGCAACGGCACACGGCCAAGCGGATCTTCGATCGGCTCAAGGACGAGCATGGCTTCACGGGCGGCTACACGATCGTGAAGGACTATGTGCGTGGCGAACAGGTTCGCAGCCGGGAGATGTTTATTCCTCTGACCCATGCCCCGGGTGAGGCGCAGGCCGACTTTGGCGAAGCGTTGGTGGTGATTGCCGGGGTGGAGCAGAAGGCGCACTACCTTGCGATGGACCTGCCGCACTCCGATGATTGCTTTGTGGCGGCATTTCCGGCCGAGACGACCGAAGCCTTCCTGGACGGTCATGTGCGGGCCTTCGCGTACTTCGGCGGGGTTCCCACGCGGATACTGTACGACAACACGAAGATCGCGGTGGCGAAGATCCTGGGTGGAGAAGAACGGCAACGGACGCGAAGCTTCTCCGAGTTACAGAGTTACTATCTGTTCGCCGATAAGTTCGGCCGTCCGGCCAAGGGCAACGACAAGGGCAAGGTCGAAGGTCTGGTTGGCTATGCGCGGCGGAACTTCATGGTGCCGGTCCCACGCGTGTCGAGTTGGGAAGCGTTGAACGCGCACCTGGAAGAGCAGTGCCGGAAGCGGCGCGAGCGGCGGTTGCGCGGGCACACCGAGACCATCGGCGAGCGCTTTGAGCGCGACCATGCCGCGATGCTGCCACCGCCCGTGGCGCCTTATGAAGCCTGCGAGAAGATCGCAGCGCGAGTCAGTTCTATGTCGCTGGTCCGCTATCGCGGCAACGACTATTCAGTACCGACGCAGTATGGACACCGCCAGGTATGGGTGAAGGGCTATGTGCATGAAGTGGTGATCGCCTGCGCCAGCGAAGTTATCGCCCGGCACAAGCGCAGTTATGAACGCGAGGCGGTGGTCTTCGATCCACTGCATTACCTTGCGTTGCTCGAACAGAAGACCCGGGCACTCGATCAGGCCGCGCCACTTCAAGGCTGGCAGTTGCCGGAGTGCTTCGCACAACTGCGGCGTCTGCTCGAAGCCAGGCTGAAGAAGCACGGCAGTCGCGAGTATGTGCAGGTGCTTCGCCTGCTGGAGACCTTCGACCTCTCCGAACTAACTCCTGCCATCGAAGATGCCTTGCGGTTAGGCACGATCAGCTTCGACGCCGTCCGTCATCTGTTGCTATGCCGCATCGAACGACGACCGCCGCGACTGGACATGGAGAACTATCCCCACCTGCCCCTGGCGCAGGTGCGCACCACCCAGGCCGCCGACTACATGAGCTTGCTTGTGGCGGTGTGTGCATGAGCGGCGCGGAGACTTCTTCAACGAATATCGTGGCTCATACGGCCGACACGCCGCAGTTGCTGCTGGAACATCACTTGAAGGAGCTGCGGCTACCCACCATCCTGCGTGAGTACGACAAGGTGGCGCGGCAGTGCGCGGTCGAGCAGTTGGACTATCCACGTTACCTGCTGCGCATGACCGAACTGGAGTTGCTGGATCGCGAGCGCCGAGCCACCGAACGCCGCATCCGGCAGGCGAAGTTCCCGGTCATCAAGACCATGGACAGCTTCGACTTCCTGGCCATACCTACGCTGAACAAGACTCTGGTACTGGAGCTGGCGCGATGCGAGTTCCTCGCCCGCCGCGAGAACGTGCTGCTGCTGGGCAACAGCGGAACGGGGAAAACGCATATCGCCCTGGCTCTCGGCCTGGCTGCCTGCCAACGCGGCCATCGCGTGCGCTTCACCACCGCCGCCGCCCTGGTCAGCGAGCTGATCGAAGCCCGCGACGAGAAGAAGCTGCTCCGCTTCCAGAAGCAGATCGCCAGTTACGAACTGCTGATCGTCGATGAACTGGGCTTCGTGCCTCTGTCCAAGACCGGCGCCGAACTGCTCTTCGAGATGCTCAGTCAACGTTACGAGCGCGGTTCAACGATGGTGACCAGCAATCTGCCCTTCCAGGAATGGACCGAAGTCCTCGGTTCCGAACGCCTCACTGGCGCACTGCTCGATCGGCTTACCCACCATGTCCACATCCTGGAGATGAACGGCGACAGCTACCGCCTCAAGCAGAGCCGCCGCAAACGGATCCCACCCGCCGAACGCTGACACTACCTTCCGAATGCGCCTGGGGGAGAAGGGGCGCTTCCGCTACGCTCCAGCGCTCCTTCTCCCCCAAATACTCAACAACTTCACGTCCAACTACTGGCCTACTTTTACTCCGCCCCAGTGGCCTGGTTTTACTCCGCCCTTGACATGAGGTTTCAAGTAAGCGTGGAACGCTGGCCGTCTTGACTCTCTCATGAAGAGTGGTTGTGTCCACGTCGTTGAAGTGGACACAACCTGTGTGGGAGCAATGGCGGCTTACTTCTTTCTGGGAGGCACGTTGACCTCATCTGTGAAGATGTCGTCGACGAAGGCTCGTGCGATGGCGAGGTCGAGTCGGATCATCAACTGGCTGAAGGTCTCTCCGTCGCGGCGAACGAGCATGGCCAGGCAGTTGGAGCCGTCGGTGGCGGTGGCGACGCAGCCCACTGGGTCGATGACACCGACGGTGATCTCACCGTAGTCGATCAGGTCGGCGATGTGAGGCAGGGCCGAGGGGTCGAAGGCGGCTTTTTCGCTTGAGCCGTTCTTGTCTATGCTGCGCGTTCGTTTACGGGGTGCAGACTTCGGGCGAAGTTCCAAGGCAAGAGCTCCTCGATACGGGTGATGGGATGATCGGCGATGTGCGTCAGCACATGCCGCAGATAGGCTTCGGGATCGAGGCCGTTGAGCTTGGCCGACCCGATGAGGGTGTAGAAGACGGCGGCACGTTCGCCTCCGCGATCCGAGCCCGCGAAGAGATAGTTGCGGCGACCGACGGCAACCCCACGCAGGGCCCGTTCGGCTGCGGAGTTATCGATCTCGATGCGGCCATCGTCCAGGTAGCGCACCATCGCGTCCCAGAGCGAGAGGGCGTAGTGGATCGCCGCAGCCGTATCGGACTTGCGTGAGAGCGTGGCGAGCGATGCCTTGAGCCAGAGGTGCATGGACTCGACCAGTGGCCGGGCGCGTGCGTTGCGCACACGGCGGCGTTGGTCCCGAGAGCGACCTCTGATCTCCTTTTCGATCGCATAGAGAAGCGCGATGCGTTCGACGGCTTCGGTTGCGACCGGCGACTGGTGCGCCTCCATCAGGTCGAAGAACTTGCGCCGGATATGCGCCATGCACGGAGCTTCTTGTATCAAGCCGTCTTCATAGAGCTTGTTGAAGCCAGCGTAGGCGTCGGCCTGGAGGATGCCACGGAAGTGTGCCAGGTGCCGCTGCGGATGTTCGCCCTTGCGGTCCGGCGAGTAGGCGAACCAGACTGCCGGAGCATCGAGCGAACCGGAGGGGCGATCGTCGCGAACGTAGGTCCAGAGCCTGCCCGTCTTCGTCTTGCCGGTGCCTGGAGCAAGCACGGGAACCGGCGTGTCGTCGCCGTGCAGCTTGTCGGCAGACAGGACGTAGCGGCGCAGGACCTCGACCAGAGGAGCGAGTAAGGAACTGCTCTCGCCGACCCACTTCGCCAGAGTCGAGCGGTCCAGATCAACGCCTTCCCGCGCATAGATCTCGGACTGACGATAGAGCGGCAGATGGTCGCAGAACTTGGCGGTGAGGACATGAGCGAGCAGACCTGGGCCAGCCAGGCCTCGATCAATGGGACGGCTGGGTGCCGGTGCCTGCACGATGCGGTCGCAACCGGCACAGCACATCCTGGGGCGTATATGACGAATGACCTTGAAGCTTGCTGGAAGGTACTCGAGCATCTCGGAGATATCTTCGCCGAGCTTCTTCAGAGCGCCGCCGCAGTCGGAACAGCTCTCTTCACTGGGGAGATGGGTGTGGACCTCACGAGGCAGATGGTCGGGCAGCGACCGTCGCTTCCTGGAAGCCGGAGAACGATCCAACACAGCAGGCTCCGCCGGTAGCTCCGGTGCAAGCTCGGCCCGGTTGGCTTCGAGCTCTTCGAGCTTGAGTTCGAGCTGTTCGATCTGCCGCTCGACCTTCTCCGAGCTGCGCCCGAACTGCATGCGCCGCAGCTTGGCGATCAGCAGCTCCAGATGCTCGATCTGGCTCTTGTGGGAGATCAGCTCCGCGTGCTGCAAACAGATCATCGCCTTCAAGGCTGCGGGATCGAGAGCGTCCAGATCGGGCAGCAGAAAAGGCATCTTGCTCATGCCCGTAGTATGCCACATTGCTGGGTCTTGAGTATGCACAAAAGGTGCGTAAACACTGAGGAATCACGCATGAAAACTTAGACAGTCATCGCCGGTTGCCAAGTCCTGTCAGGCCTTCTCCAATCGATCCCTTCGAGCAGCATCGAGAGCTGCGCACGGGTCAAGGAGACCTTGCCACTCTCGGCCTGCGGCCACACAAATCGTCCGCGCTCAAGCTTCTTCGAAAATAGACAAAGACCGTCGCCATCGAACCAGAGCAGCTTGATCAGATCGCCCCGCCGACCGCGAAACGCAAACACATGGCCGGAGAGCGGAGCTTGCTCAAGCGCCGTCTGCACCAGTGCGCTCAGCCCGGTAAAGCCGCGGCGCATGTCGGTCACGCCCGCCGCAATCCATATCTGAGTGTTGGCTGGAGGAGCGATCATGCGAGCAGACACCGTAACACCGTGCGCAACGTACCGGCATCCACCGTGCCCGCGATGCGAACCTGTCCTCGGGCCAACGTCAACTCGATCGAGCCCGGCAAAGCGTCACTCCCTGCTGTGTGATCCGCAGTGCTTGCCGCCGTCGCACCCGGGGCTTGGCGTTCCGCACCTTCATCGACGCTGACAGACAACAACCGCACAGCACGCGCTCCAAGATCCCCGGTCGACTGCGCAACTGTGCTCTCAAGCTGTCCCGCCTCATACAGCTTGCGCCAGTAAAACACCTGGTTGGCGTTGACCCCATGCGCTTGCGCCACTGTCGCAACCGACACCCCGGTCTTCCGCGTCTCTTCCACAATGAACCGCTTCTCCTGCGTCGTCCTGAACTGACGGACCCTTCTTCTTCCAACAATCGGCTCAGCCGCTTCCATCGTGTCCCTCGCACGCACGGCATCAAGCCATGCCTACAAAGAGCATGCCGAAAGAAAAATGCGCTGTCGAGACGGCCCACAGTCGACGCTTACACAGAATACCCCAAGTTCGACCCTTCGGGACGAGTGCGCTCCATCTCCGCGAATATTCCCTAGTCCACCTCCGGTAAGGATTCGTGTCGGATTGTCACACTCGCTACTCGTGCAGGTAATGTGGTGGGGAACAGATTTCAGCGTACCGGAAGAGGGAATCCTGATGAATCGATTTCGTAAGGTTTGCAATAGCGTTGCAGCAGCACTTCTTTTTATGTCAGCAGCAGCTCTACATGCCGGAGCGCAGGCCGCTGCGCCTGCTGCGAAGCCGGCTCCTCCTCCGGGTAAGGTTCCGCGGCATGTGCTGGTGATTGCGCAGACGCATGGCTTCGAGCATGATTCGATTCCCGACGCGATGGCTGCGGTCTACAGCATGGGCCAGCAGACCGGGCTGTGGGACACGATCATGCGCACGGACACGGAGCTGATCACGAAGAAGGAGCTTACGAAGAACGCGAAGAACCTGAACTACTTCGATGCGGTCGTCTTCACGAGCCCGACCGGTGAGCTGGACCTGAACGATGAACAGAAGGCCGCGCTGATGTCGTTTATCAAGGACGATGGCAAGGGCTTTGTTGGTGTGCATGCCGCGCTCGACACACTGTACGAGTGGCCGGAGTACGGAAAGATGATCGGCGGGTGGTTCGATCAGCATCCGTGGATGACCTTCAATGCTCCGATTCGCAATGAGGGGGTAGATTTTCCGGCAACGCGTCACTTTCCTGCCTCGTTCAATAAGTACGATGAGATCTACCAGGCGAAGGATTGGTCGCGCGCGGATGTGAATGTGCTGCTAAGCCTCGATCCGTCGAAGCTCGACTACAACAACCCGCGCGTGCATCGTACGGACCACGACTTTGCTGTGGCGTGGTCGAAGATGTATGGCAAGGGGCGCGTCTTCTACTCCACGTTGGGACACACAAGGGAGGCGTGGACGGACCCGGACATTCGTACGATGTACTTTGAGGCGATCAAGTGGTCGCTGGGAATGACGGATGGAAGCACGGTGTCACATCCCACGTTACCGGCAAAGTAGGGCGGATCACTGTCGGTTGAGCGTGCGCCAGGTGGTGTCGGCGAGGACGACTGAGGTTTCGATCTGGCGGTCGGGCACGGTCCAGTAGCGTCGGAGAAGCTGTTCCTTCTCTGCGGTCGGGACGATCTCGAAGCCATGCTTCTGGTAGAAGTGGATGGCCCAGGTTGCGTCGGCCCAGGTTCCGATGAGCACGGGGCGGTTGGTCATCGTGCGGAGATGCGCGAGAAGCTGCGCGCCGATTCCCTGTCCCTGCGCGTTGGTTCGCACGTAGGCATGACGGATAAGGTTGACGGGGTGAGTCTTCAAAGGGTCGTCGACGTCCTGCGTGCCCATGACTCCGGTGAACTGGCCGTCAGTCTCGTGTCCCCAAAAGGTGACGCCCGCGTCGATCTCATGTTGAAGCTCTTCGCGCGACATGTAGGGATCGCGTAGGCGGTCGGCGGGGATGTTGCCGCGATAGGCGCGTGCGCCGTCGTTGATGATCTCGTGGATCTGGTCGAAGTCCTGAGTGGTGAAGGGGGATCATGAATGGTTTTATCCGTTAGATGTAGATCGATCAGGGTCTTCGGATTCAGCTACAGCAATGGTCAGTATGTCTTTTGTCTGTTCCTCTTGACTGTTGCTTTGGAAGCTGTTTGGGTTCATCCGCACATTTGGTGATACTGCTCATTTGCTCGCAAACCCGCTAATCTGGTGCTGATTTCAGACGTCCTACGATGCACTTCCACGACAAGCTGGTTTTCTATCCATTTGGGTCATTTCCGGTCCGTCAGACTGCAACGGTTTCAGACTGTGCCAACTCGAACGTGAGGTTCACTGATCGCGCGCCAACCGGCCGGGTCCGATGGCGGACTCCGCAAGGGATAGTAAGCAATTGGCCAGGATCAAGTTCGCGCGATCCGCTCTCGAATTCGATGGAAAGCCGTCCTTCAATCACCAGAAATGTCTCGTCGGAGTTTGGATGAAAATGCCAGTGATAGGGTTCTGTCATAGTGGCAATCCGAACAACATGGTCATTGATATTAGCAATCGGATGATTGTCGTATCCGAAATGGGTCGAACATTCTGCTTTCAGCGTGATGACCTCGGGAAGGTGTCCATTCATTCTCAATCCTCGCGTTCCAATTCTAGCCTTGTATTAATTCCTTAGCGTACGATTTTGGACTTTTGGTGTGATGAACCTTACTTGACCCACCAATATGTTTCGTACAGGAACCGCAGCCCCTCGGGGTACCTGACGCCCGCCCCGGTCCTGTACAGTGGTCAATACATTGGCATAGTCCCTTGCGGGCTAACACAAACGTCGAAGGAGATCAGATGGCCCAGCAACCTCCATTGCACTTCGTCTTCTACTTCGCCGCACCTCCGGATAAAGTCTGGGAGGGCTTCGTCTCCTCCGAATCCAACCGCATCATCTTTGGAGGGGCCGAACTGGAAGTCGATCTGAAGCCCGGCGGCTCGATGAACTGGGTCGGCACCGGCGCCGATGGCAAGCGTAGTACCTATGTTCGCGGCGAGGTGCTGCAGTCTGAGCCGCCAAGATTGTTGCAATACACATTCGCCATCGGCTCTTCCAGCAAGATCTCCCGCGTCACGATAGAACTCGTACCGGAGACCGAGGCCACCAGGGTCTCTGTTATGCATGACCAGTGGGCGGAGGACGATAGTGCCTACACTTCCTCTGCGGATGGCTGGCCACGCATCCTCTCCCGCCTCAAGACACTGATCGAAACAGGCAAAACATTTAAGCCACACTGATGCGTAACTCATCGCCGGTGATTCAATCTAGCCGAGGATCATGCCGGGCCAGCCCTATGCGCACGCAGAGCAAATGCCATAAACAAAAAACTCATGATGCGTCGCCTTGAAGCCTCGCGGCAACTTAGGTTTTGTCTGCACCACGCATCCGCTCAGCTCATAGGTCTTGCCGCAGGTGTTGCACTGAAAGTGATGGTGGTGCTCCTTGCCGGAGACCTCGTAGCGAGCCGCCTGCCCCGGCAGCTCCACCGGCGTAAGCCACTTCTCTTCCAGCAATGAGTTGATGTTGCGGTAGACCGTGGCGATGCTGACGCCGGGCACATGCCTCTGCGCGTGCTGCAGCGCCTCCTCAGGAGAGAGCGGACGATCCGCCTCAACGAACGCCGCGCGTATCGCGTCCTTCTGCCGTGTTTTTCGCAATAAAGTCGACATAATGCAAACTCATTTAAAGCATAATGCAAACTCATTCTAAATTAGACCGGCACCGGATGATGACCCGGAATAGTAGACCTATGTTGCACCTGCCTCTATTTTAAAAGCACGAAGAGTGCAGCCTTTACCGATGCCGCAGCTTGAGGAGTAACGACACATGCAACCAGGCAAACTATTGATAGCTGCCCAGCGTCTACAAGCCATCGCCCAAGCTGGAATTGCCTATGCAACCACGGCCTATGATCTCGAACGCTACGAGGAGATTCGAGCCATCAGCGTCGATCTCCTCCAGGAACTGACCGACGAACCCTACGAGAAAATCATGCGCGTATTCGCGTCCGAAACCGGATACCAGACGCCAAAGGTAGATGTCAGGGCAGTGATGTTTCGCGAAGGAAACCAGGTTCTGCTCGTCAAGGAAAAAAGCGATCAGGATAGATGGACGCTACCGGGCGGCTGGGCCGACATCGGATATAGTCCTTTTGAAGTCGCGGCGAAAGAAGCTCAGGAGGAGACAGGCCTGCACGTTCGGCCGCTACGGCTCCTCGCTCTCTTCGACAAGCGAAGACACCCCCATCCACCTCAGCCCTGGTATATCTACAAGGCCTTCATTCATTGTGAGATCGAGGGAGGAGAACTGCTCCAGGAAACAACAGAAACCGCCGGCGCTCGCTGGTTTAGGCCGGATGAGCTGCCCGCCATTAAGCTCTCAACGGATCGGGTTACAGAGTCACAACTAACAACTCTATTCAGCTTTGCCAAAAATCCCGAACTGCCGACACTCTGCGACTAGGCAGCATCGACATTTATTGGTTTCTATAGAAACTGTCATCCTGAGCGCAGTCGAAGGACCTGCGGTTTGCTCGTAGAGCCGCTTTCTCTATCCCTTGGGCTCGCTAAGCCGTACAAGCAGGCGCGTAAGCACCTCTTTCTCTTCTTCAGACGGCTCGAAGGAGAGTGGCTTCTGGCGGATGTACTTCAGGTTCAGGTTGGCGA
>Ga0137415_10004798_pt1 | contig 13370 bp, 9 predicted proteins | sample CZODoug3_1_1_16f_FD_183082 | JGI IMG/M metagenome (GOLD analysis project Ga0137415, IMG submission 183082) | Vadose zone soil fungal communities from Angelo Coast Range Reserve, California, USA - CZODoug3_1_1_16fungal (Hybrid Assembly) | ecosystem: Environmental > Terrestrial > Soil > Vadose... | reverse complement strand
GTGAGTTTCACATTTTAGCCGAGGACTACGATGCGGCAATTGGCTCTTGTTCTGCTCATACTGGTTGATGCCGGTTGCCTGTCTGGAGCCTGGCCGCGAGGGTCCCTTCAGCGCGACGGACTTCCGCCCCAAGGGCTCCCTTCAGCGGGAGAAAACTTGGCGATCATCGTCAACCGGGCTAATTCCATCGATAATCTCTCCGCCGCGGAGCTTCGCCGGATTTTTCTGGGCGCACGTGGCCATTGGCCGAGCGGCCGCCGCATCACGATCGTCATGATGGAGCCGGGCCAGCCCGAACGCGCGGCAGTTCTCCGTCAAATCTGCCAGATGTCGGAGAACGAATTTAACAATCACTTTCTTCATGGACTGTTCACGGGCGAGGTTCTCGTCTCTCCTAAGATCCTGGCAAGCCCCGTGGGCGTCCGAAAGTTCGTCTTTAACGTGCCGGGTGCCATTGGCTACCTGCGCATTTCGGATGTGGACTCGTCCGTAAAAATCGTTAGCATTGAAGAGCGCTTTCCCAACGAAAAAGTTTACCCTCTTCACGTACCGGCTCCCTCAGCCAAATAGCATGAACAGGCAAAGCAAATTTGTGGCAGGAGAAGCGGGAGGTCCCAGACCGGGCGCAGTTGCAGGATCGGGTACGCTCTCCCGTTACCGCTCCGCTCTTTTGCTTCTCCTCGTCCTTTGCGTGGTGATCGTGGCGGGTGTAGTCGTGATCCACGATGTCCGGAGCACAGGCGTCGAGGCGCAGAAAATGTATGCAGGTTCTGTGCTGGGCCTTCACAGAATTGGCGATTTGCAGTATGCGGCGCAGGAGACGCGCCGGAGCAGCCTTTACGCGCTGAGCACCAACGATAGCAATCTCCAAGTGAAGTATGCCGACCAGTCGCGCGAGGCCGACCATCTCGTAATCGAAGGTGTTAGCGAATACCTTCGTGAAGCAAAAAGCCCGGTCGAAGTGGAGGTCGGCAAGAGGCTCCAAAATGACTGGTCGACCTACCTCAAAGTTCGTGATGAAGTCTTGGCCTCTATACTTGAGGGAAGCGCGAAAGAAGCAGTAGACCTTGACCTCAAAGACGGCGTGCCATTATTCGATCGGGTTCGTGAAGACCTTGAGGCCATCGAGCGTCTTTACGACGACCAGGCCTCGCAGCGGCTTGCAAACGTCGCGGCTAGCTCCAGGCGCGCCATGATCCGCTTGGTCGGCGTCCTCGGCATTACCTTGGTTTTTGCCATCGTTTCCGTCTGGGCCATTCAGAGAAACACCATGCAGTCCGCGATTCAACTAGCTAAACTGCAGATGGAGTTCGTCGCTTCGGTCTCCCACGAGCTGCGCACGCCACTCGCGGTAATCTCTTCGGCCGCTGACAATATTGCTGACGGCTTGCTGGAAGGGAAGGAAGAGATCAAGAATTACGGGTCTGCAATTAGATATCAGAGTAATCAAATGGCCGAGCTGGTAAATGAAATACTGCTATTCGCTGCCACAAAAGATCGCAAGAATGCCTATGTTTTGTGCCCGCTGAAAGTATCCGACCTCGTGGACTCCGTGCTAGTCAGGACCTCGGAATTGGTAAAGAGGGCTGGCTTCACTGTCGACGTTCAAATCGATGCCGAGTTGCCCTGTGTCGTGGGTGATATGTCCGCACTCTCTCAATGCTTACAGAATCTGCTCATAAATGCCGTAAAATACAGTGGTCGGAGCCGCTGGATCGGCGTCAGAGCTTTCGTCAGCGATTCAGAAGTGCGTAAGGGCAAAAAGGTTTGCATCGCTGTTCAAGATCGCGGTATTGGAATTCACCGTTCGGAGTTACCCCACATTTTCGAGCCCTTCTATCGCAGCACCGCGGTCACGGCTGAACAGATTCATGGCACTGGCTTGGGATTATCGCTATCAAAGACCCTGGCCGAAGCTATGGGGGGAGAGCTTTCCGTCGTTAGTGAACTCGGAGTCGGAAGTGTTTTTACTCTGGACCTGCAAATCACGAAAGGGCACAAGTTGCTGAGTGCCAGTGCTGCTTCCGGACCAGATGCCACGGTTGAAAAATGAACGAGAGCATTTTACTGATAGAAGACGAAGAAGCTCTGCGGATGACATTGGGCGATCGCTTGCGAAGTGAGGGTTACGTCGTTGACTTCGCCGGAGATGGGGAACTGGGCTTTGAAAAAGCAACTCGTCTGCCCTTCGATCTGGTCATCCTCGATATCATGCTGCCTCGCTGCAACGGTCTCGACGTCTGTCGCGGGATCCGTGCAGCAGGCTCGGCTGCGCCCATTCTCCTCCTGACTGCTCGCGGCCAAACTATTGATAAGGTGGTTGGCCTGAAGGTGGGTGCCGATGACTACGTCACCAAACCTTTCGATACCATGGAACTGCTCGCCCGCATTGAAGCCTTGCTGCGGCGCTCCGCCACCCGTCCCAACCAAGGTATTCTCCAGTTTGGTTCAATCCGTCTGGATCTTCGCGGAACTACCGTGACTCGCGACGGCAAACCCGTCTACCTTTCTGCTCGGGAGTTTCATCTCTTGCGTTATTTGGCAGAGCATTCGGGAATTACTCTTTCCCGTGCTGAACTTCTGCGCGAGGTGTGGGGGTATGAGATTGACACTTTTACCCGCACCGTCGACGTACACATTGCCAGCCTGCGCCAAAAATTGGAGAATTCTCCCAAGAACCCCGTCTTGATTCGCACGGTCCCAGGCTTGGGCTATAAGTTCAAAGGATGAGTCGGTGCTGCCTGTTTTATGCGAGAACCTTCCCTGACGGCCGAGGTTTCACTTCTGTTCCAGTAGTTCCAAAATGGGTCTAACTGTCTCGTAATGCTCCTTCGTGTACCAGCTTGGTGCATATTCTTCCAGAAGATGGCATAGCTCGATAAAGACATCGGCCGAAGCTTTTCCACCCCGTCGCAAGGCAGATTCGGCTCTCTTGTGGTGCGCTTGCGTGTACCACTGAGGAGCATGGCTCTCCAAAATGTCATATAGTTTTCGGAGCGCTTTTGTAAGTCTCGCGTTTTGGTGGCCCTTTTCGGAAAGTGCACCCAGGTGCTGCGGGCTACTGCTTACTTTGCCTTGATGGGCACGCTTGGCGAGATCTGAGCCACACCCTCTCGATCGATCTGCTTCCATAATCAGCGTGAGCAAGCTTCGTAAGACTTCCCTGAGATCCTACACAATTCGAGGATCCGCTTTGGGCTCGCTCAGCCTCCACATCACATTAGTCTACTCGCCTAACAAAAGTGCCGTAAAAAAAATGCAAGTTGGTTGTAAACCTGGTCAGACTTCAAGCAAGTTTGTGGCCCATTTGCCTGTGGCTGCGCGGGTCGGAACACGGTCGGGTGAGGCTTTTTTGGACTCATCCTTTCGAATCCCCGGTCGCCGAACTTGCTTGAACCCTAAGCCTAGGGATACCTCCATTTCGCGAGGGCCGCCACTTAACACGTGATCTGTCGGACTCTTTTGGCCCAGACTCGCGACATGAGGTATTGCTTTAGTCTAGGCGACCGGTTTTGTAGTACTAGTTCTTGCTCTATTTCCACTGTTGTTTGTTGGCCTTAAACTGTCCGCTAGTACAGTTGCTTTTGATACCCCGCAAGTACGAACATCTTTGAGGAGTTTAGCCTGAAAAGCTTACAAAGAATTTACAGGCTCTGTAGAAGGTTCTTCTGATTGGAGGAATTTTGCCATCAGGAATCCCACAGCGGAGTTGGATCGATAGCAGCAGGGCTCTAGGGGGCTTTACGTCTAAGTGCATACAAATCTTGTGCTGGCTGGTACTCCTGTCGTGGCCGACAGCGGGTGCTCCCGTGCCGGACTCCCAGCGGGAGAGCACTCGTAGCCCGCACGGTTCTCTTGCGATTCCTTGTGAAAACTGTCACACGGCTGCGAGCTGGCGCCCCATCCGTGCCGTGCCTGAGTTCGATCACAACAAGACCAAGTATCCGCTTCGTGGAATGCACGAAAAAGTGCAATGCGTGCAGTGCCATGTCAAGCCGGTGTTCACCAACGTCGGCAAGAATTGCCAGGATTGCCACACCGACATCCACCAGCGAAAAATGGGCACGGACTGCGCGCAGTGCCACACTGTTCAAGGCTGGAATATCGCTGTCCAGCAAGTGAAAGATCATCAGAATCGTTTTCCGCTGCTGGGAGCTCACGCGGCCGTGCAGTGCGAAGATTGCCACAAGAGCGCGGCGGTCGGTCAGTTTCAAGGCTTGTCGACGGCATGCAACTCCTGCCATATGCGGGACTTTCAGCAGGCGAAGAGTCCGGACCACGTAGCCGGTCAATTCCCGCAAACCTGCGACACGTGCCACACATTTGACAGTTGGTTTGGCGCCACCGTAAACCACTCTGCCCCTCCGATCAATTTTCCGCTCACGAACGGCCACGCAAATGTGCCCTGCGTGAACTGCCACGTAGGCAACAACTACAATCTGCAAATTGCGGCGACGGACTGCGGGCATTCGGGTTGCCATCTTACCACCTGGCAGCAGACGGCGAATCCGAAGCACTCGGCGGCGCCCACGGTATTTCCGACTGCGACATGCTCGACTTGCCATGATACGGTTTCCTGGCTGACGGCGAAGTTTGATCACAGCACGACGGGCTTCCCGCTGGCCAATTCGCACCAGATGGCGCCAGCCGGCAAGGTGAACGCCTGCGCGGACTGCCATATCAACAGCAATTACAATTTGACGACTCAACTGAACGACTGCGGAAATTCTGGGTGCCACCTGACGACCTGGCAGCAGACCAACAATCCGGCGCACTCGGCGGCGGGTGCGACCTTTGCGGCGGCCAATTGCTCCACCTGCCACAACCCGACGTTGTGGACGAACGTAGTGTTTAATCACGCCGCAACCGGCTGGGCGCTAACCGGCTCGCATCAAATGGCACCCGCGGGCAAAGTCGCGGCCTGCACGGATTGCCACATGGGCAACAACTATACTTTCACCGCCGCGAACACGGATTGCTACGGCTGCCACCAGACGGCCTGGAACAGCACTCCGTCATTTGGCGGCGCTGTGCCGAACCACATTGCCGCAGGCTTTCCGACTTCGCTCTGTTCGTCCTGCCACGACACGGTTTTGTGGACGGATTCAACCTTCAACCACGCCAGTACCGGTTTCCCGCTGACGAATTCGCACCAGATCGCACCGGCCGGCAAGGTTACGGGTTGCGATCAGTGCCATGTGGGCAATTATTCGACGCTGTCGATTGCGCCGACAGATTGCGCGAATTCGAAATGCCACCTGACGACGTACAACGGGACGAACAATCCGGTGCACGCGACAGCCGGGGCGCCGTTTGCGGCGGCGAACTGTTCGACCTGCCACAACACGATGTCCTGGACGACGGCAATATTTGATCACAGCACGACGGGCTTTCCGCTGACGGGTTCTCACCAGCTAGCACCGGCCGGCAAGGCGAGCGCTTGCTCGGATTGCCACACGGGAAACAACTACACGGCCGGCTTCCCGCCCATGGATTGCGGCAACAGCGGGTGCCACCTGAAAGATTGGAACAAGACGCCGACGTTTGGCGGAAACGTGCCGAACCACATGACGGCAGGCTTCCCAATCTTACTCTGCTCGACCTGCCACGACACGGTGCTCTGGACGGATGGAAAGTTTGATCACAGCACCACGGGCTTCCCGCTGCAGGGGCCGCACATGCTCGCGCCGCGCACGGCCGTGACGGGCGCGATCGGGCCGATGGTCAATGCCTGCACCGACTGTCACCTCGGCGGCAACTACACGACAGGCTATCCGACGACGGATTGCTATGGTTGCCACCAAACGTACTATACGAACGCACAGAACTACGGGGCCACCGTGCCCAATCACGTCACAGCGAATTATCCGACAGCGTGCATTTCCTGCCATACGCCGTGGGTGACCCAGGCGTGGCTTGGTGCCGTTTTCAATCACACGTATTTCCGGATTCCGCACCACGGGTCCGTCTGCAGTGATTGTCACATCGCTGCGACGAACTATAAGACGTTCTCTTGTGAGGCTTGTCACACGGTGCCGACTGCGCACCGGCCCGGCATGTCGCATCCTAACGTTTGCACGCCATCTCCCGCGTGCTGGTACAGCCCGCCGACTAGGTGCTACGACTGCCATAAGGGATGATGCAGAGGGGCAGATGCTCCGCAGGCTTCTGCAACGTAGTCATCAGGGAAGCGCAAGAAATTCCGGCGAAGCCGGGAGTCACAAGCACTGGGGGAATGATTTAGGTGTCAGATTGGATTAGAAAGTTAGGGCTGTTTCTAGACGGGCTTTTCGCTCGCCCGGCTGCGGTAGTTTTTCTGGCCGCTGCGCTTTGCGCCTGCTATTCCCCCATTATTCTGGCCCAAGCTCCCGCAGGTCCTACAGCACCTCCAGCGAACCGTCCCGAACAGGACAGCAAGAAGCCCACGGTATTCAAAGTCAAATCCCTCGGTGACAAGACGGTGTACCTCGAAGCTGGCCGCAATGCCGATTTGCAGGAAGGCATGAAACTTTCTGTGGTGGAGGCCCCGCCAGACGGTGTGATTGCGGAAGGAATCCAGTACAGAGGTTACGAGCACGTGGCCGAGCTGGTGGTTTCCTCGGTCTCGGACTCCTCCGCCGTCTGCGATGTAGTAAGGGCCGATGGGGAACTGAAGGTTGGACAAGCGGCGTTTCTTACCCCGGATAGTGTCCAGAACCGGCGTCAAACGGAACTGGCGGCCGATCAGGACAAGTATCCCATCCTCATGACGTTTACTTACGGCGATCCGCTGGATGAAGAGGTTCGGGAAACTCAGGAAGCCCAACAGACGCGGCTGACTCCGATGCAGCGTATGCGTGGACGCCTCGGCTTCGATTACGGCGGGACGAACGAATCCGGGGGCTTCCACTCCCGCCAAATGGGATTGGTAATTGATGCGGATATGCGGAATATCGGCGGGACATTCTGGAATTTTATAGGCTCGTGGCGCGGGAATTTCGGTACCAGCAGCACGACGCTTCCCGGTGCGGGATCCCAGACGCTGACCGACTTGGTCAATCGCACCTATCGCATTGGATTTACTTACCAGAGCCCTTATTCCCCGGTGACAGTGGGAGTTGGCCGGTTATTTCTGCCCTGGGCGCCGGGCTTGAGCACTATTGATGGCGGCTACTTTGGCAGGAAGTTCGCTCGGGAAGCCACTTTTGGATTTTTTGCCGGCTCAACTCCGGATCCCTCCTCTTGGAGTTACAACCCGAACCAGCATATCGCTGGAGCTTTTGTGAACCTGGAGCATGGCAGCTTCGATCATTTCCGGGTATTCAGCACCATGGGAGTGGCGATTACCAGCATCCAGTGGAAGGTGGCGCGGCAATTCGCTTTTTTTGAAAACACCTGGTCGTGGAAGCAACACGTGTCATTCTACAACTCGCTGCAGGCGGATGCGGCCCGGACCTCTCCGCTCGTTAATGGAGGCAGGAACCCCACGCAGGTTTCGCAGAGCTTTTCTTCGCTTCATTTTCAGCCCATCAAGCTATTCGGTTTCGGCGTGAACCACAATTATTTCCGCTCGCTGCCGACATTCGATCCGCGCTTGGTGGGCACGGGTTTGCTGGATCAATACCTCTTCCAGGGATTCAGCGGCGACGTGAGATTCTCTCTGCCAAAACACATTGGCCTGTTCGCCAGCCTCGGGAAAAGCAAAACGACCACAGATAAGAAGAGTTCGCTCAACCAGGCGTACGGCCTCTCCCTCGGCAGCTTGTGGAAAACCGGCTTGCTCTTGGACCTCCACTATTCAAAATTCAATAGCTCGTTCGGCAGCGGAAAATACGAATCGTTTTCGCTTTCCAAGAGCCTCAACGACTCTTTCCGCGTCCAGCTTTATGGCGGTCATCAGGTATTCAACACCGCGCTTTCCACGAACACCAACTCCAATTTCGTCAATGGCGTCGTGGACTGGAACGTCGGGCCGCGTTATTTCCTGGAAGGAAATTACGGCTGGTACCACGGCACCAGCCTAAGCTATACTCAGTGGTCTTCCATCTTCGGGTATCGCATTGGAGGATTCCGCAAATGAGAATCCTTCGTTCCGCTCTTCCAGCTGCATCAACGAAACACCTCGCGCGAAATTGCACGTGTTTTTTTGCTCTTGCTTTCGCGTCTTTCTTTCTCTGTGAAAATCTGTCCGCGCAAACCGCCAATCCTGCCATGGGCGTTACGGAAACCTCTCCCGCTACCCTATCGCCTGCCATGGACGCTCTCGTCCGTGCCCGCAAACTTGTCGAAAAATACTTTGAGCAAGCCTCGAACGTCGTCTGCACGGAAAACGTAACCCAGGCGGTGGTCGGGAAGAACGGCAAGGCCAACTATCGCGAAGATTCCGTCTTCGACTACCAGATGCAGGCCAGCGCGAACTCCGGCTCGCTGAAGCTTGTCGAATCGCGCGACACCCGCAAAGCCGCCTTCCGCGACTCTGCCCGCTCGCTTCTGATCACCAACGGTTTCACCAGCATGCTGCTCATCATCCACCCTATGTATGAGACCAGCTACACCTTCGAGCCAGGCGCCAACGAGTCTGTGGACGGCATCGGCTACGTTCGTATTCATTTCAAACCCGTGCCCGGAGCTTCTTCTCCCGCGGCCATGCAGCTTCGCGGCAAAAATTATCCCATCCCGCTTTCGGGAACCATCTGGATCGAGCCGCAAACCGGCGCCGTAGTCAAGCTGGTCGCTTCCATGGATTCCAGCCTCAGCGATCTGGGCCTGCAAGGCATGCGCAGCGAGATTCACTATGCCACGGTCAATTTCCACGATCCCGAGGAGTCCTACTGGATGCCCATATCCGCTGTTATCGATGTGGAAACAGCCCGCCAGCACTGGCGCAATATTCACCGCTTTGCAGGTTACAAAAGATTCAAGGCCACCATTCAAGTGGAGGAAGCTGAGCGTAAACCATGAGCGCATCCGCAACCATTGGCACGGCCATAATTCCCCGCGAGGACGCCGAAAAAGGCCATCGCATCCGCGTGTACCTGTCCTGGATGCTGGCGCTGGCTGTCGTCCTGGTCATCGCCGGTTACGGTTTCAATTACTACGCGCTGAGTGCCGCCCAGCGCCCCTTCTCGCCCAAACACCAGATCCTGCGTCCCAGCGGCACGATTGGCATCAAGCTGGGCATGGTGGGTGTCTTGATGTTTTTTCTCATCTATCTCTATCCGCTCCGCAAGAAATGGGGCTGGCTAGGCCGCATGGGAAATTCCCGCCACTGGCTTGATTTCCACGTGGTCCTCGGAACTGCCGCGCCCATCATCATCGCTTTCCACTCCTCGTTCAAATTCGGCAACATCGCCGGCATGGCCTTCTATAGCATGCTGATGGTCACGCTCAGTGGCTTTGTCGGCCGCTATCTGTACGCCCACATTCCGCGCGGCCTCAGCGCCGCCGAACTCTCCATGAAGGAGATCCAGGAGAAAGAAGAGGCTCTTCGCAAAGAGCTCGCCGAACAAAAAGCCACGTTTGGCTTTTCCGTCGATGCTCTTTACGAGTTGCCTTCACCGGCTGAAGTCGCCAAAACGCCCCTCATCGCTTCGCTACTCTCCATGTTTTTGCTCGATCTCAAGCGCCCTTTTAAGGCTTCGCTGTTGCGCTTTCGTGAAGCGGGCTTCGGCGCGTGGCTATTTTCCGGCTTCGGCCTTTTGTCCACCCGCGACCAAAAACTCGAGCGCGCCATTCGCTTGGCACAAAAGCAGTCCTCGTTGCGCCAGAGCATCGCCTTTCTTAGTAGAACGCAGCGCATCTTTCAGCTCTGGCACGTCATCCACCGGCCCTTTAGTTACGCCTTTGCTATCCTCGCCATCCTCCATATTGGCATCGCCCTTTTCATGGGCTATAGGCTGTAAGTGAGAAAGATGGAATTGCTCATGAAACGATCTGCCACAGCCATACTGCTTTTCGCCGCCTTCTTCCCTATCAGTGGATGCAAACACCAGCCTAGCGACACTGACGCCATCCGCTCCGGCATCCTGCAGCACCTGACCGCCGTTGGCACCCTCAACATCAGCGCCATGCAAATGGACATCCGCAGCGTTTCCATCAACGGCAATCAAGCCCACGCCGAGGTCGAATTCCGCCCGAAGACCGGAGCCGCCCCGGGTGCTGGCATGCAGGTCGCTTACAATTTGGAAAAACGCGATGGCTCCTGGGTCGTCCTGAAAACGCAAGCCGCTGGAGGCATGATCCAGCATCCGGACCCAAACCAGAATCCGCACCAAAATCAGAACGTTCATTCGGGCAGTCTCCCCAACTTCTCCGATGTTCTGAACCCTTCCGCCGCACCAGCCCAGGGTGCCTTGCCGCCCGGCCATCCCGTGGCCTCGCAGCAATCCAACTCTCCACCCGCCGCGCTCGATAGCGCTTCGGCCAAGAAGCCGCGCTGATTTATGGACACTCTTGTCGCTTTCGTCGTCGCCGTCCTCGTCATCGGCTTCTTCATGCGCAGTTATTTGAAGAAGCAGAAAAAAATCGAACAACTAGCGCTGGAGGCCGAGGAAAAGGGGAAGCTGCGTTCGGACGGCCCGCAATCCCAACATCCCCACATTGATGCCAATTACTGTATTGGCTGCGCCGCTTGCACCATGGTCTGCCCGGAAGGCGACGTCCTCGCCATGCTGGGCGGCAAAGCCGTCATCGTCAATGGCTACAAATGCATCGGCCACAGCCTTTGCGCGGAGGTTTGCCCTGTCGGCGCCATCACCATGGTCTTGGCCCATCCCAGCATGGGCGGCGACATGCCTTACTTGACGCCCGAATTTGAGACGAGCATCAAAAATATGTATATCGTCGGCGAACTCGGCGGCTTGGCGCTCATCAAGAACGCTATCAACCAGGGCCGCGACTGCATCGATAACATCGCCAAGAAAGCCGCAGCCCGGAGCGGCGCACCGCGCTCCCCGGACATTTACGACGTGCTGATCGTGGGTGCGGGGCCTGCGGGGATCACCGCTGCCCTCCGCGCCACGGAGAAAAAACTCAGCTACATAACCATCGATGAAGGAGAGATGGGGGGCACCGTCGCCAAGTATCCCCGCCAGAAACTGGTGATGACCAGTCCGGTGGAATTTCCGATGCACGGAAAATTCAAGAAAACGGAACTCAGCAAGGAAGAACTGATCGCCTTCTGGCAAAAAGTCCTGCAGCGTGCGGATTTCAAGCTTCGCCAGGGCGAGAAGGTCGAAGACATCAAGAAGGGTGAGGACGGCATCTTCACCGTCACGACACCCAAAGCCCAATATCGAGCGCAAGCCGTGATACTGGCGCTCGGCAAGAGCGGCAGCCCGCGGAAACTCGGCGTAAAGGGCGAGGAATTGCCCAAAGTGATGTACCGCTTGATTGAAGCCGATCACTACATCAACAAGAAAATCCTGGTCGTAGGTGGTGGCGACAGCGCCGTGGAGGCCGCCATGGGCTTGGGCCACCAAGTTGGCAATCAGGTCACGCTCTCCTATCGCCAAGAAGCCTTCGGCCGCATCAAGGAGCGCAACGCCCAGCGCATCCAGGAGTCCATCCGCAAGGGCAAAGTCAAAGTGATCTTGAAATCCATTCCCGTCGAGTTCAAAGAACAATCCGTGATCCTGGATGTCAGCGGCAAGCGGGAGGAGATCCCCAACGAGTTCGTCTGGATCTTCGCCGGCGGCGAACCTCCGACGGCCTTCCTGAAGAAAATCGGCATTGGTTTTGGAAACCAAGACCTCACATCGACCGGGAGCAAAGAAGCTAAAGAGGCCAAGGCAGCCAAACTGGCAAATCAACCGAATCAGGAAGCCATGTCCAGTCGTTAGCGAGCCGACATCTGCCCGCGTTGCCCGTTCCCGAGAAGTACTGTTGCCTATAAGGACCGCGCGTCCAGTGATCGCAAACCGCAGTCCTTTGGCCAAGGGTCATTGGAACCCGCCACCTGGGCGGATGCGATCGTTCCATTTTTCTCAGAACTCGGGCGGATGGGAACCCTCGAAGCCAAGGCAATAAATTTCGCTTTCAAAAGCACCTCGTACAAAAGCGGGTTCCGACTCCGAAAAAGTGCAGTGGCGAACCGGCATCGCACTCGGGCAGATCAGTAGCGCCACGTTAGCGGACGGGTTCACACGCCTTGTCGTCCGCGCCAGATTCCGCGGCTACGGCGAATCGACGGACAAGTCTGCGCCGCAGCGGGGTATTGGGAGTTGGAGTCCAACGGCACTCTCGAAGCATCCATTGTTTCCAAGCTGATCGCTCGCTTCAAAGCGGCATCGTAAGGCTGTTCGCTGAGATCGAGTTTCGTTGCTTCCCGGTCTTACCCTGTCCTCGTTCCCTGCACCAATGGGCAATTGCGTTCTCTTTTCAGAATAGGCACACTCCGAGGTTATGTGACCATAAACCTGCGGGCCTGTGATAAGTTCGAGCAGCCGGGCCTGAAGTTTTTGCATTAAAGAATTCACGGAGAATTCGGTGCCACTCTGCGAGTCTGGTGTGCGGTCTACCGCGATACAGAGCCAGCTTTTTCGATTGCTCGTCGCACTTAGTTGGTGCGCCCTGGCCATAGCCCTCTTCGCGGGACCGGCTAGTGCTCAGATTTCGCCGGGGCCCCTTTCCAAAGCTCATCAATCGTTGTCTGGTACCTCGCAATGTGCGAGTTGTCACCAATTTGGCACCAGCGTGCCGACCTTCAAGTGCCTCGATTGCCACAAAGAGATAGCGCAACGTCTTACTGCGAATCACGGCTACCACGCTCGGCTGGGAATGAGAAACCCCAATGGGAAAGACTGTGTGCGGTGTCACCTGGAACACAACGGCGAAGACTTCGGCCTAATCCACTGGGAGCCACCGCGAAAGCAGTTTGATCACCAACTTACGGGCTACAAGTTAGACGGCAAACACGCGGGTGTTGCCTGTGAGAAGTGCCATATGCCCGGCTACATGGTCGCCGATGAACGTGTGCTGATCAAGATGAAGGATATTTCGAAATCTTTTTTCGGATTGTCACAGAACTGCGTTACCTGCCACAAGGATCCGCACAAGGGTCAACTCGGAAACGAATGCCAGACCTGCCACAACTTCACGGATTGGAAAGCCGCGAAGCAGTTCGACCATTCCAAGACTCGCTACTCGCTGACCGGCCTTCACATCCAGGTCGCCTGCGAAAAGTGTCACAAGCCAGATGTGCCCGGCGGACCGGCGCGTTACAAAGACATGAAGTTCCAGGCGTGCATTGACTGCCATATCGATCCGCACAAAGGCTCTTTCAAGCAGCGCTGCGAAGAATGCCACACCACGGCGGGATGGAAAAAATTGTTACCACGCTTTGAGTTCGACCATTCGAAGACAAAGTTTCCGCTCCTCGGAAAGCATGGCCA
>Ga0137415_10004797_pt1 | contig 13370 bp, 13 predicted proteins | sample CZODoug3_1_1_16f_FD_183082 | JGI IMG/M metagenome (GOLD analysis project Ga0137415, IMG submission 183082) | Vadose zone soil fungal communities from Angelo Coast Range Reserve, California, USA - CZODoug3_1_1_16fungal (Hybrid Assembly) | ecosystem: Environmental > Terrestrial > Soil > Vadose... | reverse complement strand
CGGTGGTCGCCGTATCATTAAACCAAACTCGCGCCCGTAGCCGGGGTCGGTCGCAGCATCCCGCGAGAAGGCTTTCAACCAGCGATTCCGGCGTGTTCAGCTCGAATCAGAGGGTCGCGGAGGTCAGCCGCCCCCAATGTCAGAAACCTGCAACCTCGGTAGGCGAAAGTAGTACTTGTCAGATCGGCGGGAACGGGGGATCTTGCCGAGAGACTCCGCTAGGGCGGGCGCGACCGGGGGGCGGGAGTTGCGCCCGCCTTCGCGGTATTTATCCGGGCGGTTCCTATCCGCCGGAGTCGAATCACTTATCCAGCCCACTTCGGATCCGCGCGAGCGCTTATCGCCGCGTGCTTGCGTTCCCTCCGGTTTGCCTTCCACGGACGCCTTTTCTGGAGTTGTCCGCGCTTGGCGGTGCTATTACGTCGCGACGCGCGGGCAACCTGCCGGGCGACGACGCCCTTGCCGTTTATACGTCGGCGAAGGTTGGCGACACGGGTCCCGGTACCTCGCCGGTGGCCGCCGCTCGGCGCCCGAACTCGACCAGGCCATCGATCTGGCGCGCGCCCAGCGAGAAGTCCAGGGTGCGGAAGTAGCGGGCGAGCGTCGAGGAATCGAACGGTTCCCACCGAGCGGCTTGCGCGGCCACCTCGTCAACATGGGCCAGCGCCTCGTCACGGCTGCGCACGAACGCGGCGTGGACGTCCTTCACCAAGCCGGGGTTCGCCTGCGCGTAGGAGCGCCGCGCCGCCCAGACGGCGAACACCATCGGCAGGCCGGTCCATTCGCGCCACACGGCGCCGAGGTCGTACACGTCCAATCCGCGACGCGGCGCCTCGTAGGTCGCCCGCAGCGCGGCGTCGCCAATCAGCACGGCGGCGTCGGCCTCGAGCAGCATGGCGGTCAGCTCGGGCGGGCAGGTGAAGTAGGACGGCACAACGCCGTGCACCTCGGCCAGCCACATCCGGGTCAGCAGCACCGACGTGCGCGACGTGGACCCGAGCGCGACCCGCCGCAAATCGGACAGCGCGGCTTGTGACACTAGGTTCACCGACAGCACCGGGCCGTCCGAGCCGACCGCCAGATCCGGCAGCAGCACCAGGTCGTCTGCGTTGCGCAGGTACTCCACCAACGAGATCGGGCCGATGTCGAGGTCGCCGCGAACAAGGGCGTCGCTGAGGTGATCGGGGGTGTCCTTGGTGAGCTCGACGTCGAGCAGCGCACCCGAGCGAACCAACCCCCAGTAGATCGGCAGGCAGTTCAGGAACTGAATGTGGCCCACCCGGGGTCGCGGCGTTTCGCTCACCCACCGGACGCTACGCCGCGCCGCGATTGTGGTTCGCTTGCACCATATGACGTGGGATCCGAACCACAATCAGGACAGTGACCTGGCCCTGGCGGCCACCCTCGTGCGCGATGCGGGGCTGCTGGCCGCGGCGATGCGCCGGGCGGGCCTTGAGACCGAGCGCAAGACGTCGGTGTCCGATGTCGTGTCCGCCGCTGATCGCGCGGCCGAGGAACTGGTCGTCGCCCGGCTACGCGCGGCCCGTCCGGGCGACGGGGTCGTCGGCGAGGAGGGCACCAACTCCCCCGCCGGGCGCACCTGGTTCATCGATCCGGTCGACGGGACGTACAACTTCCTGTCCGGGCTCTCGTTCTGGTGCTCGGCGCTGGCCTTGGCCGACGTGGAAGGTCCGGTGCTCGGGGCGGTGTTCCACCCGGAGAGCGACGAGCTGTGGCTGGGTGGACGTTCGGAGCCGACGACGTGCAACGACGTGCCGGTGCGCGCGCTGGTCGACCAGCCCCTGCGCGAGGTGTCGGTGGCGAGCTACCTGCACCCGACCACGCTGCCCGACGACGGCGTCCGCATCCCGCTGCTCCGGGTGCTGCGCGAGGCGGCAACCGTCCGGATGCTGGGTTCGGGATCGATCGAGCTGGCCTCGATCGCCGGCGGACGGCTCGGGGCCTGGGTGCAGTACGACAGCCTGGACTGGGACTGGCTGCCCGGCGCGGCCCTGGTGCGGGCCGCCGGCGGCGCGACTCACGTCGTCCACGTCGGCGGCCATCGCTGGCACGTCGCCGGCTCGCGTCAGGTCGTGGACGAGATCACGGCGTTGCTAGAAAGCGACTGAGCGTCCCCACGAACCACGCGGGGTCATCGAGCCACGGGAAGTGGCCCGCCCCAGCCTGCACGATCGCCTCGGCGTGCGGGAAGAGATCGGCGAGCTCCATACCGAGGCGTACGGGTGTTATCGGGTCGGCGCCGCCGACCAGAACCAGCACGTCGGCCAAGACCTTCGCCAGCGCGCTACGCGTCGCCTCGTCGTCGACGCAGCCCTCGGCGTAGTAGATCGAGTGGGCGTCGGGCGTGGAGTCAGCGTCCTCGCTGGCCGCGTGCGCCTGCGCAACATCGTCCCACCGGCCATAGACCAGCGCCCTCGCCAGCTGTCGCTGTTCGGGAGTCTCGGTGCCCTCGTCCCACACGTCCATGGCCGCGCGCGCCTCGGCGTACCACGGCTCGTGCGCGCGCTGTTCGAGGACAGTGACGTACTCCTCCGGCGTGGGCGGGATGCCGACCGCACGGCAGCTCGGCGTGATCAGCGCGAGCTTGCGGATCCGGTCGGGGTGGGCGGCGGCGTACAGCAGGGCCAGGCTGGTGCCGGCCGAGTGCGAGAGGACGTCCATCGTCTCGACGCCGAGATGCTCGCGCAGCGCCTCGACGTCGCCGACGATCTGATCGACCCGCCGGTGCGGTAGCTCGAGTACGACGAGTTCACGGTGCGCGTCCAAACCGGCCAGGTTGCCGAGGTAGCGCGGCTTTTGCAGCGGCCCGCCGGGCAGCACGACGACGGGTTCGGTGGACGCACCGAGAACCGTGGCGGTGAGTTCGGATCCGTCGTACGTCGTGAAGGTCGGCATGTATTCAGGTTATGGTGCCCGGGTGAGGAGGGGCGCAGGCGGGACGGTCGGGTCGACCCGATCACTGCGGGGTAACCCCGTGGTCATCACAGGTAGTAACGCATCGCATCGCACGCCACGTCGCTGCGCTCCATGCAGTTCTCGGCGCGCCAGGCAGGTGAGGGCCGCCTCGCCCCTTCTCTCATGATCAGCTCGGCGGAGATCGTTGCCGCGCTGACGTCCGGGCCGTGGCACGAAGCGCCGATGCGCACGCGGGTCACCCTGCGGGCCGGTGTCCTGCTCGAACCGCCGTGGGTTGGGCAGCTCGTGCCGGCCGTACTGCGCGCCTTTCCGTTGCCGCCGCGGGCCGCTGCGCTCGAGGCGTTCCTGCGCGAGTGGCGGCCGGTCGCCGACCTGCCCGACCTCACGGCCTTGGCCCGGCTGCTCGACGTGGACGACGGTGAGCTGGCCTGGTTCGCCGACCTGCGGTCCTGGGAACGACGCTGCGCCGCTCCACTGCGCCACTACCGCTGGTGGACGATGCCCAAGCGCGGTGGGGTGCGCCTGGTAGCCGCGCCGAAGCCCCGGTTGAAGGAGATCCAGCGCCGCCTGCTGCGTCACGTCATCGCCCCGATCGCCACCCACCCGGCCGCGCACGGGTGCGAGCCGGGACGTTCGGTTCGCTCGGCGCTACAGCCGCACGTCGCATCGATCGTGGTGGTGCGCACCGACCTCGAGTCGTTCTTCGCGTCGATCGCCGCGACCCGCGTGGCCGGCGTGCTGCGCTGGGCCGGGCTGCCCGCCGACGTCGCGCGCGCCGTCACCGGCCTGTGCACCACGGTCGTTCCGTTCGAGGTGTGGCGGGCCGTGCCTCGGCCGGCCGATCGCGACGCACACTTCCGCCTCGGTCGGCACCTGGCGACGCCGCACCTACCGGTGGGTGCGCCGACCTCACCGGCGCTGGCCAACCTCGTGGCCTTCGCCCTCGACCGGCGGCTCAGCGGGCTGGCCGCCGCGTTCGAGGGCCGCTACACCCGCTACGTCGACGACTTGATCTTCAGCGGTGGCCCCAGGCTGCGCGGCGGGCGGGCCCGGTTCGTTCGCAGGCTGGACGAGATTGCGGCCGATGAGGGCTTCCGACTGGTGCCGGCCAAGACCGTGGTGCTCGGCGCGGCCGGACGCCAGCAACTGCTCGGTGCCGTGGTGAACGACCATCCGACCCTGCCGCGGCGGGAGCGGGACAGCCTGCGGGCGCTGCTGCACAACTGCGCCGTGCACGGGCCGGCGTCACAAGCGCGGGGCCGGGACAACTTCGATCAGCACCTGCTCGGCCGGATCGCCGCCGTGGCCGCTCTCGATCCGCCGCTGGGAGCCCGGTTGCGCGCTCAGTTCGAGACGATCGACTGGACGGTGTGACCGTTACCAGCGCCCACGGCGTTGGCGCGTTCGTCCCCCCTGCCAGCGGCCGTGGTGCCAGCCGCCGAGGCCGAGAATCGGGAACACCACGAAGAACAGCACGCCGGCGACGATGGCGAGCGGGATCGCCACGATGATCACGACCGCCGCCAGGATGAGCATCGCGATGCGGATGAGGACGCCCTGGCCGGCGAAGCTGCGCATCGCGCGATCGGCCACCGGCCGGCCGGCGGCCGGGCGCCAGGGCGCCGACGCGGCCGGGAACGGATGGGGCGCCGGCAGGTCGACGAACAGCTCGTCGAGGCCTTCGCGGGTACGGGCCACGCTCGCCTGCGCGACTCGCTGGCCGTACTCCTCGGGATCGAGCCGCCCGGCGTTCAGGTGCTGGTCGAGCGCCGTGATCGCGGCATCACGCTCGTCGTTGCCGATGCGGAGGTTCGTGGACGGCGCGGTCATGGCATCCATACTGCGCCTGCTCGGCGGGCCTGCCCAGTGTGATTTGTAAGTAACCACCACACGATGAGCGCGAAGAGCCCGGCCGCGCGCGACCGGAGGGAGCTCGCGCTCGTGCCCGCGTGCGGCCCGCTGTTTGTTGGCGGGCCCGGGCGGATACGAATCGGGCCGGATAGATCAGTTATCTCCGGAGAGCTCGGCGTCCAGCTCGGCCTGGCGTTGCTTGCGGGCCTCGACCCGCTGTTCGAGCACGGCGGCGAACGCCTGCCGCGGCCGAGCCAGCAAGACGAACGACAGCGGCACCGACAGCGCGAGCGCGATGATCGCGCCCAGGAACCCCTTGACGCCCACCAGCCAGAGGAGCCCGAACAGGGCGAAGAACAGCCCGAAGCGCAGCAGCGTATAGAGCCACATCGCGCCCATCGAGCGGCGGAACGTCGGTTGCTCGGTCATCTCTCCTCCGGTTTTGGCCGGACGGACCGCGGAGCGCGGCTGGTCCGGCCAAAAGCGTGTCATGCCGGCATCGCCTGGGGGGTTGCGCGGCGAGCCGCCAGGGGCGTCGGGCCGTCGTATTCGCGCAGTGTCTCGTAGCGGGTGTTGCGCTCGACCGGGCGGAATCCCGCGTCGCGGATCAGGTCGAGCAGGTTGTCGCGCGTCAGCTTGTCGGGGGTGCCGTAACCGTCCGCGTCATGGGTGATCTTGTACTCGACGACGCTGCCGTCCATGTCGTCGGCGCCGTAGTTGAGCGCGAGCTGCGAGGTCGAGAGTCCGTGCATGACCCAGAACACCTTCACGTGATCGAAGTTGTCGAGCATCAGCCGGCTGACCGCGAAGGTGCGCAGCACGTCGGCCGGCTGGGCCATCGGTAAGTGCGACAGCCGATTGTTGTCGTTGTGGAACCGCAGCGGGATGAATACGGCGAACCCGCCGGTCTCGTCTTGCAGCTCGCGCAGCCGCATCACGTGGTCGACCCGGTGCCGGGGCTCCTCGATGTGCCCGTAGAGCATGGTGGCCGGCGTCCGCAGCCCCTTGGTGTGCGCGAGGCGGTGGATGCGCGACCAGTCCTCCCAGTGCGTCTTGTGGTCGACGATCTGCTTGCGGACGTCCCAATCGAAGATCTCGGCGCCGCCGCCGGTCAGCGACTCGAGGCCGGCGTCGATCAGTTCGTCGAGGATGGCATCGGCGGGCAGGCCGCTGATCTGCTCGAACCAGTGCACCTCCGTCGCAGTGAAGCACTTGAGGGCGACATCGGGCAGCGCGGCCTTGAGCTCGCGCAGCACCCGCGGGTAGTACTTCCACGGCAGGGTGGGGTGCAGGCCGTTGACGATGTGCAGCTCGGTGAGGCCGTCGTCCTTCATCGCCAGCGCCTTCTCGACCGCCTCCTCGACGCGCATCGTGTAGGCGTCGGCCTGACCGGGCTTGCGCTCGAAGGAGCAGTACGCGCAGGACGCCGAGCAGACGTTGGTCAGGTTGAGGTGCCGGTTGACGTTGAAGAACGTGGTGTCGCCGTTCTTGGCCGTCCGCGCTTGATGCGCCAACCGGCCCAGCCACGCCAGGTCGCCGGACTCGTACAGGTCGACACCGTCGTCGTAGGACAGCCGCAAGCCGGATTCGATCTTGTCGGTCAGCCCGGCCTTGCGGGATTCGGTCAACGGCATGCGTTTCAGCGTACGTCGCGCCCCGGGGCGGTCCGCTTTTGGCCGCCAGTAGGGCTATATGACCACTGGCGGCCAAACCGGCTCGATGACGCGGGACGCGCGACGCCCCGCCCGGGGACCATGGGCGGCATGTACGTGCCCGCGCACTTCGCCGCCTCCCCCGACGACATCGCTGCCCTGCTCGACGGCGCGCACGTGGTCGACCTGGTCTCGCCCACCGCCGGCGGCCTGATCGCCACCCCACTGCCCATGCTGCTCGAGGGCACCTCGCTGGTCGGGCACGTGGCCCGCAACAACCCGCACTGGCAGGCCGCAACAACCGGCGAGTCGATGGTCATCGCGCACGGGCCCGACGCGTACGTGTCGCCGACCTGGTACGCGACCAAGCGCGAGCACGGACGGGTCGTGCCGACCTGGAACTACCTGACCGCCCACGTCTACGGCGAACTGGTCGTGCACGACGACGTCGAATGGCTGCGCGCGCTGGTCACGCGGCTGACCGAACGGCACGAGGCCGGCCGCCCCCAGCCGTGGTCGGTCAGCGACCCACCCGAGGCGTTCGTCGAGGGACAGCTACGCGCCATCGTGGGCGTCGAGCTGCGCATCACCCGCATCGAGGCGAAAGCCAAGCTCAGCCAGAACCGCCCGGAGGCCGACCGGGCGGGCGTCATCGCCGGGCTGGACGGCCACCCGGTCGCCGACCTCATGCGCGAGCCTCCCGAGAGCTGACGTCCTCGCGCGATCTTGATACCAACGGCGCGTCATAGCCGCTCATGGGTATGAAGATCGTTGAAAATTTGGTTGACAGCGTTAACGTAGCGCCGTTAAGTTACCGGCGTTCGCTACGCCTCTCACCCCGGGAGGGACGGCCATGCTCGCTCGAGTCGCCAACCTCGGCATCCGCCATCCGCGCCGAATCCTCGCCATCGCCGCACTCGCGCTCGTCGCCGCGGCGCTATTCGGCGGCCAGGTACAGAAGCACCTCGCCGCCGGGGGGTTCTCCGATCCGGGCGCGGCCTCGAGCAAGGCCAACGACCTACTCGCCGACCGCTTCCACGCCGGTGACCCCAACCTCGTCCTACAGGTGGACGCTCCGGGCGGTGTCGACAGCCCCGCCGCCCGTACCGAGGGCGCCCGGATCACCGAGGCGCTGCGCACCGAGCGCTACGCCAGCCAGATCACGTCGTACTGGAGCGCCACCGCCGACGCCGCCACGACGCTGCGCAGCGACGACGGGCGCAGCGCCCTGATCGTGGCCCGCGTCGCCGGCGACGACGACCAGTCGCCCAAGCGCGCGGCCGCCATCGTCGACCGGCTCGCCGAGAACGAGACGCCCGGCGTCAAGGTCACCGCGGGCGGCATCGCCATGGCCTACCACCAGGTCACCGACCAGGTCACCGAGGATCTGAAGATCGCCGAAGCGGTCGCGGTACCGCTGACGGTGATCGTGCTGATCTGGGTGTTCGGCAGCTTCATCGCGGCGCTGTTGCCGCTGGCCGTCGGCATCTTCTCCATCGTCGGGACACTGGCCGTGCTGCGCGCCATCTCACTCGTCACGCACGTCTCGATCTACGGGATGAACCTGACCACCGCGCTCGGCCTGGCCCTGGCCATCGACTACAGCCTGTTCATCGTCAGCCGGTTCCGGGAGGAGCTCGCGGGCGGCGCCGGCCGCGACGAGGCGGTGCGCAAGACGATGCAGACGGCCGGACGCACCGTGCTGTTCTCGGCGCTCACCGTTGCCCTGTCGCTGGCCGCGCTGCTCGTGTTCCCGGTGTACTTCCTGCGCTCGTTCGCCTATGCCGGCATCGCCGTGGTCGCACTCGCCGCGATCGCCGCGCTGGTGATCCTGCCGGCGCTGCTCGCCGTTCTGGGCGGACGCCTCAATTCACTCGACCTGCGGGTTCCGGTACGGCGCTGGCTGCGTCGGCCCCCGCCCCAACCCGTCGCCGTCGAGCAGAGCTTCTGGTACCGGCTCGCGTCGGCGGTCATGCGGCGCGCGCTGCCGATCGGGCTCGCCGTCGTCGCGCTGCTGCTGGTGCTGGGCGCGCCGTTCCTGACCGTCAAGTTCGGTTATCCGGACGACCGGGTGCTGCCCACGTCGGCGTCCACCCACCAGGTCGGCGACGCGATCCGCGACCGGTTCAGCGCCAACGCCGGCGGGCCGGTCACGGTCGTCGCGCCGGACACATCGCGCGCGCCCGACGCGGTGGCGCGGTACGCGAGCGCCGTCTCCCGGGCCCCGGGGGTGACGAGCGTCGTCTCCTCGGCCGGGACGTTCGCCGCCGGCAACCGGGTCGCAGCGGGCAACCCGTCGATGAGCTCCGGGGGCGCCACCTACGTCGTCGCGAACACCACGGCCGACCCCATGTCGCCGGCCGGCAAGCGGGTGCTCGATGCGGTGCAAGCGGCGCCGGCACCCTGGCCGGTGCAGTACACCGGGATCGCGGCCGAGAACGCCGACAGCCTGCATTCACTGGGCGCCAAGCTTCCGCTGGCGATCGCGCTGATCGCGCTGGCGACGTTCTGCCTGCTCTTCCTGTTCACCGGCAGCCTCGTCCTGCCGTTGAAGGCCTTGATACTCAACACGCTGTCTCTGTCGGCGACGTTCGGCGCGATGGTGTGGATCTTCCAGGACGGCCACTTCGCCGGCATCTACGACACCACGATCACCGGCTTCCTCGTGCCGACGATGCCGATCCTGATGTTCTGCCTGTCGTTCGGCATGTCCATGGACTACGAGGTGTTCCTGCTGTCGCGCATCCGCGAGGAGTGGCTGGCGTCCGGTGACAACACCCGCTCCGTGGCCGTCGGGCTGGGCCGAACCGGGCGCATCGTCACCGCGGCCGCGCTGCTCATGGCGATCGTGTTCGCGGCGCTGGCCACGGGCAAGGTGTCGTTCATGGCCATGTTCGGCACCGGGCTGACGCTCGCGGTGTTGATGGACGCCACGCTCGTGCGGGGCGTGCTGGTGCCGGCGTTCATGCGCCTGGCCGGCCGCGCGAACTGGTGGGCACCGGGCCCGCTGGCCCGATGGCACCAGCGGTTCGGGCTGTCCGAGGCGCCGCCCGACGCCCGCAAGGAGATGGTGGAGGCGTGACCCAGGCTCGACGGCGCCGGGCGCCCCGCGGTTCGGGCGAGCAGCTGCGCGGCGAGATCATCGCGGCCGCCCGCGACATCCTGGCGCAGCACGGCAGCGCCGACGCCGTCTCGATCCGGGCGGTGGCCGCGCACGCCGGAGTCACGCCCCCCTCGATCTACCTGCACTTCGCCGACAAGGACGCACTGCTCGACGCCGTGGCGGCCGACCTCTTCGCACACATCGGGGAAGCGATGCGGGCGGCCGCCGAGGGCGTCGAGCATCCGCTGGAACGACTGCGCCGGCAGGGGCTTGCCTGCGTGCGCTTCGCGCGTGAGAACGCCGAGGTCTACCGGCTCGCGATGATGAGCATGCGCACCGAGGCCGGCGACGCCGACGAGGTCATCGGCACGTCGGCGTTCCAGCAGATCAGCGCGACCATCGGCGAGTGCATGGACGCCGGCATCTTCGCCCACGGCGACCCGCTTCCGATCGCGCTCGAGCTGTGGGCCGCGGCCCACGGCATCGCGGCGCTGCTCATCGCCAAGCCGTACCTGCCCTGGGGCGACCCGGACGTGGTCGCCGAGCACGTGCTGCGCGCCGCGGCGCTCGGCCACGCTGTCACCGACCTGCTCGGCGACCCCGACGTCGAGCGGTTCGCTGCCTGGCTCAGTCGTCAGCCGACGGACTGAACTCGTCCTTCGAACTTCGTCGACAGCACCACCGTGGTACGCGTGCGGCTGATTCCCTTGATCGCGTTGAGCGTGCCGATCATGCGTTCCAGAGCGCCGACGTCGGCCACGCGCACTTTCACCACGTAGGACTCCTCGCCCGCGACGAACCAGCAGTCCTCGATCTCGGGCACCTCGCCCAGCGCCTTCGCGACGACGTCGGCGTCGGATTCGTCGCCGAGGAACAGCCCGATCAGCGCGCTCATCGAGTAGCCGAGCGACTCGGGCGCGACGGCGGCGTGATACCCGGTGATGACACCGGCCGCCTCCAGCTTGCCCACCCGCTCGTGCACCGCCGGCGCGGAAAGTCCAACCACGCGCGCCAGCTCGGCGAACGTCGCGCGGGCGTTCGCCCGCAGGGCGTCGAGCAGTTTTCGATCAACGGCGTCCACGCCGGAAAGTCGACCGGAACGCACCGTTCGCGTCAAGTTCGCTCACCGGACGGCTGCAGGTCGGCGAGCGACTGCTCGGGCGTCATGCTCACTCCGGCACTCCAGGCGGCGGTGAACGCCGGCTCGCCCAGGGCAATGCGCATCTGGGCCAGCAACCGATCGTGCCCGGACGCCGCCCGTGGCGGGCGCGGAACGCCAGCCTGCTCCCGCAGGTCCTCGGCCAGGGCAAGCATCCGGACAGCGCGCTCCGGCTGCGCCCCGAACAGCTCGGCTGCCCCCTCCAGCGCGTCGGCGTCCAACGCCGGGTCGCCGCTGTTCTCGGCCAGGCTGCGCCGATAGAAACCGAGCGCGCTCCCGGCGTCGCCTCGAGCCCACGCGGTGCGCCCGAGACCGTTCAGGGCCTGCACGATGCCCGACGTATAGCCCATCGCGCGAAACAGCTCCAGGCCCTCCTGATAGGACGCGACGGCTACCGCGTGGTTGCCCCGCGCCCGTTCGACGTCGCCGAGCGACACCAGCGTGAAGGGCACGCCGAAGCCACTGTTGACGTGCCGCGACGTGACGAGCGCCTCCGCCTCGATGCGGGCCGCCTCGTCGAGGTCGCCCAGCTCGTAGGCGACGATGCCGAGGTTGTGAGTCAGGGCGGTCAGCGTGTCCGACTCGCCGATCTCCGGGGCGAGCGCCAGACCGCGCCGATACAGCTGCTCGGCCTGCGCATAGTCGCCGCGCAGCCGCGCGACCGTGCCGGACCACAAGAGCAGCTCGGCCCGCAGCAAGGCGGCCGGCGGCGGGGAGGCGTGGTCGACCAGCCGCAGGACGTCCGACATCCACCCACTGCCCTCGGCCAGACGTCCACTGCCCGACCAGAATCGCCACAGCTCCCGGGCGAACGCGATTGAGCGCCCGACGTCGCCCGACTCGATCACCCAGCCGACCGCCGCCTGCAAGTTGGCATCGTCGGGATCCAGCCGCTGCTTCCACTCCAGCTCGCGCGGGCCGATCAGCTCCGCGCGCCGGGCGAGCTCGTAGAAGTACTCGCTGTGCGCTCGCCGGGCTTCTGTCGCACCGTCCTCGTCGACGAGCCGCTCGCCGGCGAACTCGCGGACGGTCTCCAGCATCCGGAACCGGGTCGGGGCCGAACCGGGCTCGGGCACCAGCAGGCTGGTATCGACGAGGGCGGCGAGATCCGCCAACGTCGCGCCGGCGACTGCGGTCGCAGCGTCCTCCGTGCATCCGCCGACAAACACAGCCAGGCTGCGGAACATCCGCTGTTCGCGTTCGGGCAGCAGGTCGTAGCTCCACCGCAACGCTGCGCGCAGCGTCTGGTGACGAGCCGGCTGATCACGGGGGCCGGCCTCGAGCAGAGCCAATCGCTGTTCGAGTCGAGCGAGCAGCTCGGCCGGCGAGAGCACCCGCAGCCACGGGGCGGCCAGCTCGATCGCCAGCGGCAGGCCGTCCAGACGCCGGCAGATCGCAGCGATGATCTCCGCATTGTCGGGCGTTACCGCGAAGTCTGGCGCGGCGGTCCTCGCCCGTTGCTCGAAGATCGTCACGGCGGGCAGCCGCGCGAGCTCCCCCACGGTCCCCTCCGGTACGGGCAGCACCGGCACCGGGAACTGATGCTCACCGCCAAGCCGCAGTGGCGCGCGACTGGTCACGAGTACCCGCACCTGGGGGCACTGCGCCAGCAACTCGGCCACGAGCGAGGCGGCATCGAGCACGTGCTCGAAGTTGTCCAGGACGACGAGCGCCCGCCTAGGTCGTAGGTGGTCGAGGACGGCACGAGTCGCCGTGCGGCCGGGACTTTCTGGCCGGCCCAGGGCCCGGGCGAGGGCGTCGACGACCTGCGCCGAATCCAGCACCTCGGCGAGCGGCACGAACACGACATCGTCGGGGATCCGGGTGGCGACCCGGTCCGCGACGGCCAAGGACAAGCGCGTCTTGCCGACCCCGCCCGGGCCGATCAGGGTCACCAGCCGAACCGACGGGGCCAGCAGCAGGTCGGTGACGGCGTCCAACTCCGCGGCGCGTCCCACGAAGGGCGTCGCCGGTACCGGCAGCGCGCGTGCGGCTCCTCCCGCCCGGCCACGACCGGCCGCCGTCAGCTCTTCGCGCTCGGCAGCGGACAGGGCGAGTGCCTCGGCCAGTCGATCGACGGTGTGACGCTGCGGACGCCGCCGCTCGCCGCGTTCGAGCAGACCGACGGCATCCGTGCTGAGGCCGGCCCGCTCGGCCAGCTCGTCCTGGGTCAGGCCGGCGCGCGCGCGATAGGTGCGCAGCAGGTCACCGAAGATCACCCGCTCCATCCCTCGACGGTATCGCGCGATTTGTCAGGGCGGTTGTCGGTGTTGCTCGGCACCGTCACCGACCAGGGTCGACGGCATGATCGCTCGAGTAGCTACCTGGCAGCCGATGCCCACCGACGACCGCAGTTGGGCCACTGACGCCACCAAGGACGTGCCCGGGGTCGTCGCCGGCTATCACCTGATCGACCCGGCCACGGGCGACGGCCTGTCCGTGTCGATCTACGAGGACGAGCAGGCGCTGGCGGCCACGAAGTCGGCGATCGACGGGCGCGCCGCGCAAATCGGGTGGCACGACGAGCCCCGCCCCGCCCCGGCCGTCGTCACGATCTACGACGTCATTCGGAGCACCTGATCATGCCGGCTCTAGTCGCCATCCTGAGGTGCCCGCGATGAACGACATCTTGTGCGTGCCGTGCTCAAGGAGCATCCCGGCGAGGGGC
>Ga0137415_10004793_pt1 | contig 13377 bp, 13 predicted proteins | sample CZODoug3_1_1_16f_FD_183082 | JGI IMG/M metagenome (GOLD analysis project Ga0137415, IMG submission 183082) | Vadose zone soil fungal communities from Angelo Coast Range Reserve, California, USA - CZODoug3_1_1_16fungal (Hybrid Assembly) | ecosystem: Environmental > Terrestrial > Soil > Vadose... | reverse complement strand
TGAAAATCTCCGAACGCCTCTTTGGCCCAGACGTACAGTCCGCCCTCTTCCGGAAATCGCGATGACAATTCATTGATCACCAGCGCCGAAGGCACAAAAAACAACAGCGCCGCAAGAACCCACAAACTGATCGACGAGGCTCCATTGTGCGCTGCCGCCGCCACCCACCGAGGACCCAGCACCGTCGCGATGTTGAACAGCAGGACGTCCCAGAATCCCATTTCCCTGCGAAGCTGTTTGATCGGATCGGGAGAGCCGTCAGCCGTCTGATTCACGGGTTCACGTCCAGCGCCGGAATCAAATCATCCAACAAGCGGAAATTCTTGAGGAATGGATCGGTTGAATTCTCAAAATCGGCCCAGGGCCCGAAGAAGGTTACGCGGCCTTCCTGGAGAAAGACGACCACGTCGGCGAGCCTTTTTGCCAGATGCGTGTCGTGAGTCACGACGATGGATGTCTTTTGAAATGCTTTCTTAAGACGCAGGATCAATTCGCCCATGTGCCCCACCATGATCGGGTCCACCATGGTCGTCGGCTCATCGAACAGGATCGCTTCTGGATTCTGCGCCAGCGCGCGCCCGATGGCCACCGCGCGCTTCATTCCGGTGGAAAGTTCGCTGGGTAATTTGTCGAGGACGTCGTCCACTTCCAGCATCTGCGCGATTTTTTTTACGTATTCTTTGACATCCTCATCGGTCATACCAGGCTGCCCTTCCATCGGGAATGCCATGTTCTCGCCAACCGTGAGCGAATCGAAGAGCGCGCCGGATTGAAAGACCATGGTCACCTTGCGCCGCACTTCTGCGAAGTCCGCTTCCTTGAACTCGGTGACGTCCTCTCCATCGATGAAAATCTGTCCCGAGTCCGCTTTCAGGAAACCCATGATGTGCTTCAGCGAAACGGACTTGCCCACGCCGCTGCGGCCCATGATCACGCAGGTCTCTCCGCGCTTTACCGTGAAGCTCACGTGATCGAGCACCAGGCGCTCGTCGAAGCTCTTGCACACGTCGCGAAACTCGAAGTAGTTGACCGGCTTCTCTTCGCTCACTCGCGCTCCGCTTCCAGAATCCGCCGCGCTTCCTCGTAATCCGCCGCCGTATTCATATTCCAGAACAGCCGCCCTGCGCTATCAAATCGTTTCCAGTCTTGCTCGTCAAGCACTTCCGCGCGAAGCAATGCGATTCCTTCGGTCACTTTGCGCACGCCGCGTTCGAACCCGGAGCGCAGCTTCGCCGAGGCGCCCGTTTGCCAGCAGGCGCAGAGCGGTTCTGGCCCAGACGCCGAGTGCGGAAACAGAACTTGTGCTTTGCTTTTCCCCGCACGCTCGCTAAGAAAAACCAGCCACTCGCGCGTCAGGAACGGCATGTCGCAGCCCACGATCAGACTCCATCCGCTATCCGCAGGACTCTTGGCCGCATCTTCGAGCGCGGTGATGATTCCACCGAGTGGTCCCTGCCCCGGCCAACCGTCCGCTACAAGCTGCGCTCCAAATTCCGCATATTTCTCGGGCGTCGCAATTACTTTCAGGTCCTTCGTCACGCTGCGCATCAGTTTCATCATTCGTGCCAGCATCGGCTGACCATCAAACTCCACCAGCGCCTTGTCCCGCCCAAATCGCGTGCTCCCGCCCCCCGACAAAATGTATCCAGCGACTCCCGCGCCGCTTTTCCCGGCAGTCATCCTTTGACTCTCTGCTTCATTTCTCTCCTCTTTGCCCTCTGCGTTCTCTGTGTTAGTTCTGGGCCCCTAGCCCACCAGAGAACTGACCTTTCAAGCCGTCCGCGCCTTTCTGTTTCTTTTACTAACAACTGAAAACTGAACACTGACTACTCCTCTTCCAGCGGTTCGCGTCCCGGCCGCCGGATCCCCAGCTCGCGCAGTTTCTCCTGCAGACTCTGCCGGTGCAGCCCGATCGTCGCCGCGGTTCGCGAGACGTTCCAGCGATGCTCCGCCAGTTGCCTGGTCAGGTAGGCCACTTCGAACTTTCGCTTGGCCTCGCGAAAATCCCGTTCACCAATTCCGTTGTCGTGCTCGTCGCCGCAATGCTTCAGCGAGGCCGACTCGCCGTGCACAACTTCGCCGGGCAAATCCTCGACGCCGATTTCGTCTCCACGAGACAGCACCACGCTTCGCTCCAGCGCATTTTTCAACTCGCGCACATTGCCCGGCCAGTCATACTTCTCAATTGTGGCCATGGCCTCGCGCTTGAGTCCCGCGGTCCGCCCTAGCCGCGCACCATGCATTTGCAAAAAGGTCTCCGTCAGCAACGCAATATCTTCTTTATGAGCCCGCAGCGGCGGCAGGTCAATGGTCACCACGCGGAGCCGATAGAACAAATCCTCACGAAACTTCCCCGCGCGGATCTCCGCCTGCAAATTGCGGTGCGTCGCGCTGATCACCCGGACGTCCACCGGAATCGACTGCGTGCCGCCAAGCCGTTCGATCGTACGATTCTCCAGCACGCGCAAGACTTTGGCTTGCGTCACCGGATTCATGTCGCCAATTTCATCCAGGAAAATCGTCCCGCCCGAGGCCAGCTCGAATTTCCCTTTTTTCTGCTGCGCTGCGCCGGTAAACGCGCCGCGCTCGAAACCAAATAATTCCGATTCGATGAGCGTCTCCGGCAGCGCCGCGCAATTCACCGCAACATAGGCTTTGCCGCCGCGCGGCGAGCGCGCATGAATTTCCTGCGCCAGCAAATCCTTTCCCGTACCGCTCTCTCCCAAAATCAGCACCGTCGAATCCGTCGCCGCCACGCGGTCCGCCATTTCGAACGCGCGCCGCATTTCCGCCGAGCGGCCGATCATCTGGCCGAATTGTCCTTCGGTCGTCAAACGCCGCCGCAGCGCATCGTTCTCTTTTTCAAGCGTCACTAGCTTCAGAAGATTTGCCACGCGCTGCCGCAGCTCTTCCAACTCGAAACCCTTCACTAGATAGTCCGCAGCGCCAACCTGCAGCGCTTCGACGGCTGTCTTCGCCGTGTCCAGCGCCGAAATCATCAGCACCGGCACTTCGCTTCCCTGTTCGCGCATCCAGCGCAGAAACGATAGCCCGTCCTGGCCAGGCAACACTACGTCTAACAACACCAGGTCCGGTTGCTCGCGGACAAGTGCTTCTCGCGCCGCTTCGGCCGAATCCGCCTCCGCGATCCGGTACTTGGCCTCCAGCGCCCTCCGCAGCCCGTATCTCGCCGTGGGTTCGTCATCCACAATTAAAATAGTCTTCATCATTCTCTTTTCCTTACTTCGTTACTTCCTTACTTCTTTGTTTCTTCCATCGGCAGCGTCACGTGAAACCGTGTGCCGCGCCCATTTCGCACGGGGCTCTCCCAATCTACCTTGCCGCCGAACTCCGCCACGCGTCGTGCCACAATCGCCAGACCCAATCCTGTTCCTTGCGACTTTGTCGTGAAGAAAGGCCGGAGAATCTTTTCTCTCAGCGCTGCAGGAATTCCCGGCCCATCGTCTTCCACCGCGAGGATACAAGCCCCGTCATGCGAAGAAGCAGACACCATGACGTGCCCTCCGCGCGGCGCGCCCTCCAAAGCATTCACCACCAGGTTGGACACAATGTCGTTCACCGCCTCCGCGCTAGCCGCCGCCAATGCTCTCCCGCCGAAAACTTTTACTTGCAGCTGCACGCCTCGCCGTTCCGCCTCGTGCGACAAGAGGCCTGCCACCTCTTCCACGACCACTCGGGCATCGCAACTGCCAATGGCGCTTCCTCCTCGCACCGCTGGCCGGCTGAATTGCAGCAACTGATTCAGCTTCGTCGAGAGTCGGCCGACTTCTTCCAGCACCATCTTCGTTTCGGCGCGCATCGAGTCGGGAAGTTCCGGGTTCTCCAGTTGCACCTGCAAAATGGTCTTCATGGATCCCAGCGGATTCTTCAGATTATGCGAAATGCTTGCCGCCATCTGCCCCACCAGCGCCAGCCGCTCGCGCTCCGCCAATTCCCTTTCCAATCGCAGTTTCTCTTCAATCAGCCGGCACAAATCCAGCGCCCCTGGCAACTGTTCGCACAAGAACTCCAGCGCCGCCCGCGTCTCGCCCGAAAGCGCGGCGCCGTGCGGCTCCGCTTGCAGCACGGCCATCAGTTGGTGTCCTTGGCGTAAAGCAAAGACTCGGTCGCTCAGCGCTGCGGAGGCTGCCTGTTCCTCCGGCCTCGTCGGCCTCAATTGAGCTTTGCTCTGATCGACAAGCGCCAGGTTTACTGCCGCCAGCTCAAACACCTCCTTCACGCGCCCCTCGATGAAACGCACGAGTCCTCGCAGATTTCCCTGCCGCGCTTCCTGCTGAATCTCCGCGGTCAAGCGCTGCACGCGGTCCATTTCCCGGTGCGCTGTTTCCTCCAGCCGACGGCCAAGGACGCGTTGCAAAGGCTCGATGAAAATCACCAGCACGAAGAGCAGAATGGACGCCGAAGCCTCCGGCGGAAGCAGCGGCTCCAGCCAGGTGCCGACACGGCGCACAAGGCTCAGGTAGAGCAAGGCAAGAAAAGTGGCCGAAATAGCGTACAGAAGATTCTTCTGCCGGCCGATCTGCAAAAAGTTATGCCGAAATACAAGATAGATCAGCACGCTGAAAGGCAAGATCGGGAGCAGCGAAAAAGCCGTAGCAAGCGCCTCCGTCGTCCGCGCCTGCATAGGAAACGGTCCCAAATGCAAGCCATCGACCGCCAGAAAGGACGCGATGAAAAATGCCAACAGCGTCCAGTGAAAATAGCGCTGTGGCTTATCCGGGGCGGCCGTTGCGAATCGTCTTTCCCAGCCTCCGCACCACGCCAGCGCAACCGCCAGCGCGATGGCGAAACCCTCCCCCAACGAACTCCCGGGCACGAGAAAGTTGAATTGTGGGGCATACACGAGGAGCGGAATCCGACGGACCGCCAAGTGCAAGCAAGCGGCATAAAAAAGAAATAACACTGCGAGCTTCCATCGCTTGTTTTTGAGCAGGCCGCGCGTTTCTGCGTATTCCATGTGCAGATGCATAAGCAGCGCGGGCAACATGCAAAGTCCGATGGAAATGATTACGATTGCAAATTGATTGAGCGCCACTGGCGGCTGGCGGTAGTAGATCTGCGAGTTCAGCGCCAGGAGCGACCCGCCATAAAAAAAGAACAGCGCCAGGCACAGAAAAAAGAAAACGCGCTCAAAATTGCGCTGGCGGCGGTAGCCCAGAATCACCACCATCCAAAAGAGCTGCAGCAGCGTGCCAAACGTGCAGCCGATAAGCCGGATGTAGACCAGCGAAGCCATGAGCCTTCCGCGTGTCGGATTTTACGCCCGGCCTATCTGCAGTACAATCACCAAGTGCAAGATTTTTCTTGCACCATCTAAGCTATTCTAAATACATGGTTTAACTGGATTGAGAATCCACAGAAGCTCGGCCGGTCTGTCCGGGAAATGCTTGACATGGCAGGAGTTTCTGCTATATTAGCAGTCGGCTGTGAGGAGTGCTAATTCCCCTTTTCCCCGCAGCTACACTATAAACCGCAAGTTCACCTATGGAGGTTTTTCAAGATGGCAGTGAATCTGACTCCGCTCCACGACCGTGTCATCGTGAAGCGCATTGAAGAGAAGGAAAGCGTCAAGGGTGGCATCATCATCCCTGACTCCGCAAAAGAAAAGCCCATGGAGGGCGAAATCATCGCCGTCGGCGCTGGCAAGCGCGAGAAGGGCGAACTGATCCCGCTGGACGTCAAGCCCGGCGATCGCGTCCTCTTCGGCAAGTACAGCGGTACGGAAATCAAAATCGAAGACGAGGAATATCTCATCCTTCGCGAAGAAGAAATTCTTGCGAAGCTCAGCGGCGCGGCGAAAGCGGCCAGGAAGTAAGTATTCAGTTCTCAGTTGTAAGTTCTTGGTTAGGAAGGAGCGGAGAGCTGCTGTGGGTTCGCTCCGAATCTGTAGCTCAGGCCTTCAGGCCTGAGGGGTTTTCCGAGTCGCGAAACATTAGGATTGAATATCAGGAGGAATGACCAGTATGGCGAAGCAGATTGTAACAGGTGAGAATTCCCGCCAGGCGATTTTGCGCGGCGTGAATGCCCTCGCCGACGCAGTGAAAATCACCCTCGGCCCCAAGGGCCGCAATGCGGTGATCGAGAAGAAGTTCGGCGCGCCGATCATTACCAAGGACGGCGTGACCGTAGCCAAGGAAATCGAACTCCGCGATCCACTCGAGAACATGGGCGCGCAGATGGTCCGCGAAGTCGCTTCCAAGACTTCCGACGTTGCCGGTGACGGCACGACCACCGCGACCGTGCTCGCACAGGCCATCTTCCGCGAGGGCGTCAAGACTGTCGCCGCCGGCGCCAGCCCGACCGCTCTCAAGCGCGGCATCGAACGCGCCGTCGAAGTGGCCGTCGAAGAGATCAAGAAGCTCCACAAGGACGTCAAGGGCGACATGATCGCCCAGGTTGGCACCATTTCCGCCAACAACGACAAGCAGATCGGCGGCATCATCGCTGAAGCCATGAAGAAGGTCGGCAAGGATGGCGTCATCACCGTCGAGGAATCCAAGACGATGGAAACCACGCTTGAAGTAGTCGAAGGCATGCAGTTTGACCGCGGCTACCTCTCCCCCTACTTCATTACTGACCCCGAGCGCATGGAGTGCGTCCTCGAAGACGTCCGCATCCTCATTCACGAAAAGAAAATCAGCTCGATGAAGGACCTGCTCCCGCTGCTCGAGCAGACCGCCAAGATGGGCAAGCCCCTCTTGATCATCGCTGAGGACGTGGAAGGCGAAGCGCTGGCCACCCTCGTGGTGAACAAGCTCCGCGGCACGCTGCAGTGCGCTGCCGTCAAGGCCCCTGGCTTTGGCGACCGCCGCAAGGCCATGCTCGAAGACATCGCCACCCTCACGGGCGGCAAGGCCATCACCGAAGACCTCGGCATCAAGCTCGAGAATGTGAAGCTTGAGGATCTCGGACGCGCCAAGAAGATCACCATCGACAAGGACAACACCACGATCATCGAAGGCGCCGGCAAGTCCGCGGACATCGAAGGCCGTGTGAAGCAGATCCGCTCGCAGGTCGAAAACACCACCAGCGACTACGACAAGGAAAAGCTCCAGGAACGCCTTGCCAAGCTGGTCGGCGGCGTCGCCGTCATCAAAGTCGGCGCAGCCACCGAGACCGAACTGAAGGAAAAGAAGGCGCGCGTCGAAGACGCTATGCACGCCACCCGCGCGGCTGTCGAGGAAGGCATTGTCCCCGGCGGCGGCTCGGCTCTGCTCCGTTGCATCGCGGTCGTCGAAAAGCTCAAGCTCCACGATGACGAAGCCGTTGGCGCAGGCATCGTGCGGCGCTCTCTCGAAGAGCCTTCCCGCCAGATCGCTCTCAACGCCGGCCACGAAGGCGCCGTTGTGATCGGCAGGATCCGCGACTCCAAGGAAGAAAACTTCGGCTTCAACGCCGAAACCGGCGAGTACGGCGACATGATCAAGATGGGCATCATCGACCCGGCCAAGGTCACCCGCCTCGCGCTGCAGAACGCAGCGTCCATCGCGGGCCTGATGCTCACCACTGAAGCCCTCATCGCCGACATCAAGGAAGACACCAAGGCAGCGGCAGCCGGCGGCGGAGCCCCCGGCGCAGGCGGCATGGGCGGCATGTACTAAGTTCGCCAGCTCGCCCGTAACCTCAATCCCAAAAGGGCGGTCCTCACGGGCCGCCCTTTTTGCTTTTTCCAGCGTAAGATGAAGACACTTTGACTCCACGAAGTGTCATCCCGATCCTGGCGATTATCTTAGGTCTAGCTATTACTGGACTCGGCGTTACCATAATCATTTGGATCGTAGCTGCCCATCTTCTGGGCCACGGCCTCGGGGTAATAGCAATTTGCGGAGTCTTCATTGCCCTCGGCGCGACATGCATCTTCGAGGGCGTGCGCCAACTGCGAGCAACTCGCACTAGCCACCTTTGACCTGCCTCACTCTGTCTGAGTTTCCGCCTAAACGGCCGCAGGTAAGCTCACTTTGCGTTCTTCCGCACCCAAGTGCTCCCTGACCTCTGCGGTGATTTCGTAAGATCGCAAGCGTGCGGCCTGGTCGTAGATAAGGGCCGCAATCATCAGTTCATCGGCCTTCGTAACCTCGATGAATTCATGCAGTTCGCGCTCCACGGTCCTGGATGCTCCAACCACCGAACAGGCCAGCGACTGGCTGGCCATGGCCTTCTCCGCGGGAGACCAATACGTTTCGATATCGTCGATCGGCGGCGGAATTTGCCCCGGCATCCCGCGCCGAAGTTGTGTGAAGGCTTGCTGGTGCGAGGTGAAAAGGCGGCGCGCCTCCGCGTCGGTATCAGCGGCAATGACATTCGCGCCCAACATGGCGTAGGGCCGGTCGAGATGCTTCGACGGCTTGAAGCCGCTTCGATACAGATGGAGCGCCTGCATCATGTCGGCGGGTGCGAAATGGGACGCAAAGGCGAACGGCAATCCCAGCATGGCCGCAAGCTGCGCGCCGAACAAGCTTGATCCCAGCAACCAGATGGGTACATGCAGACCTGCGCCGGGAACCGCGCGGATTTTCTGCCCTGGTTCCGCGGGTTCGAAGTACGACTGTAACTCCAGCACATCTCTCGGGAAATCATCGCCGGTGGATTTACTGTCGCGGCGCAATGCCCGCGTCGTCGGCACATCCGTTCCAGGCGCCCGGCCCAGGCCGAGATCGATGCGTCCGGGATACAGCGACGCCAGCGTGCCGAACTGCTCCGCGATCACCAGTGGCGCATGATTTGGCAGCATCACCCCGCCGGCTCCCACGCGAATGGTCTTTGTGCCACCGGCTACGTGTCCAATGATGACCGCCGTCGCTGCGCTGGCAATGCCCGGCATGTTGTGGTGTTCGGCCAGCCAGAAGCGTCGATACCCCCATTCTTCAGCGTGCTGCGCGAGCCCCAGGGAGTTACGAAAGGCGTCCGCCGGGGTCGCGCCCGCGGCAATGGGCGCCAGATCAAGAACTGAGAATGGGATCACGCAATGCTCCTAAGCCGGAGACACCATGACAAATCCAGCGGATATTCAGATGTTCAGTTCTTTAGATGAACGCCCCAGCCTAGCCGGTACACTCGTCACGGGTAGCCCGGGCGGCTGGTACTAAGTTTTTCCAGCTAGCCCAGAATCTCGATCCAACAAAGGGCGTCCTAGGTGCAAACCGGGACGCCCTTTTTGTGTACTGCTTGACATGACCATTTCTATCTTGGAGCATTGGCCTGTTTGCTCACGGGCAGGACTTGAGGCAGGGCGCAATGCGAATTCGCAAGCAGGTTTATGATCTTAGACTTGAAGATTTCGAACGGCATCCGATTTGGGAATTTGCATTGGACGAGGAAGGCGAGGAAGGACAGGACGAAGCTACCGTGCGTCCCTATTCGGTCGCCGCGCCTGCCGACTCAGCAGAAGGCACGCTCGTGGTAAAAGCCCGCTTCACTCTGGCCGATGGCACAACGATGTTCGGCTGGGTCACGCCTCCGTCTCCCGATTTCTCAGGCTTGGGGACTATCCAGCCTCAGATTATTACTCCCCATGGGCCGGTCTCATTCTGGTACGGCGTCTTCAAGCCAACTAGAAAAGACCTGGCACTAAACTATGAAAGGCTGGGGCGCAAGGCTGACAAAATCTTCCCCGTGCACTTCAAGAGTGAAATTGAAGTCGTAGGCGGACCGCTCACCGGCATTTTGAAGGGGTTCCTCTACATGGAGATGAAGAACGAGCGGATACACGAAATCCTATAAACCGCCTGGATCGCACGCTGCAGGCCCCTTCCTTGCCTCCATCTCGTCCCTCTGATATCGTCCTTTTGCCTCACTCAGACTCTTCAGGGAGAGTCACAAATGCCAGGGCTTTTACAGCGGTTCTTGCCGCGCGAAGAGGGTTTCTTCGACCTCTTCGCGAAACAAGCATCCAATATCCACGTGGGCGCCGAAGCCCTGCACAAAATGCTGTCGCACTACACCGGCGTGCCGGAACAAGTGCAGATCGTAAAAGCCATCGAGCACGAAGGCGACGAGATTACTCACGCTCTCTTCACCAAGCTGAATCAGACCTTCATCACCCCCTTTGACCGTGAAGACATTTACGAGCTCTGCAGCCGCTTGGACGACGTGATCGACCTGATCGACGCCGCCGCCAGCCGTTTTGTTCTCTATCGCGTCGATAGCGTCCGTACCGGAACCCTCGATCTCGTCAAAGTGCTTGTTTCCGCCACCGCGGAAGTTGAACTAGCCGTTGCCGCGTTGGAAAAGCCGCAAGAGGCGCTCAAGCACTGCATCGAAATCAACCGCTACGAAAACGATAGCGACCGCCTCTGCCGCACGCTCATCGCCCAGCTCTTCGATGAAGAGAAAGATCCCGTCCAGATCATCAAGTGGAAAGAAATCTTCGAAGTCATTGAGACCGCCGTCGACAAGTGCGAAGACGTCGCCAACGTCATCGAAGGCGTCATCCTCAAGAGCGCGTGACCCGCCCATGCCCCGGTTCGATTCAGCTTTTGCCGTAGCGAAGAACTGTCATCCCCACCAAAGAGCGGGCTCGCTCGAAAGTTCCCCCGCATCCTTTACCTCGTTTACTTCCTTTAGCTCATTTATTTCCCTTCCTTCTCGAGGCCTCCGCCGGTGAGTAGCTTCTCCCTCCTCCTCGTCGTCATCTTCCTGACCCTTACCTTCGAATTCTCGAACGGTTGGCACGACGCCGCCAATTCCATCGCCACCGTCGTCTCCACTCGCGTCCTGACGCCCTTCCGCGCCGTCGTGTGGGCAGCTTTCTGGAACTTCATCGCCGCCTTCGTTTTCGGGACCGCCGTGGCCAAGACCATCGGCAAGGGGATGGTCCGTATCGAATTGGTGGATGAAAAGGTGCTCCTCGCCGGCCTCCTCGGTGCCATCACCTGGAACCTGATTACGCTGGTCCTCGGCCTGCCGACGAGTTCCTCTCACGCCCTTATGGGTGGCTACGGCGGCGCTGCTGTCGCTCATGCGGGGTTCAAGGCCCTCATCCTCGGCGGCTGGACCAAACCCGTTCTCTTTATCTTTCTATCCCCGGTCATTGGCCTCGTCGTCGCCGTGGCCGTCACCATTCTCACCAGTTGGATCGTCCGCCGCCAACGCCCCCTTAGAGTCGACCGCTGGTTCCGCCGCTTGCAACTTCTTTCGGCCGCGGGCTATAGCCTGGGCCACGGCACCAACGACGCCCAAAAAGGCATGGGCATCATCACCACCGCCCTCGTCGCCGGCGGCCTGATGAAAACCTACGACGTCCCCTACTGGGTCATCCTCTGCTGCCATCTCGCCATGGCTGGCGGCACCATGGCAGGCGGCTGGCGCATCATCAAGACCATGGGCCAGCGCATCACCAAGCTCACGCCGTTCGGCGGTTTTGCCGCTGAATCCGCCGGCGCACTCACCTTAATGGCCACCGCGCATTTCGGCATCCCCGTCAGCACGACGCACACCATAACGGGCGCCATCGTAGGTGTCGGCGCAACACGCCGGCTCTCGGCCGTGCGCTGGGGTGTGACGCGCCGCATCGTCTTCGCCTGGGTCCTCACCATTCCCGGCGCCGCCCTCTTCGGTGCCGCCCTCTTCCGCATCCTTGTCACCTTCCTCCGCTAACTTTTTCAACTCTCCCTTATTCTACTTTCCTTTATGTTTGGGCGTGCTTCAGCGCGCCCTGCCTTCGCTGCGCCAGATTCACGCTCTTGGCTGGCCGGCTTGGCCAATTTGGGCCGGGACACCTCAAAAACTCTCTGGCTCAATGAATAGAGGGCGCACCAGCTTGACGGCTGTTGCGCCCTCAATTTTTTCCGCTCGGCGGTTGAACTATTTCGCCAGTTGATACTCACCCTCGATATCGCACGAAACACCGTCGCCCGACGCCGCGCAAGTGTACGTCCCTTTCCCCTTGATGCCCTTTAGCTTTCCGGTGCCGCCCGTATACATCCAGGTGCCCTTTGCGCCCTGCAGCGTGCCATCTTTCGATGTTCCTGTTCCTTGGTACGACACGAAATACTTGTCGCCACTCTCCATCGTGGTCACGTGCATCCCGTGCGCGCGAATGTTGTTGCCGCTGATGTCCCGCGTCTCGGTGCTCACGCCATCCTTTGTCTTGTCGCTTCCGATATCCTGGGGCTTCGTCCAGGTACACTTCCAAGCGCCGCGCCCTTCGCCCTAAGGCTCCGGGTCTCGACTTTGTCTTTTTCTTGCTCGTCTGGCGTCCTCAAGAACCGCCCAATGGCGCGGAGACGTGCTCATGCACGACGATCCAGCCATGCACCCGCTTCTCAAGAACCATCGTCCAGCGCCCGTCCAAGTGCGATGCCGCGCCCTGCTTGTTCACAAGATCTGCCCCAAACGTCACCGTCGCCCAGGCCAGCGACCCGCGACGGTGCACACCTAGGTCGTCGTTCAGTCGCAATTTTATGCTGCGATTTGGCTCGAAGAGCGCTTTCTGAACACCCGTCCGGTACTCCGCCCAGTTGTTGTATTTCATCGGAACAAGGTCAAAGTAAGTAAAGTCAGTATCTGCTGCATAGTTCGGCTCGACCTTGGTAATATCCAAACTTTCCCAGGACCCGATAATCTTCGGAACCAGCGTCCGCAATGTCGCTTCTTCCGAATCGGCGCCTGCCCGCGAAATGGTCGTTGCCGCCAAACCCACTACAATTCCGATAGCAAGCCCAATGCCCAGGAGTCTACGCATGGCCACACCTTCCTTCCTTTGTGACTCTCAGTGATTTAACTTCGGAGGAGAACTTGCGCGCATCATACGCGCCGCGCACAACCCCGTCAACGCGCTACCGGCCCTCTCCGCAAGCTCTGATTCCACGGGTCTTCGAATTTGCCGTTGTAGGGGCGCAGCATGCTACGTCCCTTCTCGGCAAGAGCTCCGCACTACTTGAAAGATCTCCCGCTAAATTCCCAAAAAAAGACCTTAACATTCTTATAATATATTCTATAAGTTACCTTGTAGATAACTGCATTTGGAATGCGGGAGCTTGCTCCCGCTTTTCTTTTTTGGGGCAGCCATTTCAGCCTTTGCAGGCCCAAAACAACCAAATTCCCGTCCTTTAGAATCAGTCATTTACGAAATGCAATTTTTGTAAGTCTTTTCCTTTGATGCTCATACAAAACGGTGGGGGGTAGGCGGCTATCTTCCCTTCCGTTGCTAAGACAGGCCCATCCCCCTGAAGCACCTCCACCCTCTCAGTGCTATCATTTGGGTGAAACGTAAGACTAATTACTTATGAATGAAAACTACTCCTATTTCGCCACCGTAGAAGAAGCCGTCGAAGAAATTCGCCAGGGCCGCATGGTCGTCCTCGTCGACGACGAGGACCGCGAAAACGAAGGCGACCTTGCCATGGCCGCCGAAAA
>Ga0137415_10004790_pt1 | contig 13379 bp, 10 predicted proteins | sample CZODoug3_1_1_16f_FD_183082 | JGI IMG/M metagenome (GOLD analysis project Ga0137415, IMG submission 183082) | Vadose zone soil fungal communities from Angelo Coast Range Reserve, California, USA - CZODoug3_1_1_16fungal (Hybrid Assembly) | ecosystem: Environmental > Terrestrial > Soil > Vadose... | reverse complement strand
TGCCACTCGTCCTGGTCGAGCGGTCCCGGCTTGAGCAGCACCGCGTCGCGGACGCCGATCTTGCCGATGTCGTGCAGCAGCGCTCCCATCTCGATGGTGCGCAGCTCGTTCGCGTCCCGGATCCCCAACTGCTCGGCGATCCGGCGGGTGAAGCGGGAGACGCGCCGCGAGTGCCACTGCGTCTCCGTGTCGCGGTAGTCGAGCACCGCCACCATTCCGTCGAGCAGGTTGGTGGTGCGCTCCTCGACCAGCCGCTCCAGGCCCTTGTTGAGCGCGGCCAGCTCGGCGTTCTGCGATTGCACGATGGCGGTCAGCTGCCGGTTCTTCTCGCGCAGGGAGTAGGTGTCGAACGCCTGGCGGACGGTGCCGAGCAACTCCACGCGGTTCCAGGGCTTGGCCAGGATGCGGAAGATCTCGCCGTTGTTCACGGCGTCGACGGCGGCGCTGAAGTCGTGCGCCGCGGTGAGCAGGATGCGGATGGTCTCCGGCTGCAGCAGCTTGGCTTGCGCGAGGAACTCCGCCCCCGTCATGCCCGGCATCATGTAGTCCGCCGAGAGCACCTGGAACGGCTTCTCCCGCAACCTGTCGAGCGCCTCGGCCGGATCGGCGCAGGCGATGACCTCGTATCCCGCTGCCTCGAAGGTGCGCTGCAACGCGTGCAGGATGGGCGCCTCGTCGTCGACGACGAGGAGGCGTTCGATCTCTGGCATCTCGCTCCTGCTTACGTCCCCGCGACAGCCTACCAGCCCCCGATGGTGTCACTCTCGTATCGCCTGCGACGGCGGGGCAGTGCAAGATGCGCACATGTCGCACATCCCCCTCCTGGTGGACGCGAAATGGGTCCAGGTGCACCCCGATGCCCGGATCGTGGACCTCCGCTGGACCGCGAGAGGGCCTCCCTCCCGCCAGAACTACGAGGAGGGCCACATTCCCGGCGCCGTCTTCGTCGATCTCGACCGGGACCTCTCGGGCAGCGGCGGCCCGGGCCGGCATCCATTCCCATCGGAAGAGCAGCTCGCCCGGGTGCTCTCCCGGCTTGGGGTCGGGGCCGACACGCACGTGGTGGCCTACGACGAGGGGAGCTCGTCGATCGCGGCGAGGCTCTGGTTCATGCTCCGCGCCTTCGGCCACGAGAAGGTCTCGGTGCTCGACGGCGGCCTCCGCGCCTGGTCGGAGGCGGGGCTGCCGCTGACGGGCGAAGAGCCGCGGATTGCGCCCGCTCCGCTGCGGAAGCTGACGTTGGACCGCTCCCGCCTGGCGGACGTCGCCGACGTGCAGGCGCGCAGATCGACGGTCCTCGACGCGCGCGCTCCGGAGCGCTACCGCGGCGAAGTGGAGCCGATCGACCGGAAAGCCGGACACATCCCGGGCGCCCTGAACGCCCCGTTTTCCCTGAACCTCACGCCCGCGCAGCGATTCCGGCCGCCGGAAGAGCTGCAGCAGCTCTACTCCCGGTACGGCAGCGACGTCATCGTCTCCTGCGGCAGCGGCGTCACCGCCTGCCACGACGCGCTGGCGATCGAGCTCGCCGGACTGCCCCCCGCCCGCCTGTATGTCGGATCGTTCAGCGGCTGGATCGAGGATCCCGCTCGTCCCATTGCAACCGGGCCCGAGCCGGGATAGCAGAGCGCGCCATGATTCTCGCCATCGCCTTGCTGCTGGCCGCATCTCCCGCGGAGCGCGCCGCGGCGACCCGGATCACGGGCGCCGGGATCTCGGGCCACCTCCGCTTCCTCAGCGATGACCAGCTCGAGGGCAGAAAACCCGGACAACCCGGCGACGAGCTGACCATCAAGTATCTCGCCTCGCAGCTCGAGGCGATGGGGTACCAGCCCGCCGGCGACAACGGCACTTTCTTACAACCGGTGCCGCTGATCGAGCTGGGCGCGGACGTTCCGGGGGACGTTGCGTTCACGGCGCAGGGCAACCAGCTGGTGCTGCACGCCGGAGACGGAATGGAGGCGGACCTGGTGCTCGGTCCGTCGGCGCACAAGGACCGTGAATCGGTGAAGGATGCCGGGCTCGTATTCGCAGGCTACGGCATCACGGCCCCGGAGTACGGCTGGGACGACTACAAGGACGCCGACGTCCGCGGCAAGGTGGTCGTGCTGATGAACTTCAACCCGCCCTTCCAGGGACCCGGGGTCCGGCTCTGGTATGGCCGCTGGGATTACAAATACGAGAACGCCGCAAGACACGGAGCGGCGGGCGCGCTGATCATCCACACCACGGAGAGCGCGGGGTACCCCTGGCAGGTGGTGGTCACTTCCTGGAGCACGCCGCGCCAGGACCTGCCTCCCGCGCCCGACGACAAGTTCATGGAGTTCCGCGGCTGGATCACCGAATCAGCGGCGATCCGGCTGATGCAGCTGACCGGGAAGGATCTCGACGAGCTCAGAAGGTCGGCTGGGAGCAAGGACTTCCGCGCCGTGCCACTCGGCTCCACGACCTCGCTGGACCTGCCGGTCCATCTCCAGACCATCCGCAGCGCCAACGTGATCGGGATGCTGCCCGGGACCGACCCGGCACTGCGCCGCGAGGCGGTGCTCTACACCGCCCACCACGATCACCTCGGTCGCGTGCAGCCGATCCCGCCCGCCACCGACGGCATCTACAACGGCGCGCTCGACAACGCGTCGGGCTGCGCCACCGTGCTCGCCATCGCGCAGGCGGCGACGTTCGCGCCGCCGAAACGATCGATCATCGTCGCGTTCGTCACCGCGGAGGAGCAGGGCCTCCTCGGGTCGAAATGGCTCGCGCAGCACCCTCCCATTCCCGCCAACCGGATCGCCGCGGACATCAACCTCGACAGCGTCAACCGCTGGGGCCGCACCACGGACCTCGGCGTGATGGGGCTGGGCAAATCGACCGCCGACGACGTCGTCCGCAAGGTGGCCGCGGAGCAGGGACGGACGGTGCACGGCGATCCGCAACCCGACCGCGGGTCGTTCTACAGATCGGACATGTTCTCCATGGCCCACGTCGGTGTCCCGCCCGTGGCCGTCAAAGGCGGCCCGGACTACGTCGGCCGGCCGAAAGGTTGGGGCGAGGAGCAGGCGCTCGATTACGAGCGGCACCATTATCACCAGCCCTCCGACGAGTACCACGGGGATTGGGACTTCTCGGGCGCCGTGCAGGACGCGCAGCTGCAGCTGCTGGTGGGTTTGCGCCTCGCCAACGCGCCTGCCCTGCCCACCTGGACGCCCGGCGACGAGTTCGAGGCGGCGCGCAAGTCTGCGTCGCGCCGTTGACCGAGCCGCTTCAAGGCTCTTGAGGCGCGTTCCCCGGTACGTCGGCTTCGATGAAGACGCGCAGCAGGTCCGGATCGAGCTCTCCTCGCTTCGCTTCGTCGAGGAGGATGTCGTACGCCTTCTCCTTCGGCACCGCGCGCTTGTAGGGGCGGTCGCTCGCGGTCAACGCGTCGTAGATGTCGCTGATGGTCATCATGCGCGTGGGCAGCGCGATCTCCGATTCCTTCAGCGAGCGCGGGTAGCCCTTGCCCGTGAGCTTCTCGTGATGGCCGTAGGCGATGTCCGGCACCCGCTTCAGCGTGCGCGTCCAGGGGATCTGCGTGAGGAAGCGGTAGGTGTGCGTGACGTGCGATTCGATCTCGCGGCGCTCGCCCTCGGTGAGCGAGCCCTTGCGGATCGACAGCTTGACCACCTCATTCTGCGAGAGGAACGGGCGCTTCTCCCCGGAGAACGGCCCGAGGAAGGTGGCGCGGGCGATGTCGTGCAGCCGGTCGAAGGTGCCTTCGGGCAGCACGGTAGGCCGGTTGCAGGAGACGGCGAACTCGAACATCCCCGACAGCTCCCGCTTCCGCTCCGCCAGCCGGGCGTCGACCTGCGCCAGCCGATGGCGCGCCTCGTCGGCGGGCGCCCGGAGGAGGATCTGGACCTTCTCGCGCTCCGCCTGCAGCTCCTCCTGCACGTAGATGGTCTCGAACCGGCCCCGCAGGTTCTCGAGCTCGAGCGGCTCGAGCTTGTTCGCCTTCACCAGGACGTTTTCGCGGACGCCGACCTTGCCGAAATCGTGCAGCATCGCCGCATAGCGCAGCTCCTGACGCTCCTGCGAGGTGAGCGACGAGCCTTTCCAGCGACCCGCGGTCTTCCCGGAGCGCGGCAGCATGTCGCCGAGACCGACCGAGAGCCGCGCCACTCGGCCCGAGTGACCCGCGGTGGTCGGATCCCGCGCCTCGATCGCCACCACGCTGGCGCGCACGAACCCCTCGAACAGCTGCTCGATCTCGTGGTGCAGCAGCGCGTTGTTGACCGCCGCCGCCGCCTGCCCGCCGAGCGCGGAGAGCAGCTCCTCGTCCTCGTCGGTGAAGGCCTTGCCGTCGAGCTTGTTCAGCGCCTGCAGGACGCCGACGACCTCGCCCTCCACCGAGCGCATCGGCACGCAGAGGATGGTCCGCGTCTTGTATCCCGTCTGCTTGTCGACGTTCTGGTTGAAGCGGGGGTCCTTGTACGCGTCGGGAATGTTGATCGCCGCATTGGTGGTCGCCACCGCGCCCGCGATCCCGCGATGCATCGGGATGCGGATCTCCTTCGTACCGATGCCCTGCGCCACCTTGGTCCACAGCTCGCCGCGGTCTCGATCGACCAGGAACAGCGAGCAGCGGTCGGCTTCGACCACCCGCGCCGCGGCGTCGACGATCAGCTTCAGCAGCCGATCGAGATCGCGCTCGGCGACGAGCGCTTTCGCGACGTCGAGGATGCCTCCGAGCTTCTCGACGCGCTGCTGAAGCCGGTTCACCGTGCGAGCATAGCATCCGCTCGCCTGGCGGGGTAATGCTTCGATCAGTCGATGGTGAGGAGCCGGCGGGCCTCGTCCCACCTCTCCGGTTCTACGTAGAGCCGCGCCAGGGTCGCCGCTTCCGCGTACCTCTCGTAGAGCGGCGTGTACTCGCCGATGGGCAGCTCGCCGCGCGGCGACTTCACCCAGAGCGTCGCTTCCTTCCCGTAGTGCGAGAGCACGCCGCGGCTGACGGTGACGAAGCCGTCGACTCCCGCCGCCTCCAGCTCGTCCTCCATGCGGCTCAGCGCTCGCGCGTCCTCGCCCGGCGCGTTCTCCATCAGCACCCGGTATCCCTGGCGGCGCACGATCCGTCTTGCCCAGGGGTTCTGCGATGCGCGCAGGGCCGAGAGCAGCGCGATGTCGTCGTGGAGCAGGTACTCGTCCGGATCCGCCGGCAGCGAGTACTCACCGCTCTCGCACCAGCGCTGCAGGAGCACTTCGTAGCCGACGGAGGTGGAGTGGAAGTAGACGGAGAGGAACATGTGATAGCGGGAGAGCAGGAAATCCTCGAACGCGAACACGGCGCGGTGCAGGAGCGCGAGGTAGACCCGCCCGTCGCGCTCGACCGCCGCGAGGTTCTGCACGATCCAGTCGGCGTCGAACTTCCCGTAGTTCACGCCCGTGAAGAAGGAATCGCGCTGCAAGTAATCCATCCGGTCCGCGTCGAGCTCACCGGACACCACCTGGCGCAGGATGGGCAGCAGATCGCGCCCGCGGCTGCGATACGGGTAGGGGCCGGGAGAGGGCCGGCCGCAGATCAGCCCGGCGATGTGCTCCGGCTCGATCCCGCGCGAGGAGAATCGGCGGTGGATCTCGGCGGAGAGGGCCGAGTCGAGCAGGAGCTTCAACGTGTAGTCTTCGTGCCCGGCCCGGCGTTCGCCGGGCTCCCGCGCCCAGTCCGGCACCCGCAGCTCGGCGATGTGCGGCATGATCGCCTCCGTGGCGTGCGAGAGCGGCGCGTGGCCGAGATCGTGGAACAGCACCGCCAGGCGCAGGGTCTGGCGCAGGCGTGCGCGATCGTCAGGCTCCAGCTCGAGCTGCGGCGCGAATGCGTCGAAGACCTTGGTGGCCATCGCCATCGCTCCGAGCCCGTGCGCATAGCGGGTGTGCGTCGCTCCCGGGAACGCGAGGTCCGCGAAGCCGAGCTGCTTCACGTTGCGCAGCCGCTGGTACTGGGGGCTGTCGACCAGCGCGCGCTCGTCGGCGGTGAGCTCGATGGCACCGTGGATGGGATCGCGGATGTGCATTTAGAAGGGCATTCCCCAGGAGAGCGCGAGCGGCGAGTTCTTCGGGTCGGCCACGAACCCGGCCGACTCGATGAGGAGATCGTACCAGAAGTGGATCGCGACGGAAGGCGCGAGGCTGTACCGGTTCCAGCGGTAGGCGAGTCCCAGGTAGGCGCCGAGCAGCGTGATGAAGGGAACGCCGGCTGCAAGATAGGCGAGGCGCTGGCTGCGGTCGATGAAGAGGATGTTCGAGCCGTGGACCGCACCGAAGAGCAGCGAGGCGTACGCCCAGCCGCGGGTCTCGTCCAGCGAGCGCGCCCAGCTCGACTGCAGCACGCCCCGGAATGCCATCTCTTCGGCGAGGGCAACATGCTCGAACAAGCCCGCTCCGATGGCGCCGGCCAGCAGATACCCCGGCGCCGTGTTCATCTCCCGACCGAAAATGACCGGCCGCTTGCCTGCATTGTGCGTGTCGATGCCGCGATCGACCACGGCGGACACCAGGATGCCGGCGGCGAGCGAGCCGGCGACTCCCGCCCAGACGGACGGCCGGGACAGCACCTGGCCGGAGAAGGGCGCCAGCGCGAGCTCCCCGAGCGATTCCTGCGGAACGTACCGCAGGCGTGAGGAGCGCTGGTTTTCCAGGGCGACATCCATCACCGACAGCGTGAGGAGATCGCCGAGCGCGATCAACGGCACGCCGGCAGCGGACGTCTCGAGACCGTTCGTCACTCCTCCGGTCACCGCGGCGCCGAGCTCCGCAACCGCGAGCGATGCGAGGGCCACTCCCTCGGACGTGCGCCCGCGGCACATCTGCATGAGGCCGGGCAGCAGCAGGAGCCCGGCGCGGGCCCGGCACGATGCCGCGCGCTCGCTCGACTCCAGCTCGCGCTCCGTGGGCCGCGAATCGCGCTCCAGACGCGCCTCTTGCATGACCGGTGCGCAGGCAAGACTGCACAGCCAGAACCAGAGGCGCAAACCCTTTCCTCTGGCCGGGAGCGCCTACGCACCCGCCTCGAGGCGGGCCTCGTCGTCCGGCAGACCCTGGTAGCGGTCGCGCGGATACGTCCCGAACACCAGGTCCCAGAGCGGGGTGGTGATCCCGTAGCGGCGGGCGGGAGTCTGGAAGTGGTGGACCAGATGGTACCTGCGCAGCCACTTCCCCGCGGCCGTCGTCGGTGCGGCGTGGTGCAGGTAGTAGTGCATGAGATCGTACCAGACGTATCCGGCGACCATCCCGGCGAACCAGGCGTACTCGAGCCCGCCCATCCAGCGGAACGCCACCCAGACGGCGACGGCGATCACCGCGGTGACCGTGGGAGGCATCACCAACCGATCGCGATCCCAGGGATAGTCGTGGTGGACGCCGTGGATCAGGAAGGATGCGTCCCGCTGCAACCCGGAGCGCGCGTCCGGCTGGAAGTGGAAGACCCAGCGGTGCAGCAGATATTCGAGCAACGTCCAGGAGAACACGCCGGCGGCCGCCAGGCCGGCGACTGCCAGGGGGCCTGTCTGGGACGAACCTCGGTAGAGCATGTACACCGAGATCGGCACCCAGATCGCAATCACGTGCCAGGGACGCACGCGAGAGAGATACTTCTCCACCCAGGGGACGGTGAACATCAGCGGACTGCCGCGGCGGGGCCGGTCGAGCTTCGGGTGCGGCGCGAGATAGAACATCGGCCCCCGGTCTAAGGGATCATCCCGATTCGTGCAAGGGAGAGCTGCGAGTGAACCGAGCCGTCAGCGTCAAGCCCGCCGCCTCCGTGGTCCTGGTCCGCGAAGACGGCCGCGTGCTCTGGGTGCGTCGCGGCGACGAGCTCAGGTTCGCGGGGGGCTTCTACGCGTTTCCGGGCGGCCGCGCAGACGTGCAAGACTCCGGGGTGCCGGTGGACGGCGGCGAGGCGCTCGGCGCCGCGGAAGCGCCGTGCGTCGTCGCCGCGGCCCGCGAGCTGTTCGAGGAGACCGGGGTGCTCGCGGTGCCGGGCGCCGCCGCCGTTCCCGCCGCGGAGCGCAAGCAGATGCGCACGGCGCTGCTGCGTCGGCCCGAGCCGGGCGAGAAGGCAGCCTCGTTCGGCGACTTCCTGGCCGGCCATCGCCTGCGCGTCGATGCGCGCTGGTACGCGCCCGCCGGCCGCTGGGTGACGCCGCCGGCGATGCCGATCCGCTTCGACGCGCGGTTCTACATGGTCGACCTGCCACCGGGCGAAGTGGCCGAGATCTGGCCGGGCGAGCTTGCCGACGGCGAGTGGATCGATCCCGCCGCGGCGCTGCGCCGCTGGGAGGCGGGCTCCGCGCTCCTGCATCCGCCGGCCTGGCACACGCTCAAGGCGCTCGCGTGGGCACCGGGGCATCCGCGCGACGCGCTCCCGCTCTTGACCGCTCCGGAGAAGGCGCCCTGGAAGCTGCCGATCCGCGAGCACGTCGTGGAGCGGATCGAGTTCCAGCGCGGGCTGATCATGGTGCCGCTCCGGACGCCCACGCTGCCGCCGGCGACGCACACCAATTGCCTGCTCCTCGGCGACGACGAGCTGTGGGTGGTGGACCCTGGATCTCCCTGGCCGGAGGAGCAGGCGATCCTGCGCCAGACGCTCGACAAGCTCGCGGAAGAAGGGCGCAGGGCAGTCGGCGTGCTGCTCACGCACCACCACCACGACCATACCGGCGGCGCACGCGTTCTCGGGCTGCCGATCGCGGCCACCCGCGAGACGGCCGCGATGCTCGACTTCGGCGTCGATCGCATCGTGGAGGACGGCGCGCGGTTCGACGTCGGGCCGCGCGGATGGCGCGCGCTGCACCTGCCCGGTCACACCCGCGGCCACCTCTGCCTGCGCGAGGAGGGCAGCGGCGCGATCGTGGCCGGCGATCTGGTCGCGGGAGTAGGGACCGTCGTCATCGACCCGCCCGAAGGGGACATGAAGGACTATCTCGCCTCCCTCGATCGCCTGCTGGAGACGAAGCCGGGCTGCATCTATCCGGCCCACGGCCCGGTCGTGCCCGGCGGCGTCGCGAAGCTCGAGGAGTATCGCGAGCACCGGCTGAAGCGCGAAGAGCTGGTGATCGGCTCGTTGAAGAAGGCCGCAGCTCCGGCGACGCCCGCGGAGCTGGTTCCCGCGGCATACCCCGACGTGAAGCCGGACCTCTATCCGCTCGCGGAACGAAGCCTGCTCGCTCATCTGGAAAAGCTGGTGCGCGAAAAGCGCGCGTCCGAGAACAGAGGACGCTACAGCATCCGTTAGAACGGAGTCAGAGGCCCGGCAGGGCAAGCTGGTGCTGCTCGCGGATCGCCAACGCCTCGATCCCGAGCGCTCGAACCGCTTGCGCCAGATCCTCCGCGTGCCCGCCGATGGTGAGCACACGCCTTGCTCCTGTCGCCCTGATGTAGCCGAGGAGTTCGTCGTATCCGGCGTGATCGGCGAGCGGCAGCGCCTCGTCCGCCCCGGCGATTCCGTCGACGGCCCGGCCGGAGAGCACGCAGATCCGGTAGGCGCGCAGCTTCAACCGCGCCAGGCGGACGGTGGGCGGCACGACCACCACGTCTCCCTCCTCTTCGAGGCGCACGAATCCCTTCAGCTCACACCCCTGCGCGGCGTAGACCTCGCAGGCGCGAAAGGCGGTAGGGTGCAGCCGCAGCGTCCGGCGGCCTCCGAGGTGCCGTACGACCTCTTGCGCCTCCCCGAGCGCGGCCCCGACGATCACCGGCGTCTTCCCGTCGCGCAGCGCGCGCCCGACGAAGTCCTGCAGGCGCTCGAGCAGCAGCGCCCTGGGGGGAAAGACGTAACGAGGGTGCCCGTACACGGCGCGGATGGCCAGCGTCGTGCAGGTGAGCTGCTCCAGCGTTTCGGCCGTGAGCGAGGCGCGCGCGCCCGCGCCGCCGATGTCTCCGGCGTACACCAGGTCGAGGCCTTGGGCCTCGCAGCGGACCTGCGCGCTGCCGAGCACGTGCCCGGCGGGATGGAGGGTGAGGCGCAGCGAGCCGAGCGCGAACGTCTGGCCGTACACTGCCGGAAGCGTGGCCGTCCTGCGAAGCGCACGCGGCAAAGCTGCCTCGAGCAGCTTGCTGGTTGGACCGGTGACCACCATCCGTTCCGGCAGGACCGGAGGCGCGCCGCGCGCGTGGGCGAGAAACCCGAGCGGCGGACGTCCTCTCGGCTCGAGGTACAGGCCGTGCCCCCGAACGCGGAGCCCGTTGGCGGCCCGCTCCACTTCGGGTGGGTCGACCCTGTGCCTCACGCGCCCCTGCCAGCACGGCTCATGAAATGTGTTCTAGCCCGGCGCACGCGCCCGGGCCCGCAGCATCGCTCCGGCCTCGCCCACCGCGACGCCCACCACGATCAAGGCCCCGCCCGCCATCTCGTGGAGCGTGAGACGCTCGCCGATGAGCAGGGCCGCCCAGAGCGCGGCGAACACCGGCTCCAGCGCTGAGATCAGCGCGACGCGGACCGGGGGGAGGATCTTTTGCGCCCAGGTCTGGATCCCGAACGCCAGGAGCGTCGCGAACACCGCCAGATAGAGCACGGCCGCCCAGAGCCGCGGCGCCGCCGAGAAGTGCTGCACCTCGACGAAGGGGCCGACGAGCGCCGCGAGAGCGCCCGTGGTGGCGAGCTGCACGAGCACCAGCGGCAGGACCGGGTGCTTGGGCGCGACCCGGCCGAGCGCCACGATCTGGCCGGCGAAGACCACCGCGCAGGCGAGCGTGAGCCCATCGCCCAACGCGGTCGCCTGCGAGGCGTCGGACCAGGGGGCGGAAAGAGCGGTCATTCCGGTGAAGGCAAGAAGCACCCCGAGCAGCGCCGGCAACGTCGGGCGCTTCCGGAACAGGGCAAACTCGATCAGCGGCACCATGACCACGAGGGTGCCGGTGAGAAAGCCGCTCCGGGACGCCGTGGTCCGCTGCAGCCCTTCCGTCTGCAGGAGAAAGCCGATGCCGAGCAGACCGCCCGCGAACATGCCGTCGCGAAGCAGCTCGCCGCGGACGGCGCGCAGCTGTGCACGGCGGCCCGGACCCACCGCCATGAATCCGGCGAGCAGCGCGGAGGCTGCCATCATGCGGACGGCGACCAGCAGGAGGGCAGAGGCCTCCGCGGCTCCAAGCAGCGACCGGACGATGGCGAAGCTGCTTCCCCATACCGCCATGATCAGCGTGAGCGCGAGGTCAGCCAACGAAGAAGAACCCCAGGCCGAGAACGGCGTAGACCGCGAGCAGGAACGCTCCTTCCAGCCAGTGCGTCTCGCCATCGAGCGCGATCAGGGCGAGGGCGATCACCGAGATTCCCAACGACACCACCTCGAATCGGGTGAACGCGAGGTCCATGGGCGCTCCCAGGATCGCCCCTGCGATCACCAGCAGCGGAGCCACCAGCAGCGCGATCTGCTTCGATGACTCCCAGGCGATCCCCAGCGCAACGTCCATGTCCCCCCGATTGGCGAAGAGCAGCGCGGTCGAGTGCTCGGCCGCGTTTCCCACGATGGCGACGATCACCACGCCGACGAACGTCTCCGGAAGCCCGAGCGCCGTGACCGTGCCCCCGAGCGCGCCGACCAGGACCTCGCTGGCGATGGCGGTCGCCGCCGCCGCCACCAGGAGCCGGCCGATTTCGACCGCCACGGACCGTCGATGCGCCGCCGCGCGCGGGCGAGCCGCTGCCTTCCCCGCGGGCGTCGCCGCCAGATCCTCCCGCGTCGACGATACCTGCTCGCGGTGCGTGCGCAGTGAGAACCAGAGCGAGAGCGCGTACATCACGATCAGGACCGCGCAGATCTCCTCGGAGAGCAACGCCGGGTCAAAGCGCGGATTGGGCCCGAGGGAGAGCAGGGTCGGGACGACCATGGCGACGACCGCGAGGAAGAGCGTAGCGACGTTGGACGATGCCGCCAGGCGGTTGAAGCGCAGCCGGCTGAAGCGGATCCCGCCGGTCACGATGCTGCCGCCTCCGACCAGGAGCAGGTTGGCGAGAATCGATCCGGTGACGCTGCCTTTCACCAGCTCCACGTGGCCGTGCCGCAACGCCGCGATGCCGAGGATCAGCTCGGCCGCGTTGCCGAAGGTCGCGTTGAGGAGGCTGCCCGCCGCGGGTCCCATGCGCTCGGCGAGCTCTTCGGTCGCGTCGCCCATCGTTTTCGCCAGTGGAACCAGCGAGGCGCAAGCGACAAAGAAGACCAGGGCTTCGTTGTGGACGAACCTGTGCAGCAGCCACGCGGCGGGCAGGAGCAGCCAGCCAGCGCGCCAGAGCCATCGCGAGATCACCCCGGCACATTACACGGCTTCGAAGTAGATGCGGCCTTCGCGTTCGCTGCGCGCAACCCGCCGCTGCGCCTCCAGCACTTCCAGGTTGCCCAGCACCTCCGAGAGCGTGAGGTAGAGTTGGTGCTCCCTCGCCTGCGGAAAGACCTTGGGCGCCAGCTCGGCGGGAGTGAGCGGACCGGCGAGGAGCAGCTCGAGGATGCGCTGCTGCCGCTTTTCGTAGAAAGCGAGCAGGCGATCGATGACCATCTGGTGCCCCGAGAAGGGCTCTCCGTGGCCAGGCGCGACCAGTGCGGCGGGAAGCGCGCGCGCCCGCCGCGCCGACTCGACATACGCGACCAGCGCCTTGTGCGTCGGTTCGACCTGTCCCTCGAGATCGAGCAGCGGATTCGGCGAAACGCGCTCGAGCAGGTGGTCATCGGAGAAGAGGACGCGCGCCTCCGGAGCCCACAGGCAGATCAGGCCCGGAGTGTGCCCGGGCAGGTGCAGGACCTCCGCCGAGAACCGCTTGAAGCGGAGGATGGTCCCGGCCGGCAGGGGCTCGACGTGCTCGAGGGGCCGCGCCATCCGCAGCGCGTCCTGCCAATGGATCCTCACGTGCTCGAGCAGGCGCGGCGGGGCGCCGAGCCGCGAGAGATACGCGGCGTAGAGCTCCAGCCGGCGCGCCGTGCGGTCGCGCCCGGTGAGCTTGTCGTGATCGCGCAGGTGCGCGTAGACCGGCGCCCCCGACGCTTCCTGCGCGGCGCGGGCGCAGCCGTAGTGGTCGATGTGCCCGTGGCTGACGAAGATGCGCCGCAGCTCCCCGGTGGAGATGCCCAGCTCGTCGAGTCCGGCGTGGAGGGCGTCGCGGCCTTCCTTCGTGCCGATGCCGGCGTCGAACAGCGCCACGCCGCCGTCCTTCTCCTCGATCACGTACACGTTCGCCGGACCGCCCGCTTCGGGGAACGGGACGGGGACCGGGATCCGGTGAACCCCGAGGCGGGTGAGGGCGCCCGTCACTTCAGCTTCTTCACCTCCTCGGTGAGCTCGGGCAGCGCCTTGAAGAGATCGGCGACCAGGCCGTAGTCGGCGACCTGGAAGATCGGCGCCTCGGCATCCTTGTTGATGGC
>Ga0137415_10004788_pt1 | contig 13381 bp, 7 predicted proteins | sample CZODoug3_1_1_16f_FD_183082 | JGI IMG/M metagenome (GOLD analysis project Ga0137415, IMG submission 183082) | Vadose zone soil fungal communities from Angelo Coast Range Reserve, California, USA - CZODoug3_1_1_16fungal (Hybrid Assembly) | ecosystem: Environmental > Terrestrial > Soil > Vadose... | reverse complement strand
CTCGTGTTTGCCGTCGGCTTCTGATAGAGCAGCGGGTGGCGGTTTCCGCTAGGACCGATATTTTTCACACCGCCCAGCGCAGCGCTCAAACCAGTGAAGAAGGGGAACAGGCGGGTTGTTGTGGCCCCCTTCAAGCCGAGTTCGGCTGCGGCGTTATACGACAGGACCGGAGGATCATCCGTGAAGTAATTGTCCTGATAGCCCGCGCCTACGTGGAAAAGCAATTTCGGCGTCAGCGTCTGGTCGTAATTCAGGCGATGCGTGTGGGCCCAGATGAATGTCCCGATGGCTGCGGTAATCGGCAGCGGCAAGCCGTCGGACGCGCCAAGAAGCGGCGAGTATTGACTGGCCGTTCTCGTCTGCGACCAGTAGTACGACAGCTTTGCTTTCGAGCTCAGCGAATGGTCGATCTTGAACGCCGGAACGTCCGTCACGCGTTCGCTGCGATACGGAAAGATGGCATTGTTGGTAAGTCCCGGACGGTTCGTCACAGGAATCAGACCCTGGACCTTCAATGCCACCGGATCCATTCGATTCGACGGAATCATATTGTTCGGAAATGGATCGCGAATGATGCGCCCGTCCGGGGCGGCCCGCGTGGTGAGCGGATCGTAAATCGTTCCCTCGATGATCGGGCGGCCCAACGGATCTGTGCCCAGAACGCGTCCAGTGAGCGCCTGCCGGAAATCGCCATTGCGATAGGCGTCAACGGGAAGCGTTACGGTCTGGTTGTTCACATTCTGGTTCTCGCGGAACTGCTCCCAGTTGAAAAAGAAGAACGTCTTGTTGTGACCGTTGTAGAACTTTCCCAGGAGTACGGGACCGCCGATCGTAAATCCGTAGTCGTGACGGCGAGCCACCGGCTTGGCATTGACCCACGGTGCGGAGGCGTTCAACGCTTCGTTCACGACGTAGTCGTACGCGCTGCCATGAAACTGGTTGGTGCCCGACTTCATCGTGTAGTTGAAGAAGCCGCCGCCCACCTGGCCGTATTCCGGGGCGAAGTTGCTGGTGAGAATTGTGACTTCCTGGATCGCGTCCATGCTCGGCTGTGTCTGCTGTTGTGTTGCGTTCACAGAACCGTTCGTCGCGTCCTGGCCCTCGATCCGATAAGAGGCCGTGTTGCCCGGTGCTCCATTGACTCGGAGATTGTTGTTCGCGATGAGATACGTGCCTGGAAGAAGCTGGGCGACGGACTGAGGATTCCGAATGCCCGAACTTCCTGCAGCCACGCCAACGGCGACCACCGGCAGAGCATCGATCATGTCCGTTGTGACGTTGTGACTCAACTCGCCGCTCTCCGTCTTCAGCAGCGGAGCGTCTGCGGCAACGGTGATTTCTTCAGAAGCCACGCCGACTTCGAGAGTCGCGTCGATGCGCAGCGTTGTCGAGACCTGTACGGTGACGCCCTGGCGGACGTACTTCTTGAAGCCAGGCAACTCGACGGTCAATTCGTACATGCCGGCCGGCAATTGAGTCAACGTGTAATTGCCGGTCTCGGTGCTGATCGTTTCATATCGCGCACCCGTTTGGGTGTTCGTGGCAACAATGCCGGCTCCCGGGATTACTGCATTTGACGCGTCCGAAACGGTCCCGGTGATCGTCCCGCGGTCGCCTTGAGCCCATGCCATTGAAACAGTGAGTAATACGGAAAGCGTAACGAAGAGTAGACGACGCATGTGTTCCTCCATTTTCCCGCCGTCGAAAATACGCTGGGGGTGGGTGGAGATTCAAGGGTTAATCCCTGGGAAGAAAATAGCCGCGAATTACGCGGATTACGCGAATGGGCGCACCAAAGATTCCTTGATGCGCCCATTCGCGTAATCCGCGTAATTCGCGGCTATTTTCTTCCCATCAGTGATCAGTCATTTTAGAACGGCGACTGACCGTTTTGGTCGCGTGGCACCAGGACGAACGCGCCTCCGACCGGGATGGAGTAGGTGTAGGTGCTCCTTGTTTCACCATTCAGCCCGGCAGCGAGGGGATTTCCCGAGGCATCGAAGATGTCGATGCGGCCCACGATCGTCGCATTGGTGTTGTTGACGAGCGCAATCTGAGTCGCCCATCCGCCCGCAATGGCAAATTGCGGGATGAGCAGGGCCGTCGCGCCACCAACAACTCCCGGCATTGGCGAGTTCGGTGACGATCCCGCTGCCAGAGTTGTCGACGGAACTCCGGAGACCGCCGCAGTCGCAGCAAGGGGAAGGGTGCTGAACACCACTCCGGAAAAACGCAATCCGACGGCTGCGAATGGAGTGGCGCTGTGAAGCGACAGGCTGCCCCGGAATCCCGTTCCGATGGTATCGGAACCAAACAATTCATTGACGAATTTTGCGACTTGCTGATGAGCGGGCACGGAGACTACGGCCGGTGTCCCAAGGATAATGCCGTCCTCATCGCGCAGCGTCAGCGTCACGGCGTTTGCCGCGCCGTTGGCGTTGACGATGGCCACGCCGATGTTCCGGCTCAGGTTCGGAATGATCTCCACGAACATGGAGGCGTCCGTGGTCATCGGTTCTGGAACAATACCGGCCTGCGACAGAACGGAACCGCGGTACACGGTGCCAAATGTTACGGTCGGAGTCGGCGCTCCGGAACTCGCCTCGGGGGTGATGATCATGTAGCCGGACCGAACGGCGCCACGCTCGACTTCCGACGTCTCCGGAGTAGTCGAAGCAATCCGCGAAGTGGTAAAGCTTTTTACGCTTCCGCGGACCGGGGCTGATGTTCCGTTCTGTGCGACCGCGCGGAAATAGTACCTCGTATTCGGCTGAAGATTTCTTACCGTCTGGCCAAAGTTATTCGAAGCGTCACCAGTCCCGAGCGTTTGCGAATCCGTCTGATTCGATAACCCTGATGTTCCCCACTCAAACCAGGCCATCGTCGCACCGCCGCCGGCTTTGACCGATCCCCTCAGTTCTGCGGAGCCGGACGTGATCCCGCTGGCGTCATTGGTGGTCACACTTACGGTAGCAGGCGCGTCGCCTGACGTCGTGAAGCTGTGCAGTTCTCCGCGTGTGATTGCTCCGCCTTCGCGCTGCGCAACACCACGGAAAAAGTAGGCCGTGTTCGGGTGCAGTTCCCTCACCGACTGTGCAAAGTACGCGGCCGCGCTTCCATTACCGAGATTCTGCTTGGTGGTCTGGTTGGTGACGTCTCTCGTCGTTCCCCATTCAAACCAGGCGGACGTGGATGTGCCCCCCGGATTGGTAACTCCCCTCAACTCCGCTGACGAGGAAGTGACCGAGCTTTGTTCCAGGGTCGCGACGCTCAGACTCGTGGTTGTCGGGGTATCTCCGCTACCTGTGGTGAACGACCGCACGTCGCCGAGCGAGCTCGCCCCTTTGGAGGAACGATATGCTGTGGCCCGGAAATAATACGTCGTTTGCGGTTGGAGGTTTCTGAGCGCCTGAGTCAGGTTCGAGGTGCCTGTGGCATCGCCCAACATTTGTACTTCTGTACGCGATCCCAGTGCCGTCGTCGTTCCCCAGTCAAACCAAACGGCGGCGGGGCTGCCTCCTGTGTTGATGGTTCCGTTCAATACCGCGGAATTGGAGGTGATCGTTGTCGCCTCGGCGGTGGTGACGTTCAGAGGCGCACTCGTCGTGGGAACGCTATCGCCTGTCGTGGTGAAAGTCTTTACCTCGCCGCGAATGCTCTCGGCTCCCGAACGGTAGCCGACCGCGCGGAAATAGTAAGTCGTGCGCGGTTGAAGGGTTTTCAGCGACTGCGAAAGGCTCACGCTGGCGGTCCCAGCGGCAAACGTCTGTACATCCGATCGTGTTCCAAGTGATGTGGTGGTTCCCCACTCGAACCATCCCGCAACGATGCTGCCCGCCGGAGTGATGGTTCCCTTCAGGATTCCTGATGCGCTTCCAACTTCCGCAGCGTCGTTGGTCACGACCGACGCCGTCGTCTCGGCCTGCGCGATGCCTGCAAACAGAAAGATGAATACATAAAAGAATGGTAAAGCCTGCCAACGTCTTGTTGATCTCATGTTTTCTCCTAGTCCGCGCGTTATTGGCAAACGGGCTGCCACTTGTGTAAGTGTCAGAAACGACTGGAACTAGTTAGGAAAGGCTTGAATGGAAGTGCAGAAAAGTGTCTCTGGAAAGTGACGAAAAGTGTCGCGGGGTGAAGGAGATTACTGATCACTGATGGGAGGAAAATAGCCGCGAATTACGCGGATTACGCGAATGGGCGCACTAAAGATTCCTTGATGCGCCCATTCACGTAATCCGCGTAATTCGCGGCTATTTTCCTCCCATCACTAACGCGCCTCCATACCCTTCTTCTTGATCACCGGCTGCGCCGACTCCCCCGACAGAAACTTCACCAGGGCTTTGGCCGCAGCCGAGTCCTTTGCTGTTGAAGAAAGACCGGCAGAAAACATGGTGATTTTCTGCAGATCGCCCGGAAGAGGACCCACAATCTCGATGCCGGCAACCGGCAGGAGCTCGCTCATCTGTTGCAGGCCCATTTCAGCCTTGCCGTTCACGATGAATACGCCGACCGGACCGCTCTCGACCTCGACGATCTTGGGCTTTACCTGATCGGCGATTCCGAGCCGCTCGATCACATTCAGAAAATGGAAACCACTGATACCGCTCTTGCTATTGGCAATCGACTTCGCGGCCAGCAGCGACTTCTTCAGCGCTTCAGGCGTTCGGATGTCGGGCTTGGGCGCGCCTGCCCGCACGGCAATCCCGATGCGGGAACGGGCAAGGTCGACGCGGCTGCCCGCCGCCAGCTTGCCCTGCTTGATGAGAGTGTCGATCGCTTCATCAGTTGCGATGACCAGATCCGGTTTTGCGCCGTTCTTGATCTGGTTCTGAAAGTTGGTGGTGGAATCGTACGTGACGGAAATTTTGTTTCCTGTCGTTCGTTCGAACTGGGGAGCGAGTTCGAGGAACACCTCTTTGAAGGCGTTGGAACACATGACGGTGACTTCGGCGGCTCTTGCCACGGGCGCCGCGATCATCATGCCGAACCCGGCGGCCATTCCCGCAATGGCGAGTTTCGACCATGTCCTCATTGTTGATCTCCTCAAAGCTTTTCCTCCATCTGTAAAAGAGTCGGTCGACGTACTGTATACAATAGATAAAGAGACCATCAAAGGGGGCAATATCATGAAAACTTTCGCCGCGTTAGCAATAACGGGTCTTTTGCTGAGCTCAGCGCCGGCACCATACAGCACTGCTTTTGCGGCGCAACAAAATAAACCGCAACTGGAAGGAAAGTCGAGCGCGAGTCGCGGCCGGACGACTGCGCTCATTGCCGACGAAGTCCGGCATCAACTGGTCATGCTGCCCAACTACGGCGTGTTTGACTGGATCGATGGCACGGTAGCTCCTGACGACTCCGTGACGTTACGTGGGTTCGTGACCGCTCCGACGACCAGGTCCGATGCAGAAGCTCGAGTGAAAAAGCTCGAGAGCGTCGCAAAGGTTGTGAACCAGATCGAAGTCCTGCCGCTTTCGTCCAGCGACGATCAGATCCGGCTCGCGACCTATCGAGCCATCTTCAACTACAACGGGCCGCTGTTCCGGTACGCGACTCGGGCCGTCCCGCCGATTCACATCATCGTTAAGAACGGGCACCTCACGCTGAAAGGTGTAGTGGCCAATCAGATGGACAGTCAACTTGCTTATATGGCCGCACGCGGCGTGTCTGGAGTGTTCGACGTAAAGAACGAACTGGAAGTTGAAAAGGCGTAACCACGAAAGCACGTGGAGCACAGGCGAGGGTGTACCCCTCCTGGAAGAGGAGGGGTGGCTGCGCGATTAAGAAAATGCCGCGAAGCTTCCTATCGCGCCCGTGATGCGGCCAAAGTTCAGGGAATTGATATTCGATTTCTGAGTCAACTGACATAACAAGCCCGCCAGGTTCATCGGCGGGCTTTCTTTGCTTTCAACACGTTACGACTTTATTTCTCACTGTTCTGCCCGGACGGGAGTCTATTTTCAGGAGGAACTTCCAAGCAAAATCCTGCCTCTGGGGAGACGTGAGTTATGTCATTAAAAACAAAAAGCGCTGTTACTTTCTTAGCAGCTATATTGATGCTGGTCCTGCCGGTTCTGGCAGACCGAACCGTTTTCAGGACGGCATGGAACCTTTTTACGGTCCAGCAAGACATCGAGATGGGCCGTACGTTGGCAGCCGAAGCCGACAGCTCAATGTCGCCTGTGAGCGACGAAATGGCCAACACCTATATCGACGCGCTTGGGCACCAGATTGTCGCCCATGCTCCCGGTTACAAGTATCCGTATCAGTTCAAGATTGTGAACGAGCAAACCATCAACGCCTTTGCCCTTCCCGGCGGTTTCATTTATGTAACTCGCGGTCTTGTTGAAGCCGCACCAACCGAACCGCAATTGGCGGGCGCGATTGCTCATGAAATCGCACACGTGGTGCTGCGTCACGGTACCCAGCAGGTTTCAAGAGCCTATTCCGCTCAAGCATCGAATTCGACTCCGGGCAGGGTGTCCGTGTCGGCGGTTATGTCCGACCTTGATCTCAATTTCGACCCCAATTCGATAGCTCTGAAATATTCGGCGGAGCAGGAACGGCAGGCGGATTTAATGGGAGCGCAAATTCTTTACGACAGCCAATTCGATCCAGGACAGATGCCGCTCTTCTTTCAAACCCTGCAACAAAAATCCGGCAACCTCACGACCGACTTGTTCAACAGTCATCCCACCAGCGCGAATCGCGTTGCACGAGTGCGTCGCGAGGTCGACAACATGGGAGGCATGCCGCGCAACCTCCGGGGCGACTCGCCGGATCTGCATACAGTCCAGAGTCATCTGCGAGGTGAAAGTACCGAACCCGTCTATCGCGACCGAACCGGCAACGCGCCGGACCTGCCTTCAACCAGAATGGTCGGTTACTCAGGACGCGACTTTGATTTACGTTATCCCGAAAACTGGCGCGTTTCCGAGGATGGAGACGTGGTCTCCGTGGCGCCTACTGAAGGGATGGTATCGGGTGATCTGGCTTACGGAATAAGGATCGCCACGTTCGACCCACAAGGCAACACTCTGTACGGACAAACTCCGCTGGTCGGTCCGGGCGAGCGGTCCGGCAGAACGACACTCTCGCGGGCTACCGATCAGTTGCTCGATGAACTCCGGCGCTCAAATCCGAACATGAAAGTGGTTCGCACCGATGACCGAAGTCGCCGGATCGATGGCCAATCCGCTATGGCGATCGAGTTGACTAACGACTCGCCGGCAGGCGGACGCGAATCGGACTGGCTGGTGAGCGTCCTTCGACCCGACGGACTCCTGTATTACTTCGTGGGCGTCGCACCTGAACATGACTTCAGCCGGTACAAGCCGACCTTCGACCAGATAATTGCAAGCGTCCGGTTCAATAATTAGGGATTGAAATGAAATGAACGCGGGCTAAAGCCCGCGTTCATCTAGATTGCGGTTGGTTTTTGCGCGATCAGACGAATGAATCCCCTGATTGCAAAGTGGATCAATCCGTAAACGATCAGACCGATCACGTAGGAAAGCATCAACTGAAAATTACCGACGCGCGGATCCGGCATCAGGCCTTTGAATGGCGCGACGAGTGGATAGGTAACCGCATCCAGAAACTGCTTGAAGCCGCTGGATTGGCGAGCGCCCAACAGTTGCAGTGCGATCAACAGGCCCAGCAAGCCATATACGAGGGCGAAAACGTAATCCACAACCTGCGAAATCCGCGCGAATTGTCTGGCGCGGACGATCTCTCGTTCGGTCGTAGACACCTCATGAATCGCCTTGTGTTTTAGCTCATGAGCGACGGATTCGATTTCCGCCTTCTCACGGTCATCGATATCCGACCTTTGTTTGATCTCGTCATGAACCTGTTTCCGTAGTTCGCCCTTTACGGTTTCGTGCTGGGTTGCCTTTCGGTCCTCATCCTGTTTCAGGCTGTTGACGTTGGATTTCATTTTCCGACCCCTCCAGAGGCTCTAGCACGATCCGTACCATCCGTAAGTCCCTCTTTTCACAGCCATCCCAGGGTGACCGTTCCTTCCACTCGCGAAAGCCGGGGACAAGACAGAGGTAAAATTCTTCCAGCTGTAGCGGCGCTCTATGAGCGCCGGTCTTTCCTGAATCAACGAAATACCGGCGGTCATAGACCGCCGCTACAGTGCCGTTTGCCTTCTTGGAGCATTTTTCCGCAAGACGCGCGAGTGATGAAATGTGGTTCACAGAAAAATTTGCGTATCACGCGTAAACTGTCGTCCGACGTGGCCATCGCTGACGTTTCGATACGATGTCCTTCCCAGCGCGTACCGACCGCGGTAGACTTTGCCGCAAGCCGATTCAAGGAGGGCTTCTTCCGTGGTCAACTCGATGACTTACCGATTCCTCATCATCCTTTTAACACTGCTCTCAACGACGCCACTCTTCGCCGCCGACAAAACCACCGTCAAGGAATTCATAACCGAGCCGGCGACGCTGATCTCGCTAGGATTTGAATGGCGGATCGATGGCGATGACAATCGCACTGCCACAGTGGCGGTTTCCTATCGCAAGAAGGGGGAACAGGCATGGAAAGACGGACTGCCTCTGCTGCGCATCGGGAACGAGCGGATCAACGAGAACGCGCTGCAATACATTACGCCCAATGGGTTTGCCGGAAGCATCTTCGAGCTTGAGCCCGCGACTGACTACGAATGCCGGTTTGTGATGAAGGATCCCGATGGCATAGAGGGTAAGGCCGAGAACATCGTCACGGTTCGCACGCGCTTCGAACCGAAACCCGCAGCGGGCGGCAAGGTCTACCACGTGTATCCTCCTAACTACAACGGCCAGAAGCAGGAACCGGCATTCACCGGACTGCTCGGCGCGTATTACACCGGTTCGTCTCACTCCGACAACTTCAATACATACCCACCCCGGGTTCAGCCCGGCGACACCATACTCGTCCACGCGGGTATATATAAGGATGACCGCTACCGGTACGGAGGCGGTCTTGGGACGGTCTCCAGTGGCACTTACTTCCTGACGCAGAGCGGGACGGCCGAAAAGCCCATCGTCATCAAGGCTGCGGGCGACGGCGATGCCATCTTCGACGGAGACGGCGCGTACAACCTGTTCAACGTGATGGCGGCCAACTACAACTACTTCGAAGGCCTGACCATCCGCAATACCGATCTCGCCTTCCAGGGAGGCCTGAAAAACATCATCGGATCGAGCGGCCTCACGATCAAACGATGCCGTTTTGAGAACGTCGGCCGGGCAATTTACACGGACTGGTCGGGCTCGAAGGATTACTACATCGCGGATAACGTCATGATCGGCCGTTTCAATCCGAATATTCTGATGGGCTTCACCGGCCGCACCTGGCAGAACCTTCCGGAATTCAACGGCAAACTGGTTTCCGAGTATGCCGTGAAGGTCTACGGCTCCGGACACGTTGTTGCCTACAACTACATCGCCAATTTCCATGACGGCGTTGACGTTGCAACCTACGGCAATCCCGACGGAAGCCCGAATCCGATCCGCGATCGCATGCCCGTCTCCATCGATTTCTACGGAAACGACATCACCAACATGGAAGACAACTGTCTCGAGGCGGACGGCGGCGCTCACAACATTCGAATCTTCCGCAATCGGTGCTTCAACCACGGCCACCGCGCGTTGAGCGTGCAGCCGATGTTCGGCGGACCGGTGTACTTCATTCGCAACGTCGTTTACCACGCGCCCGAAGGCGGGGCGGTGAAGTTCACGGCCTCATCAGCCGGAATTGTCGTGTACCACAATACGCTTATCGCGCCGGTCAAACCGATGCTGCTGGCTGCATCCAACGTTCATTACCGCAATAACCTGATTCTCGGAAAAAGCGAAACGCTGGAGACCTTCGCCGTCGAGACCAACACCAACTATTCGAGCTCGGACTACAACGGTTTTCGCCCGAACGAAGGCGCGGAGTTTTCCTTCGAGTGGAGCACGCCTGCGTTTGGGACTCGCGCCAACTTTCCCGGTGAGGCCGGAAAGCTTTCCACCCAGCAACAAACTCAGCTCGAAGCGCGCTCGAGAGAAGTAAGAAGGTTCAAGACGTTGAAAGACTACAGTGAGGCCACCAACCAGGACCGTCACAGCATCCTCGTGGACTACGACGCGTTTGTGAAAGTCACGCCCGCCGGACCCGACCCGCGAACCCTGTACAAGCCTTCCGATTTCGACTTCCAGCTTCGTCCGGGTTCGGCGGCAGTGGATGCAGGAGTTCGGCTCACCGGCGTGAATGATGATTTTACCGGCCGCGCCCCGGACCTTGGAGCCTACGAAGTGGGCCGCCCCGTGCCGCACTATGGCCCGCGTCCGTAGAAGATTTTGAAATTGCTCATTCGGAAGTAAACTGTAGCGGCGGTCTATGACCGCCGGCGATCTCCAGACTTGTAACATCGTCGGCGGTCATAGACCGCCGCTACAGGAGTGACCGTGAGACACGCCAGATGGGCGATCGTCGTGGTCGCGGTTGCTGCGCTGTTTGTGGTTATGCGCAGCGCTGCGCAACGTCAGCCCAATCGTTTCGATGTCCTCATCAAGAACGGACGCATCGTGGATGGCACTGGTGCGCCGTGGTTTCGCGCTGACCTGGGGATTGCGGGTGATCGGATTGCCGCGGTTGGATTGCTCGACGAGGCATCGGCCGCGATCACCGTTGATGCAACGAACCTGGTCGTCGCCCCTGGATTCATCGATCTGCTGGGCCAATCCGAATTCAACGTCCTGGTGGACGGACGCGCTGCCAGCAAGATCCTGCAAGGCGTGACGACGGAGGTTACAGGCGAAGGAAGCTCTATCGCACCGGTGAACGATCGACTCATCCAGGAAGCGAAAGCGCAAGCCGAATACTTCGGAGTCGCACAGAATTGGCGGACACTCGCCGATTATTTCAGGCGTCTCGAAACGCAATCCCGCCCGGCGATTAACATGGCCACCTTCATCGGCGCCGGTGGCGTCCGGAATTATGTCATCGGCAAAGACGATCGCCCGGCGACGCGATCCGAAATCGAACAGATGAAACAGCTCGTCGCCACGGCGATGGAACAGGGTGCGCTCGGCCTCAGTACATCGCTGCAATACGTCCCCGACCGTTTCGCATCGACGGATGAGATCATCGAACTTGCGAAGGTCGCGGCGAGATACGGCGGCGTCTATTTCACGCATCAGCGATCCGAAAGCGGCCGTATTTTCGAATCGGTCGATGAGGTGATCGCCATTTCCAGGCAGGCCGGAATTCCGGCCGAGATCTGGCATCTCAAGACGGCATACAAGTCGAACTGGGGAAAAATGCCGGAGTTGCTGCGCCGGATCGAGGGCGCGAGGGCAAGCGGCGTCGATTTGACCGCAAATCAGTATCCGTACAATCGCGCGTCGAACGGCCTCGATGCTTGCCTGCCGCTGTGGGTTCGCGAAGGCGGCCTGGAAAAAATGCTGGCGAGACTGCGCGATCCCGCCCAACGCGAACGCATCAGGAAGGACATGGACGATGCCAACGCGACGACATGGGAGAACCAGTGGTACGGCTCGGGTGGCGGCGACGGCGTCATGTTGTCGTCGGTGCTGAACCCGGAATTGCGGAAATACGAAGGGATGACGCTGACCCAGATTGGCAGCGCGATGGGCAAGGATCCGCGCGATGCCGTCATGGATCTCGTGATCGCGGACCGTGGTGAGAGTTCCGTGATCATCGCGATCATGAATGAAGAAGACGTGCGTACCGCATTACAACACCCCCTCGTTGGCGTGGGGACAGACTCGGGCGCCAAGGCCGAGGACGGCAAACTCTCAGAATCGAAATCGCATCCGCGCGGGTGGGGCTCATTCCCGCGAATTCTCGGCAAGTACGTGCGCGACGAACATCTGCTCACCCTTGAAGAAGCCATTCGCAAGTTCACGTCCAAGGCCGCCAGCCGCGTTCATCTGATTGACCGTGGTATTCTTCGGCCGGGAATGATGGCGGACGTTACCGTCTTCGATCCGGCGACCATTCGTGACGTCGCGACGTTCGACGATCCGAACCGCTATTCGATCGGCATCAAACACGTCTTCGTGAATGGAAAGCCCGTCGTTGCGAATGGAGCAATCACCGGCCAGAAGCCGGGCCGTCCGTTGCGTGGGCCCGGGTATCGCGGGTAGCAAGAGTGAAAATGGCATGGTAGGACACAAAGACACAAAGGGCACAAAGACACAAAGGAGGGGCGCTTTAAATGAATTTTAATTGCGCCCCTCCTTTGTGTCTTTGTGCCCTTTGTGTCTTTGTGTCCTACGACTCCATCTTTCGGGAGTGTGTATGAAGACAAGATTGGTTTTTCCCATCCTGTTGTCGATTCTTCTGTCGAGCATTGCAGTATCGGCACAGGTGAAGTCCCCGCAGGATTTTCTCGGGTTCCGTGTTGGCGACGATTACAAGCTTGCGGATTGGCAGCAGATCACGACGTATTTCAACGAGCTCGATAAGGCTTCCGATCGCGTGCGCGTGGACGTCGTCGGTCAGACTACGCTGAAGAAGCCCTTCCTCCGCGTCACGATCACATCACCCGAGAATCAGGCGAAACTCGACCGCTATGAGGAGATCACTCGACGGCTGGCCGATCCCCGTGGCTTATCCGCCGAAGAAGTCGAGCGGCTAATCGGCGAAGGCAAGTCGGTGATTGCCATCACCTGCTCCGTTCACGCTACTGAAGTGGCGGCGGCCCAGATGTCGATGGAGCTCGCCTACAACATGGCGACAAAGAATACGGCCGAGGTCAAAAACATTCTCGATAACGTCATTTTCGTACTGGTTCCATCGCTGAATCCCGATGGCCTCGACATCGTTGTCAACTGGTACAGGAAAAACCTCAACACCCCGTTCGATGGAGCGCCGGTCCCGGAGCTCTACCATCACTATGCCGGTCACGATAACAACCGCGACTGGTACATGTTCACGCAGGCTGAGACCCGGAACACGATCGACGGCATTTACAAAAAGTGGCACCCGCAGGTTCTCTACGATGTCCATCAGATGGGCAATACCGGCGCGCGGCTGTTCGTGCCGCCGTTCATGGATCCGTACGAGCCCAACATCGATCCACTTTTGATCCAGGGGGCGTCGTTCATCGGTCAGGCGATGATGAACCGCCTGATCGGCGAAGGCAAAACCGGCATCACGACGAACGCGGTCTACGATGCGTGGACGCCGGCCCGCGCGTATCAGCATTATCACGGGACGGTGAGAATCCTCACTGAAGCGGCAAGCGTCCGATACGCCTCGCCGATTCGCCAGAGCTTCGGCGATCTTCGTCCCGGTCTGGGTTACGACCCGAGAACGGTGAGCTGGAAGTTTCCAGTGCTCTGGCGCGGGGGTGATTGGAAGCTGCGCGACATTGTGG
>Ga0137415_10004787_pt1 | contig 13381 bp, 9 predicted proteins | sample CZODoug3_1_1_16f_FD_183082 | JGI IMG/M metagenome (GOLD analysis project Ga0137415, IMG submission 183082) | Vadose zone soil fungal communities from Angelo Coast Range Reserve, California, USA - CZODoug3_1_1_16fungal (Hybrid Assembly) | ecosystem: Environmental > Terrestrial > Soil > Vadose... | reverse complement strand
TTGTATTTGCAGAGGTAATCCATTGGGTGAATCATTAGGTGACCCATTAGCTGATCCATTAGCTGATCCATTAGGCGGATCACCAGATGATCCATCAGATGAATCATTAGGTGATCCATTAGGTGTATTAGGTGATCCATTAGGTGATCCATTAGGTGATCCATTAGGTGAGGCGAGGGGTGTAGAAATTTGCGTATTTGTACCGATAAGTTTAGCATTTTCAAGAGCTTGACTCTCTTTCGTACCCTCTGTTTCATCTAATGGACATTGGGTGATCGATTGGGTGATCGATTGGGTGATCGATTGGGTGATCGATTGGGTGATTTCACCGCTTGAGAGGAGTGCATCTCCCTGCAGCGCGGTAGGCTGTGTATCATTGTCAGAGGTGATCCCCCGTATCTTCTGGGCCACTTCCTGGAGCCGGTCATCACTGAAGGCGCCGTAGCTTTCAATGAGCTTCAGTCGTCGCCTTTCGCGAGGCCTTGTCTCATCGCGTTTGGTTTCAGGCTCTCCTGTGGACATGCGCGCAACCCCTTCCTCTAGGGTTCTTCAAGGCCGTCCAGAGAAAAAATCTCGAGCAACTCTTTCGCCAAGGCTCTATAGGCTTTGGCTCCAAGAGTGGTCGGATCGTAGCGGATAATCGTTTTTCGCTCGTTTTCGGCGCGCTGGAAAGCCGCGTTGACGGGAATCATGGTCTTGAAAATCTGGTCTGCAGGGAAATGTTTGTTGAGCTGGTCAATACTGACCCGGGTCATGGCCGTCCTGCGATCAACTTGATTAATTAACAGACGCAGGAACCGCAGGTCCGCATTGCCATTGGCACGGATATCGTTGATGAGATCGACGGCTTTCAGCAGACCTTCGACGGAGAACGCTGAGCCGGCCCAGATTGGCACGATGACAAAGTCTGACGCATGCAGAGCACTGACAACGAAAAACCCCATGTTCGGAGGGCAGTCAAGGAGAGCAAAATCATACTGTTGCTGCGCATAGTCCCGAATGCGCCGACGGATGATTTCAAAGCTATCTGGGAGCGTTCTCAATAGCGGGGGTTCAAGAGCACTGGTGTCGTTCGTATTCGGAAGACAAAAGAGTTTTTCGTACTCTGTCGGATAGATACACTGTCCGATGTTCATCTCAGGCTCAGTGAATATCTCGTAGAGCGTCTCTCCGCCATGGTCTCTAGGGCACAAAATACTCGTCGCATTACACTGGGAATCCATGTCAATGACGAGAACGCGCTGGCCCCGGCGCGTTAGCGCATGGGCAAGATTGACAGCTACGGTGGTTTTCCCAACGCCTCCCTTGTTGTTCACGATTGAGATGATGTTGCCCACAGGCTGCCCTCCTATCCAGTATCTAAACTAATATACACCTGCATATTATGTTGCAACTGCTTCTTGGTCAAGTAGAAAAGTATGTAGATGGGATGTACATGGGGTGGAAGTAATATGCACTTAGGTATGAAGGAGCAATCCCGAGTGCCTACTTCGACTCTAGGAACGTAGGCCTCTCACACGTCCCCATTCCATCTCTCATTTTGAGAGACAACCTGGATCGAGATCTGGACAGTGCGTGTCGCCATCCTCAGCGTCTGTCTTGGCGGTGCGTCACGCGCCCAGCCCAGCCCTGTGGGCTGGTTTCCTGGTACACAACTTGCATACGGATCATTACACCGCGAAACTCTCTCATGTCCCGCAACAGGGCAGCAGTCACCACTTCATGACAGGGCATGACAGCCTCTGTACCACACGCTATAGGGAGCCGAAGCTATGCGAATTTGGCCGGGGAATTCGTATCCACTCGGGGCCACCTGGGATGGCAAAGGCGTGAATTTTGCCCTTTTCTCCGAGCATGCCACTAGAGTGGAATTGTGCTTGTTCGACACCGTGGACCTTGATAAGGAGACGCAGCGTATTCCCCTAGCCGAACATACCGACCAGGTCTGGCACGTCTACCTGCCGGAGGTGTTACCCGGCCAACTGTATGGCTATCGCGTCCATGGCCCCTATGCCCCCGAGCAGGGACATCGCTTCAACCCGAACAAGATCGTGCTCGACCCCTATGCCAGGTCGATTGGCCGTGACGTGCGCTGGGCAGATGAACTCTTTGGCTACCGTGTGGGTGACCCGGAAGCCGATCTGTCCTGTGACGAGCGTGACAATGCGGCGTATGCCCCCCTGGCTGTGGTCATTGATCCAGCTTATACCTGGGGAGATGACCGCCCACCGCGCACGCCATGGCCCAAGACCATTATCTACGAGCTCCACGTCAAGGGCTTCACGCAGTTACACCCGGATGTCCCGGAAAGGCTGCGGGGTACATACGCCGGACTGGCGTCGGACGCCGCCATCCAGCACCTCATCCGCCTTGGTATTACGGCAGTCGAACTCCTACCAGTACACCACTTTCTCAATGATCGCCACCTGGTGGAACGCGGCCTCACCAATTACTGGGGCTACAACACGCTGTCGTACTTTGCGCCTGAGAGCCGCTATGCCGCGCCGCATCTGCCACAAGATGCTGTCCAGCAGTTCAAAATGATGGTCGCGGCTCTCCATGGCGCTGGTATCGAAGTAATCTTGGACGTGGTCTACAACCACACAGCCGAAGGCAGCCATCTGGGCCCCACGCTGTCACTGCGCGGCATCGACAACGCTGCGTATTACAAGCTGTCGCCGGAAGATCCTCGTTACTATATGGACTATACCGGTTGTGGCAATTCGCTTAACATGCGCCATCCGCGTGTGCTCCAGCTCATTATGGATAGCCTGCGCTACTGGGCCACCGAGATGCACGTGGATGGCTTCCGCTTTGATCTCGCGAGCACACTGGCCCGGGAACTCTATGAAGTTGACAAACTCGGGGCCTTTTTTGACATCATCCACCAGGACCCGATCTTATCCCAGCTCAAGCTCATTGCTGAGCCATGGGACGTGGGAGTCGGGGGATATCAGGTCGGCAATTTTCCGGTACTGTGGAGTGAATGGAACGGCAAATACCGCGATGTGGTCCGACGCTTCTGGAAAGGCGATGGAGGTCTCTTATCAGAATTTGCTACGCGTCTGAGCGGGAGCAGCGACCTCTACCAGAGCGATGGACGCATGCCTTACGCCAGCATTAATTTTGTTACCTGCCACGATGGCTTTACGCTGCATGACCTAGTCAGTTATAACGAGAAGCACAACGAAGCGAATGGCGAGAATAATCACGACGGGGCCAATGACAACGATAGCTGGAACGGTGGCGTCGAAGGTCCCACCGACGATCCTGCCATTCAGGCCCTGCGTTGGCAGCAAATGCGGAATTTCATGACGACCCTGCTGCTGTCCCATGGTGTGCCTATGCTCCTGGCCGGTGACGAGATCTGCCATAGTCAGCAGGGCAATAACAATACTTATTGCCAGGATAACGAGCTGACCTGGCTCAACTGGGAGTTCACAGAGGAGCAGCAAGCGTGGTACGAATTCGTGCGCTCGCTGACCCATCTCCGACGCACCTACCCAGTGTTTCAGCGCCGCAGATTCTTCCAGAGCCGGGCTATTCGCGGTGAGGGTATTCAGGACATCGCGTGGTTCGAGCCCGCAGGTCAGGAGATGACCGAAGAGGCCTGGAATACCGGATATGCGCGTTGCCTTGGAGTGCGACTGGACGGTGATCTCATCGGGGAGGTGGACGAGCGCGGTGAGGACATTGTGGGCGATACCATGCTGCTGCTGCTCAATGCCCATTATGAGGCCATTCCTTTCACGCTGCCGGCGACGCGGGAGAGGGAACTGTGGGAACGCCTGCTCGATACCGCTGACCCCCAGGGCCTGCCTCTGACGTGCAGCGGTGGACAGCAGTACAAGCTGCAGGGACGCGCCCTGGCCGTCCTACGGATCAGGGCGCAGCAAGAAGAAGCGCCGTAACTCCTGGCAACTGCCACGGTAGAGACAAACTAAACTGTATGGAAGCATACCAACATAGGACCCAGCAGAGCCACGCATCAGACCTCAGGCAACACCGGCGGCTCCCTGTGGGAGCGGACGTGCTCCCCGCGGGGGGCGTCCATTTCCGGGTCTGGGCCTCGCGGCGTCAGCATGTCGAGGTCGTGCTCGAAGGTGAGCCTGGACATCACCCCGAGGCAGAGCCGATATCCATTGCCCTTGAGCCCGAAGGGGATGGGTACTTCTCAGGACTGGTGCCTGAGGCCAGTGCTAGCACGCTCTACCGTTACCGGCTGGATGGGTGTACAGAGTCCTATCCGGATGTTGCCTCGCGCTTTCAGCCCCATGGCCCCCATGGTCCGTCGCAAGTTGTCGATCCCGGGGCCTTTCAGTGGCATGATCAGGACTGGCGTGGTGTGCCTCTGGAGGGACAAGTGCTTTACGAGATGCACGTGGGGACCTTTACCCCCGCTGGCACATGGGAGGCGGCCATGGGGGAACTGCCGGCTCTCGCTGAACTGGGCGTTACTGTGCTTGAAATCATGCCTATTGCGGACTTCTCGGGTCGTTTTGGCTGGGGCTATGACGGCGTCAATCTGTTTGCCCCCACCCGTCTCTACGGCACGCCCGACGACTGCCGTCACTTTATTGATCGGGCGCATACTCTGGGGCTAGGCGTGATCCTGGATGTGGTTTACAACCACCTGGGAGCAGACGGCAATTTTCTGGCGCAGTTTTCCCCAGAATATTATACGGATCGCTACACCACAGACTGGGGTCAGGCTATTAACTATGAAGACGAGCATGCCGGGCCTGTGCGCGAGTTTTTCCTTGCCAATGCCGGCTACTGGATCGAGGAATTTCACTGCGACGGTCTGCGCCTGGACGCTACCCAGAACATTTACGACACCTCTGCGGACCATATTCTTACGGCCATCGCCCGCCGCGTGCGGCACGCAGCCCCTGGACGCGCCACCCTTCTGGTAGCCGAGAACGAACCGCAGCACACGAAACTGGTCCGCCCACCGGAGCGCGGTGGGTATGGCCTGGACGCGCTCTGGAACGATGACTTCCACCACAGTGCTATGGTGGCGCTCACCGGGCACCGTGCAGCCTATTACAGCGATTACCGGGGGACGCCGCAAGAGTTTATTTCTGCCCTCAAGTGGGGGTATCTCTACCAGGGGCAACGCTATACGTGGCAGCAGCAGCGGCGTGGTACCCCGGCCTTTGATCTCAAGCCGGCAGCGTTTGTGACCTTTCTGCAAAACCATGACCAGATTGCCAACTCTGGCCGTGGGCTGCGCTGTCATGTGCTGACCAGCCCTGGCCGCTACAAGGCACTGACCGCCCTGCTGCTCCTGGGGCCAGGCACGCCCATGCTCTTCCAGGGCCAGGAATTCGCCGCCTCGAGCCCCTTTTACTTTTTTGCCGACTGCACGGGTGAACTGGCCCGGCTGACGAGCCAGGGCCGCACCGCATTTCTCGCCCAGTTTCCGAATCTGGCACACCCTGACATGCAGGCCTGTCTGCCTAACCCTACCGACCCTGCGACCTTTACACGCTCGAAGCTCGACTTGTCCGAACGGCAGCACCACGTGGAGATGTACGCCATGCATCGCGACCTTTTGCGGTTGCGGCAGACAGACGCGGTGTTGCGGTCGCAGCGCCCTGGCGGTATGGATGGTGCGGTCCTGGGGCCGGAAGCGTTTGTGCTGCGCTTCTTTGGGGCGTATAGTGACGATCGTTTGCTGGTAGTGAATCTCGGGAGCGACCTGCATCTGGATCCGGCCCCGGAACCGTTGCTGGCTCCACCCGAGGGTATGGACTGGACGATCCTGTGGTCCAGCGAGCACCCACGCTACGGAGGGGATGGCGTGACACCGCTGGAGGACGAAGACAACTGGCATCTGCCAGGCCACACCGCGACAGTGCTGCGACCCCATACCCGCCAAGGCTAAGAGGGGTAGTCGTCGTGGCGGAGAAAAAAGTTATGCCGGACTCTAGCCCCGACTTCCTGGCAGCACTACAACGGGCCCTGATGGCCGCGCAATACTTCCCTGAGTCGACGTATCGCGTGCAATTTCACGCTGGATTCACGTTCCGGGATGCCCTGCAGATAGTGCCGTATCTGCACGACCTGGGCATCACCCACCTCTACGCGTCACCGCTCTTACAGGCCCGCCCCGGCAGCACGCATGGCTATGATACGACGAACCATCAAGCTTTTAATCCCGAGCTGGGCACTGCCGAGGACTACGAGATGCTGTGCCAGGTGCTCCAGAGCCATGGGATGGGTCAGGTGCTCGATATTGTGCCCAACCACATGGGTGTGATGGGAAACGACAATCAGTGGTGGCGCGATGTGCTCGAAAACGGCCCGGCCTCGCCCTACGCCGGCTTCTTCGACATTGCCTGGTATGACTCAGCACGTGTGGAGATGCATGAACGCCTGTTGCTCCCAATCTTGGGGAAGGCCTACGGCGAGGCCCTGGAGTCCCAGGAGATCCGCCTGCGGTATGCCTCCGGGGCCTTTACCATACACTACTTTGACCATTGTTTGCCGGTTGCGCCCCAGAGCTATGGCCTCATCCTGGAACAGCGGCGTGATGAACTTACCACTTTCCTGGGCGAGGCCCCTGAGCCACTGGCAGAGTACGACAGCATTCTCACCGCCATTCGCAACCTGCCGCTGCGCAGCGAGACTGACCCAGCCAGAGTAGCCGAGAGCCAGCGCGAAAAGGAAGTTATCAAGCGGCGCCTGGCCGCGCTGACCGAGGCAAACCCGTCGGTGCGAGCCTTTCTGGAGGACACGGTAGCGCTCTTCAACGGCACGCCGGGCCAGCCGGAGAGTTTTGATCTGTTGGATACCCTGCTGCGGGCTCAGGCCTATCGTCTCTGTCACTGGCGTGTGGCCTCGGAAGAGATTAACTACCGGCGCTTCTTCGATGTCAACGAGCTAGCCGCGCTGAGTATGGAAAAACCCGAAGTGTTTACCGCCACCCACGGGCTGATCTTGCGCTTGCTGAGCGAGGGCAAGGTGCACGGGGTACGCATTGATCATCCTGATGGGCTCTACGATCCGCAGCAGTATTTCCAGCGCCTCCAGCAGCACTATGTCCTCCACATAGCACACCGGCTCCGTGAGACCGATGTGATGTTCCAGGAGATCTGTGAGGAAGAGATCACCGCGCTCCTCGACACCGCGCTGGCTCAGGCCAGCAATACGGCAGAGGCTGTCCTGTATCGGCCACTCTACATTGCGGTCGAAAAAATTCTTGGCGCGTACGAAACGCTGCGGGAGGACTGGCCAGTCTACGGTACCAGTGGCTACGACTTCCTCAACCTGCTCACCGGTCTCTTTGTTGATGCAGAGCAGCGACGCACCTGGACACGTCTCTACCGCGATTGGACCCAAGACCCGCGTCCCTTTGCCGAGGTAGTCTATGACGCCAAATACCTCATTATGCAGATGTCGCTCTCCAGTGAAGTGTATATACTGGCGCACCGCCTCGACCGCCTGGCACAGCAGCACCGCGGCTCGCGGGACTTGACGTTCAACAGCCTGCGACGGGCGTTGCAGCAAATCATTGCCTGTTTCCCGGTGTATCGTTCCTACATCACCAGCGACGCCATACACCCGGACGACCGGCGCTATGTCGACCAGGCGGTGTCCCAGGCGCAGCGCCGCAATCCGACTGTCAGCCGCGAGCTGTTTGCGTTTGTGCGAGACATGCTGTTGCTCCAATACCAGGTGTCGGCGAGCGCCGACGAGCAGGCAGAGCAGCGTCGTTTTGTCGGCAAGTTTCAGCAAGTGACTGCCCCGGTCATGGCGAAGGGCCTTGAGGATACGGCCCTGTATAGGTACAACCGTCTGCTCTCTTTAAACGAAGTGGGTGGCGATGCGGACCGCTTTGGCGTCTCCCCAGAGGAAGTGCACCGCACCTTCCGGGAACGCCAAGCGCAATGGCCCTGGGCCTTCTCAGCCCTGTCGACACACGACACCAAGCGCAGTGAGGATGTGCGGGCACGGCTCAACGTCTTGTCGGAACTCCCGCAAGAGTGGCAGGCTAACCTGCAACGCTGGAGCGACCTCAACACCCAGTACCGTCGCGACCTCGATGACGCACCGGTTCCCGATGCCAACGCAGAGTACCTGCTCTACCAGACCTTACTGGGGGCCTGGCCGCTCGAACCCTACTCGCCGGAGGAATACACGACATTTGTCGAACGCATCCAGGCCTATATGTTAAAGGTTCTGCGTGAAGCCAAAGTGCATACGAGCTGGATCAATCCCAACCCGGCATACGAGGAGGCGGTACAGGATTATATAGCCCGGATCCTCGATCCCCAGATGCAGGGGGCATTTCTGGATGATTTTCGCGTTTTCCAGCGGCGTCTCAGCCACTATGGCCTGTTTAACTCGCTGGCCCAAACCCTGCTGAAAATCACTGCCCCTGGCGTGCCCGATACCTATCAGGGCACGGAACTGTGGGATTGGAGTCTCGTTGACCCTGATAATCGCCGTGCCGTTGACTACAAGCATCGGTATGACATGCTACAGGCGTTGCAGGAGCGTCTCGCAGCGCCTGGGGAGGACCGGCATGCCCTGGTCCAAAAGCTGCTCACCCATAAGGAAGACGGGCGCATCAAGCTCTACGTCACGACACTGGCCCTCAACTGCCGCCGCATGCACCCTGGGTTGTTCTCCTCGGGGAGCTACGTCCCAGCGCAGGGACGTGGGGCCAAGAGTCAGTATGTCTTTGGATTCAGCCGCTGTCAGGGCCATTGTGCGGCGATTGTGGCAGTGCCCAGGCTGATTGTCGGGCTGCTCGCCGGAACGCACGAAGCACCCCTCGGAGAGGCCGTGTGGCAGGATACCCGACTTCTAGTGCCCGGGATTGATCCCCGCTGGCACTGGCGCAATGTGTTGACGGGTGAGCCAGTGGTCTTTACGGAGGATGATGGCCAACCTACGCTGGCGCTGGCGGAACTTCTCGGGCGTTGTCCAGTGGCGCTCCTCGTAGCGCCGGCGCGTCTATGAGCTGCGTAGCGTCCCAATTGCCCCACCAAGGGCAGCAACAAGCGCGCCCACGAGGGGAGCAGGCATCATCCCAAAGGAGGCTTGGGACGCGGTTTGGGCAGTCGCTACCAGTGCCCCCAGTGGGCCACTCATGACACTCCCAAGGACCGTAGCGGGCAAACACAGAGTGCATAGCATCACCACACCCCACGTGAGCAGACCATGCAGCATGCCCTCATAGCGGTACGGGGCCTCCGCCACACGGCTTGCCACACCGCTACCAATCAACAGCGCGATGAGGCCGAGGCTCTGCCAGCAGAACCCTGGGATACCCCCGAGATCAGCCGTTGGGAGCGTTTTGATACGCGTGGGGTCCAGGGTGCCTATGCCAACGCCAACCCCCATAAGTAACTGATGCAGGTGACCATGTATACGGAGCATAAGCTGGATGAGAAAGGCTACGCCAACCCCCGCGCCTACAGCGGGCCATGAAATGCGCCGTAGCACCGGTGATGCATACGTAGCAATGTACTCTCCCGATAGTCGTACGCCGATCATGCCTTCGTCCTCCTCATGCCGCGGTGTACCTGTTGACTCTCCCAGATACATTGCTCAGAGGGAGTCTCGCCGGTGCCGCTCCTCTGCCCAAGCCCCCCCTGGCATAGGAGGCTTGGGACTTTCAAGGAGGAAACACGCATCGCGCCTGCGAACACAATGCACTCTCATGCTTGAGCAAACTTTGTGCCATCCGTATCACACCCGCTGCATAGACTCGCAGGGTGCAGCATGGGTGGTGCAGCTTCCTGGCACGAAGCCGTGGTTTCTCTCAAAATGAAGCATACAGAAGAATAGTTGTCTCGATATGAGAGAGTAGGCACAGTTGCCGTCTACCGGGTACGACATTTGCACCTGAGATTTGGAGAAGAAGCCAGGCTGCGGTGCCTTGAGGTCGGACGTGTGGCACAGCACACAGCAGAGGAGGTCTCAGTTTTCCTATGACAAACAAACGTCCCTTTGCTATTGATGTGGCCATAGCACGCATCCGCGAAGCCATCCGTCCTTTCCCACAGGCGGCGCTGTTTGCGCTGGCTGTGGAGGGGTTCAGCTCACCGTTCGAACTGCTTGTTGCCTGTCTTATCTCTATTCGGACCCTGGATGCCGTCACTTTGTCCTGCGCGCATCGGCTGTTTGCCCTGGCACGCACACCGCTCACCATGAGCCAGCTCACCCTAGAAGCCATTGACGACGCGATGCACACCTGCACCTTCCATGAGGCCAAAGCACCGCAGATACACGCGATTGCGTGCCGGGTTGTGACGGCCCATGGTGGGGCACTGCCGTGTGACGCCGAGATCTTGCGCTCGTTCCGCGGTGTCGGTCCCAAATGCACCAACCTGGTCCTGGGCATTGCGTGTCAGCAGCCATCTATTGGGGTCGATATCCACGTCCATCGCGTCACCAACCGGTGGGGCTATGTTGCCGAGCGCACTCCTGAACGCACGATGCTGGCTCTCGAAGCCGTACTGCCACAGCAGTACTGGGTGGAGATTAACCGTCTGCTCGTACCGTTTGGCAAGCATATTTGTGTGGGGAGCCGACCGCGCTGCTCCACCTGCCCGGTGCTCGACATGTGCCAGCAACGAGGGGTCCAAGATCATCGTTAGAACCTCCATCCTACAGCCGTTGTAATTTTCTTTGTGGGGTTTTATCATAGAGAGGTTTGGTAGCTCTACCTCACAAGGACGTGACACATGGCGGCAAGGAAGGCTTCGAAAGTTGCAGAGATTTTTCCCCCTCGCTCGACACGCATCATTGCCATTGCGAATAACAAAGGTGGGGTAGGGAAGACGACTACAGCGATGAATCTGGCCGGTGCTTTCGTGCTCAAAGAGCACAAAGTGCTCGCTATCGACCTTGACCCACAATGTAACGCCTCGATTGCCTTTAATATTATTGTCGATGCCAATGCGCCTGGTATCAGGCATCTCCTTGTGGGAGATCGCTACAGTCTATCGCAGTGTCTATATGACCGTGGGCCGTATTGCGATTTTATTCCTGCCGATCCCGACCTCGCTGAACTCCAAACACAACTGCTGATCGATCCTAAAGGGCGCACGCGATTACGCGAGCATCTGCAGCGTATCATTGGTCAGTATGATTTTGTCTTACTTGATTGTCCGCCAGATATGGGCGTGCTCACTCAGAGTGCTTTGGTAGCAGCGCACGAAGTGATTATTCCTGTCGATGTGGGCTTCTTCAGTGTTGCAGGCTTAGCCCGTATTGTGAGCATCATTGATGACATTCGCAACACGTACAATCCAGATCTCAAGATTGCTGGAGTGCTGGCGACAAAGTATGATCCTAGAACCACGCTCTCGGAGACAACCGTAAGCGAAATACGGGCGCAGCGTTTACCTATGTTCGACACAAAGATTCGGATTTCAGTCGATATTATCCGCAGTCAGATGGCCCGCGTGCCGGTCAGTATTTATGCCACAGAGAGTCATGGAGCAGAAGACTATAACGCCCTAGCCGCTGAGATACTCCCAGGGAAGGTCATTCCGCTTCGGCAACGCAGGAGGAGGACCGCCGAAGGCTAAGAGAAAGGATCCAGCATGGCGGAGTCCAAACAGAAGCAGAAAGACCGTGAAAGACTTGCACAGCTTCGAGCCGATACGAGCGAGGTCTGGAACAGTCCGCGGGTTGTGAAAGTCTCCGAGCCCGCTGTGGCTCCTGGTGGATCGGATGCGTCGGCGCTGGTATCGAGCCAGCGCGAGTTGCGTAAAACTGGCTGGTGGATTGCACTGCATCGTGTCAGAGAGTTTGGCTTTACGAGCCCAGATGAAGGGCACTACCTTCTGCTCCCACCTGAATTTGATGCGATTCTGGCCCTAGAGACCAAAGCGGTCGCGCAGATTGTGTTGGAGGTATTGCGCCAGACCGTAGGATGGGTTGATCCGTCTGGTGACAGAGACGAACGCGGCAACCGTAGGCGTCGCCTGTGGGTCAAGTTAGGGCACAAGCATTTTGAGTTTATCTGCGGTTCATCCTCGCAAGCACATACCGGCCTGAAAAAAGCCCTCAATGAAGGCTACATCGTTCGGCGCCCTTGCCAAGGCGGCTTCGAATATGCCATCAAATGGCGAGAATTACAAAGAGGTACCTCTATTGTAGAGGTACTCTGGAACAGAGGTACTCGTTTTTAGAGGCACCTCGTTTCTAGAAGTGCTTTTTCGTGCACTACCTCTTCTCTAGAGGGGACCTCTGGAACAGAGGAAAAACTCACCTCTACTCTAGACATTAGTTTCGTGCCCTACGCTGCAAGAGGTAGAGCATGTTCGGGCTCCTCATCATTTTCGGCCAGATCAGGGGTAAACCGAGGTATGGGAATAATCCCGGCGTCGTACAAGGCCTCACGACAGGCCCACACCACGTCAAGTTGGCTGGGAGCTACTTTCTGTCTGTACCACGGCCGATAACGGCACAGATTGAACGTCGTGCCGCACTCAACTTGGCCGATAAACCACAGGGTGCGCGCCGCCGCCATGACCAAACGGAACGTGTTGACACCGATGATGCGTTGCCGCTTCCGGCATTGATCTTGTCCCAGCCCGTCGAAGGCATTCGCGTCGCGGATTTCAATTTCCACCGCCCAGCGGTCGCCATACGCGTTGACAATGTCTTGGGCGCTTAACGTCAGATCAGTGGTGAAAAAGGCTTCGATAGCGGGGGGTGGTTTTCTGTGACCGGGCTGTTTGGGGGCGGATTTACCATCACGCCGTAGCACCACGACCCGCACAAGGCGCCCAGGCAACACTGCGTGCCACAGGCCATCCCAGGCTTGGATCTCGGCGCCCGCTTCGCTGGGGTGGGGCGACCAACCCTTGGCGGTCTGGGCCAGGGTCTTGGGCGAGCCGATCAGGTCGCCTTTTTTGCGCGGGGCGCCGCGACGCTTGGTGGTCGGCTGCGGTGGTAACGTATAGAGCTTGGCGCTGATCGGCAAACGCCCGACCACGTGGGTCGCCTCGGGTAATTGACGGAGATAGTCCTTGGTGGCATAGCCACCGTCCGCCAGGCTCCGGATGGGCCGGCCGGGCATCTGCGCGGCCAGGAAATCGAGGATATCACGGGCCAACTGACTGCGGGAACGATACGGCACGTTAAGGGCTTGCGCTTGAGCGGGTTTGAGGTAGAGTTCGAGACCAACTGGGACGCTGAGACTATGACCAGGCCAACGTTTGAGGGGAATGCGCATGATGCCCAGGACGAAGTTCAAGCCCCGCAGCGTGCGATATTCTTGGCGGGCTGAGCCAGCGCCATTGCGGTACCGGGCGAGCCCCTCGATATGCGTGCCGGCTTTTTTCTTGGTGGTATCGTCGAAGATGACCCGTATGACCTCGCCCTCGGGGACAAACGGGGCTGCCAGGCG
>Ga0137415_10004785_pt1 | contig 13382 bp, 16 predicted proteins | sample CZODoug3_1_1_16f_FD_183082 | JGI IMG/M metagenome (GOLD analysis project Ga0137415, IMG submission 183082) | Vadose zone soil fungal communities from Angelo Coast Range Reserve, California, USA - CZODoug3_1_1_16fungal (Hybrid Assembly) | ecosystem: Environmental > Terrestrial > Soil > Vadose... | reverse complement strand
GTACGCTCCAACGCTATTGACCGAAATGTTCTTGTGCCCCAGCCGAACTCCCGGAACGGTTTCAATCTCGATGTCGGTAAGAGCTCTCCTTTGCGCCTGGGCGAACATGCGAATTTGCTTTTGAGCAAACTCGATATCTCGGATCACAGTTTTGGGAACGGAATCGAGCAGCTGCTCGATTTCCGGTGTACTCAGTCGATAACTCTCCCGGTCCCACTGATCGAATCCCACCGATAACTCCCGGATGGCAGCGTCGCCACGGTTGCGAACCTTTTCGATAATTTCTTCGACCGTAACACGGACGTTGCGTTCCGCCTGCTGTCGGTCATCGAGGTTACGGCCAGGTTTAAGGGTAGTAATCATAGCGAAATCGGTATTGCTGCTTTTTGACTTTCGTTCGTGGGGGGCAGAATGCAGGTTCTTCTTTTGGCGGGGGAACACTGACAACGCTGAAGGACCCAATCTAACTATAACTGTATACACTTCAAGCTGGTTGAGTGACTATCTGGTGGATCGATTCATTTTTTCTGATCGGAATCTCCCGGCAGGTTAAGAAATTCGGTTGACCATTTGGCTAAAAGTGTACACACTATTGGTGAGATTCCGGTCCTCCCGGTAAGAGCCACTAGAGGTCCCCTAATGAACAAATCCGACTACTATCCGGTTACTCGATCTCTCGCCTATCTAACCCTGGTAGTGCCCGATCTCCCGGCCGCGATCGACGAAGCCCAGGAAATCAACGGCTTACACCTGGTCGGACGTAGCATTGATACCGCTTATCTCACCTCGGGAGAACGAGCATTTGAACTGTTGTTGCGATCTGGGTCTACCGCCGGGGTGCAGCGAATAGGACTGGAGGCGACGAACGAAGACTCATTCCGCCTACTTAAAAGCAGGTTGAAAGACGGAAACATTTTCTTCAGCGAATTGTCGGATCCATATCCTGGAATAACCAAGGCGCTTCGATTTGCTGGTCCCTCCGGGCAGGCCTTTGAACTGGCCACGAATTCCAAGCGTTCGGAACGTTTGTCTTACGGCACGCCGGGGGTTCGACCTCGGCGGCTCGGACACGCGCTGCTCAAGGTTGAAGACCTTCAGCCGGTCGAAGATTTTCTGGTTCAATATCTGAATTTCCGAATCTCGGACCGCGCGCTCAACGGCGAGATCGTTTGGCTTCGCTGCAGTGAGATTCATCACTCGATCAATCTGATGAAAGGTGTTCCCGGCCTACATCACTATGCCTGGGAGGTGGACGATTGGGCGGTCTTCAAACAGTTGGGTGACACCCTGCGCGGCCACGGCCGCCAGTTGGTCTGGGGACCGGGTAGGCATGGTCCTGGTGGCAACCTCTTTACTTATCACGCGGATTTGAACGGCACTTTGGTCGAATACTTTACAGACATTCTACGCGTTGAGAGAGAAGAGAGCTACCAATGGAAAGACTGGAGCGACATTCCCGAGTGGAACAACATCTGGGGTCCGATGCCTCCAGCCAATTTCCGCGATTATGGTATGCCGCTGATCGAGCGGTCATAGTAAGCCAAACGGGTGAAAGGTGGCGGCCCCTACCCAATCAACGGCAGCTATCGTCCGCGGATAACTGAACATGGCGCAACTCGAGTTTTTCTCCGATCGCGACTTGGACGGACCGAGGAGAGCGAAAGATTGGGCTGATTTGCGTTCTGCTGGAAGAAAGTTGGAGCAGCCATTGTTGCGGGCTTCTGGGCTCGTTGCACGGGGCTTCAATTCATGGAGAGATTTATGCTGAAGGAAATTAAACTAGCCACTGCACCGGTTTCCTGGGGAGTGGACCATATGGGTCGTGCCGGGTTGCCGTCCTGGCGGGAAGTGTTCGACGAAATCGCTAAAGTCGGCTTTAGGTATACTGAACTTGGACCGCTCGGCTTTTGGCCGGAGGATGGGAAACTGGTAAAAGCACAACTCGCCGCCCGGCAACTGACCTGTGTGGGCGCGGCGTTGCTGGCGTCGTTCGAAGAGGAGAGCCTTAGTGACCAAGCTCTCGATGAAGCGCGACGGCTCGCTCGGCTGATCTCTGACAGTGGTGGGAGCTTTCTGGTCATCGTCGATTGGAGCGAGAGGAGGCGTGCGACTGCCGGACGTTCTGAACGAGCATATCGATTGGCAGGCCGAGCTCAGCGCGACTTTTGGGCAAGAATTGAGAAGGTAGGTGAAATTAGCCACGAGTTCGGCGTTCAGGCAGTGGCACATCCCCATGCCGGATCCAATCTCGAGTTTGAAGACGAGGTAGAGGAATTGCTCGCTCATACTGCACCCGAGTTAATCCAACTGGCGATCGATACCGGACACTGCTTGTACGGTGAGATCGATCCGGCGGCGCTCTACCGGCGCCATGCTGACCGCACTCCCTATGTGAACTTCAAAGATATTTCGGCTGAACTGCTCGATCAGGTTAGAGCCGATGGAGTCGGATTCCTTGACGCGGTTGATTTAGGTGTATTTCGGCCTTTGGGAAAAGGTAATGTCGATTTCCGATCCTTTTGCGAAGCTCTGAATCGAAACGGGTTTAGCGGGCCGGCTGTGATTGAGCAGGACCGTAAACCGGGCAGCCGGGAATCGGCATCGGCCGAGATGGTTGAAAGTTTGCGTTTTTTGAGTGGCCTAGGAATCAATGCCTAAATGAGTTGGATATTGGCCGCTATTAGCAGGTGTATGCACTTCAGCTCGTTTTTTACCATTTTCCTCTGAAAATCGATGCGACTTGTTTCCTACGGTACGGAACCGGGCAGGCGTTGCGGTATCCAGGTCGGAGACACTGTTTATGACGCTTCGGCCGTAGCTCATGCGGCCGGATTGTCGCTAGACTATAAATCCACTGATTGGACCAAAACCAAGGAAGTCATCGCAATCGATGATCGCGCTCTCCGGGTACTCGAGACCACCGTCAAAGATATTAGAGAATCCCGGATCAACCCGGGAATCACGTCAGCGCCGAATGACGCCCGCCTAGGGCCACCGATCCCGGATCCCGAGAAGATCATTTGTTTGGGATTGAATTACCGTGATCATGCCAAAGAGGCAAACTTGCCGCCGCCCCAAGCTCCGATGTTGTTTGCTAAGTTCCGAAATTCTTTGATCGGCCCGTTTGATGACATTGAACTACCTTACGCGAATGAAAAGGTGGATTATGAAGCGGAGCTCGCCGTTGTGATTGGTCGCCGCGCTAAGTGTGTCAGTGAGCGGGAAGCGCTGCAGTACATTTTCGGTGCTATGGCCATGAACGACGTGAGTGCCAGAGATGTTCAGTTGGCAACGAGTCAGTGGATGGCGGGAAAGGCAATCGATACCTTCGCGCCCTGCGGCCCTGCACTTGTCTCCCGCAATGAGCTGGGCGACTTCCAGAATCTCAAAATCCAAGCGAGGATAAACGGTCGGCTTCTGCAGGATGGCAATACAGCTGAAATGGTTTTTAGCGTGAGCTATATCGTCTGCTATCTCAGCCAATTAATGACGCTGGAACCTGGCGATATTATTGCGACTGGTACGCCGGCGGGCGTCGGTTTCAAACGCCAACCACCGGTGCTGTTGAAAACTGGTGACGTTGTGGAGGTTGAGATCGAAAAGATCGGGCGTCTGGCCAATCCCGTGCGCGATCGGAATGGGGTTGAGACCCGGAGATCAGACGCGAATCGGATCAGGGCGGAAGAGGGAATAAAATAGGTTGGAAAATGGTGCGGTTCGGGCTATCAAAACGATCGGCAGTAGCCCCTTCTGTATACACAAAGAATATTCGATTCGGCGAAAGCGCTGGTACGCATGGTCAAGGCTGTTTCTCCTGAGTTAAACGCGCTTCCCCGTAAGAGCGAGTGGGAGAATGCGGAAGAGATCCATGACGGGTTGCGGAGAGCGATTCTAAAGAACGAACTTCCCGCCGGGATGATTTTGAATCAGGTTCATCTAGCCAAGCGGCTGGGCGTGAGCCGGACGCCGCTGCGGGAGGCGATGCGCATGCTGCAGCGTGAGGGGTTGATCGAGGGCGAATCGTACAAACGTTTGCGCGTTTCTCCATTGTCGCTCAGAGGGCTGGAAGACCTGTACGCAATGCGCATTTTGCTGGAAGGATTGGCTATTCGTCTTAGTGTTCCTCACCTCTTGGAGAGCGAACTCAAAGAAATCAAAAGATATCTTGGAGAAATGGAACGGTACGCGGCGGATGAAGATTACCTTGGTTGGGAGCAGCCGCATCGTCAGTTTCACCTCGGCCTGGTTCGGCATATCGGTGAGCGGCAATTGCGAGAAATCGTAGAATTGTCGGAACATGCGGAACGGTACCGCCACGCCTACACCACTGAAACTCCGCGAGCCTGGTCAAAGGGGATAAAGGAGCATCGGGACATTCTGGATGCATGTACCAAGCGGGAACCTTCGCTGGCCGCTGAGCGATTGGCCCGGCACTATTCATCAGTGGTTTTGGGCCTGCTCGGTGTGCTGGCTCCTGATCATGACCCAACCGCCGTCCGTACGGCAGTGAAGATGGTTTCGTTTCCAACTACGATCGAGCGCACATTCTGATGGACGGTTCTTTGGGATTGGCTTTGCCGGATAGACGCGCACTGGTTACTGGTGCTAGTCGGGGCATCGGCAAGGCCATCGCTCTCGCCTTAGCGCGAGCCGGAGCGGATATGGTGCTGCTCGGCCGCTCGGAATCAGATCTTGCGGAGGTAGCAGTCACGATTCGCGGATTTGGCCGGGAAGCAGAAATACTCATTTGTGACTTGTTGCATCCGCCTGATCTGAGCGAGTTGATCGGCCGTTTGGGCCGGATAGACATTCTAGTCAACAATTCTGGGATGAATATTCCCGAGCCGTTTGTGACGGTGACGGAGTCTCATTATGATCAGATCTTTGGGCTCAACATGCGAGCCTTGTTTTTTCTGACGCAATCTGTAGTCGACGCAATGATAGCTAGCCAGGTGAAGGGCGCGATTGTGAATATTACCTCTCAAATGGGACATGTGGGTGCAGCTAACCGGACTGTATATTGTGCGGTGAAGCACGCGGTGGAAGGATTCACCAAAGCATTGGCCATTGAGGTTGCTCCCCATGGCATTCGAGTCAATTCGGTCGCGCCAACATTCGTTGAAACCGAGTTTACCAAGCGGATGTTTGCGGACGAAAGCTTTCGGAAATCGGTGCTCTCGAAGATTCCGATTGGCCGTTTAGGACGGCCGGAAGACATTGCGCCAGCAGTAGTCTTTCTTTGCTCTGATGTTGCGGCTCTCATTACCGGTTCGTGCGTGAAAGTGGACGGCGGATGGACAGCGCAGTAGTGGCGGCCAACCGCTGGTCGAGCGAGGCGGAACAACAGAAAAAGAGCGGTTGCTAAGCGCCCATAAGTGTATACACTTATTAGGTTCCCTCCGTGATCGTTTGCGGTCTTCATTAGCCAAACAATGAAATCAATGAAACACAGCACAGTCATCCTTTCGGATCGCAAGAACCCTTCGACCGTGTTCGGCGTACACGGTGGAACGGGAACATTGCTTTGGAAACGTTTAGCTACCGGGTCGCATTTGCAGGCCGATTGGGACGGCTTTGAGTGGGTCGCGCTTGGGCCGGGCGATCGGGTGGGAAAGCATACGCATACTCACACCGAAGAAATTTTCTATTTTCTGAGCGGCACCGGCTTAGTGACGATGGACGGAGATGAACGCAGAGTCGGTCCGGGCGATTTGGTGGTGACCCCTTTGAACTCCTGGCAAAGCGTAATCAATGATGGTTCCGAACAGTTGGAATACATCGTGATCGAAGTATTCCCGCCGGCGATCTCTGGGAAATTGCCGCGCCGGCGTCCAACCGATGAACTGGAGGTGCAGCATGCCGGGTGAATTCCTCCACTTGGAGCGTGGCCAGATTCAGTCGCTGGTGAGCTATTTCGAAGGACCGTGGGACTCCGTTGAAAGGCGGATTGTTCAAACGAACGCGCCCGCTACCTTAAGCCAGCAAGACAAGGAAGTTGCTGCGTACGTCATTACCGGAACTGGCGAGCTGGAGGTCAATGGCAGAGGCTTTCGCCTCGAGCCCGGGTCGGCAGCTTTGCTACTAAAAGATAGCGCGGTGACCTTTCGTGCCAATCAACAATTGGAGCTGTTGCTCGTCTCGCTCTTCACCCCAAGGAGTAACGGCCCATTCGAGATTCGGCCGGCAGGATAGCATCAATTGTCGATGACCTCGGACTGAATCGAGGTCGCTTACCTGGCCAGGAAATCTATGACCCATGCAGCTACTAAAGCCGGAGCCGCCCTACTCGGAGTAAGTCATCCGCATACCTCGGGTCGAACCCGTGCTCTCATCGAGAGATCGATTCCGATCCTGGGGGCTTGGGATGATGACCCGGTCATCGAACCGTTCACCAAGAAGTTTGAGATTCCCAATCGGCCCTTGAACGCGATTCTGGACGACCGCGATATCAATATCGTCCTGATACACAGCAAGAGCCACGCAATGGTAACGCTGGCGTCGGCAGCACTGCGTGCTGGCAAAGCAGTTCTGGTAGAAAAACCTGGAGGCAAAAGCTTGGAGGATCTAGAGACTCTCGTTCGGGTGGTCGAAGAAACGAACGGTATCTGCCAGGTGGGTTATTCCTATCGGTTCTCACCGGCCGTCAGGATCACGGACGAAGTGCTCGAGGCGGGTATGCTAGGACGGGTTCTTCAAGTGAGATTGCACGGCGGCTGTTCCCTTGACGAAGCGGCGACATCGCATCTTAATCAGCCAGATGATATGGGCGGGGCATTTTTTGTCATCGGCTGTCACCTGATCGATTTGCTCGTTCACCACCTCGGGATGCCTGCTTCGGTCAATGCCAAGATTCCGAAGTTTGCTGGCTTGTTCGACGCAAGATCCCGCGAGGATGCCGGAATCGCTCTGTTCGAGTATCCGGATAAAATTGTGAGTTTCGACTTTAGCTCCTGGGATCCTCTGCCTTGGGTGGAAAGTTGGGCGCTCTCTTTTTATGGAAACGAGGGCGTGCTGCATTCGAGGCCGCTTCCAGCGACCTATAAACTGTTCCTCAAAGGGGCGAAGGGCCGCTTCAACGCGGGTTGGACTCTTTGGAACGAAACCTCGTTTCCAATTGCCTGGGCTTCAGAGAAGACGGAGTACACTCCTGAATTGGCTGAGATCGGTAATTTGCAGTACTTCCGGCGAGAAGTGGAGTGCTTCGTCGCTGCCGTCCGTGGCGAACGGCCGGTCGAAATCCCCGCGGCTCACGCCCGCGACATTCTTAAATTAATCGCCGCCTGTTACGAGTCGTCAGCCCAAGGAGGACAAGAAGTTCGTCTCAATTAGGACAAACCTTCTAAGAAGACTGTTTCGATGAGTATAGCGCCTTTAGGACTCGCCTTGATCGGAGCTGGACGAATTGGACAGCTCCACGCGAGAAATATGGTAAGAAATCCCCGTGCCCGCCTTCTCTGCGTTCTCGAGCAAGACAAAGAACGGGCAAAAAGCGTCGCTGAAATGGCGGGATGTCAGGAGGTCTCAGAGTTCGAGGAAGCTATCAACTTTCCCGGCGTTGAAGCAGTCTATGTCTGTTCTCCGACCGACACCCATGTCGATTATGTCCTCCGCTCCGTGGAGATCGGCAAGTATGTCTTTTGTGAGAAGCCGGTCGATCTCGATCTCGAGCGTGCCAAGGCTTGTGTTCAGCACCTCGGTGATCGCGCAACCCGAGTGATGATGGGGTTCAATCGCAGATTTGATCCTTCTTTGGCTGCTATTCGTCGGGCGGTACAGGAAGGAGATATTGGTGCCGTTGAACAAATTGTGGTCATATCACGAGATCCAGCTCCTCCGCCTCAGCTCTATGTGAGTCAGTCGGGAGGAATCTTTCGCGACATGACCATTCATGATTTTGACACTGTACGCTCCCTCGTCCCTTTTGAGTTTGGGACGGTGTTTGCGCACGGCAGCTGCCTGTTTTCCGATGATATCCGGGCGTTCAATGACTACGATACGGTGTCCGTTCAATTGATTGGTCCCGGTGGTGAAGCTTGCACTATTCTAAATTCTAGACGTTGTTCTTACGGTTTCGAGCAGCGCATCGAAATCTTTGGTTCGGCTGGCACCATCGCCTTGGAGAATCCGCGGCCTACTAATGTCAGATGGTTTACTAAAGAAGGGGAGAAAAGAGGGCCGCTGTACGAGTTCTTTCCGCAGCGCTACGCTTCCTCTTATGAGCGCTTGCTCGACGATTTTGTTTCTAAGGCCCGATCAGATGAGCCCTTCTCGGTAACCATTCATGACGGGCTGCGCTCTTTAGCTCTGGCGGAGGCGGCGCGCCGTTCGGCCGATAATCGCTTACCGATTTCAATGAGTGCAATTTCCTGATCGAGCGCGGCGATGCGGAAGATTCGTCCGCGACATCGAGAGAACGGCCGGAACGCGTCCCTCCGTAAATCTCATTCTCGCTGTTTCGAATCAATCCAGATGGTGACGGGACCATCGTTGACCAGGTTGATCGTCATGTGCGCTCCGAACACACCGCACTCGACCGGTCGATCCATGTGCATCGAGAGCTGCGCGCAAAATTCGTTAAACATCCGTTCCGCAGCATCGGGCGGTGCGGCTTTGCTGAAGGAGGGGCGATTTCCTTTTTTGGTGCTGGCATACAAAGTAAATTGGCTAACGACCAGCAATGCTCCGCGAGTATCCTGGACCGAGCGATTCATTGCGCCGTTTTCGTCCGCGAATACCCGCAGACCGAGAACTTTGCCGGCTAGCCAATCGAGATCTTCTGTATTGTCACTTGTTTCGAATCCGACAAACAAAAGCAGGCCGTGACCGATTTGACCGACAGACCGGCCATCGACTTCGACCGACGCGTTCAGAACCCGCTGTAGTAATACCCGCATGGCAGCGAACGTCAACGAACGTCGGTGAATGGCAGCGAAGGTCAGCGAACCTCAAGAACGACAACTGACGTCAATAAACACTCGTTGTCGTTCGTTGGTGTTCATTGACGTTTCGCTGACGTTCGTTGTCATAGACCGAAATCCAAACCAGTGTAGTGTGAGCTTCTCATTTTTAGGAATGGATCTTGTCTTATCTATACTCATACTTTTGCTGATCCCAGTTGCGCTCGGGGTGTATGGCCGAATGTTCTGGCGCGTTTATGCAAAGCACACGGGCAAAGTCTTCGTCGGAGCATATTCATTACTTGACGGGTTGTTTGCTGGCGGACTCATTCTTATCGTCGTGACTCAGCTGTTTGCGAACGTCGACTCGACTCGGGTATCGTTGCCAGCAAACATTGACACTCGAGGCCTGCTCCTGAGCGCACTCTACTTCTGGGGGTTAATTCTCGGAACAATTTTACTCTCACTTCGGCTCAGGGGGTTTCGCCTATCTACCGTCTTCGGAATGGATCAGTTGCCTTTGCAAAAATCAATCCTGTGGGGTCTCTCCTTGTTGGTTTGCGCGCTTCCGCTGATTTTTGCTGCAAGTTATCTAGCGTCGTATTTTTTGCATAGTGATCCAACGACCGATTCACAGGAGATCATACAGGTATTCGAACACTCAAAGAGCATTGGCGAGCGTTTGCCGATCATACTGTTGGCGGTCGTGATCGCTCCGGTTGCCGAAGAACTAGCATTTCGAGGTTATCTTTATGGAGTGATGCGCCGTTACTTCGGGGCGTTGCCCGCGCTGGTCTTTACCGGGGTTCTTTTCGCAATTATCCATTTAAATGTACCGACCTTGTTCCCGCTCTTCGTACTCAGTTGCTTGTTCACGGTATCGTACGAGGTAACCGGCAGTCTTCTGGTACCGATGACAATGCATGCGCTATTCAACACCGTCAATCTGGTAGCAATCGCCTTCCAACCAAGATGAACGAGGCAAGCGGAAAACGAGGTGGAATACGGGACGTCGAGCTGGCTGATGTGGGCGAGGATCGTCTGATTGCCGAATTGACGAGGAACTTAAGACACAACGCGCGAGTGAAGATCGGTCCGGGAGATGATTGCGCCGTGGTGAAATTCGGCAAACGCTGGCAGCTCCTGAAAACCGAATGCATCGTAGAAAGCATTCACTTCTTGAAAGAATCACCGGCCACCTGGGTTGGCTGGAAAGCACTCTGCCGGGCAATTAGTGATGTTGCTGCGATGGGCGGCAAACCGATGGATGCGTTGGTAACAATTGCGGTCGCTCCGCAAGTCCGATTACGCTGGGTTCGCGGCGTCTATTCGGGGCTCCGGAAAGCAGCTCAGCGGTATGAAGTGAACCTGGTAGGCGGTGAAACCTCGCGTTCGCCGGGACCAGCATTTATTTCAGTGGCGCTGACCGGGATCGTCGAAAAGCGACGTGCGCTATTGCGCACAGGCGGGAGGCCCGGCGATTTTCTTTATGTGACCGGGCAACTGGGTGGATCGATTCGCGGAAAGCACCTTCGCTTCGAGCCACGGTTAGCCGAGGCGCTTTGGCTAGCCGATCATTTTGCAATTAACGCGATGATAGATCTCAGCGACGGGTTGGGTAGCGATTTGCCCAGACTGGCGAAGGCCAGCAGCACCGGCTTCGAAGTCGATCGAGAGCATCTGCCCCTAAACAAAGGATGCTCGATTGAGCAGGCGATATCAGACGGAGAAGATTACGAACTTCTGTTCGCCGTTTCTCCGGGAGCCGCTCCGACTCTGGAAGAACGCTGGAACAAGAGATTCCCGACGCTGGCACTGACCCATATTGGACGGCTGACAGAGCCGAGCGCGCAGAAACTGCACGCGCCCGGATTTGACCAACTCACCGATTCCGGGTACGACCATTTCCGTGTGACGGAACAGAAATGAAGCGATTGGCTCACGGCCCGAAAGAGACTCGAGCCATTGGAAGAGAACTCAGCCTGGCTCTTCCGGAAAATTCTGTAATCGGCTTATCCGGAGATCTAGGTGCCGGTAAGACTGAGTTTGTGAAAGGCATCGCCGAGGGTCTGGGCGCGACGGACCCGGTTACCAGCCCAACATTTACCCTGGTTCATGAATACCGGAGTGGCCGGTTGCCGTTGTTTCACATGGATTTTTATCGCTTGGAGACGGAGAAAGAGCTGGATGAGATAGGTTTTGACGATTATCTCCGCGAACCGGGGATCTGCGCCATCGAGTGGGCCGACCGATTCCCCGATCGAATACCTCGAGACGCGATTCGGGTGGAAATCGAAATTAGCTCTCGGAATGAAAGATTGATTGTCTGGTGACGACTCTGGTAATCGAAAATTCCTCTGCTCCCGGAAGTCTGACCCTTGCGAGAGACGGCGTCGTGGTTCACGAGCGCGTATTTCATGGTGCGGGCGAGCTGGCGACTGAGGTCGCCAGGGCGATTGAACTATTTACCAGACTAGATCGAGTAATCGTGGGGATTGGTCCAGGTTCCTACACTGGATTGCGTGTCGGCATAGCGACTGCCTTTGGGCTAAGCCTGGCGACTAACTGCCAGAGAATTGGATGTCCCTCGATTCTTGGTTTTGCCGAAAACGACTACACAGTAATTGGTGATGCGCGCCGTGGGTCATTCTTTTTCGCCCGTATTACCAATGGAGTGATTGCGGAAGGACCACAGTTGTTGCCCAAGATCGACTTATCTAATTTGGTTGGCAATCAGCCAGGTATTCCGCTCTTTGCCGTCGGTCCAATGCCGGAATTGCCCGACGTTGAAGTGAAGGCTCCTTCTGCGCGATTTCTCTTGGGCAAAGAAGCTAGTTACGCTCCGCTGGGCGAACCGATCTATCTTAAAGAGCCGCATATAACTCAACGAACGCCAGCGAACGTCAATGAACAACAATGAACAGCAACGGCGCCCGCCTTCGTTGACGTTCGCTGGCGTTCGTTGACGTTCGTTGCATATTGGCCGCCATGAAAATCGTTGTCGCATACTCGGGAGGGCTCGACACGTCGGTCATATTGAAATGGATCAAAGAATCCTATTCGGCCGAGGTTACTGCATTTTGCGCCGATATCGGCCAGGAGGAAGAGCTGGAAGGATTAGAAGAGAAGGCGCTTCGGACTGGAGCGTCGAAATGTTACGTCGACGATCTGCGCGACGAGTTCGCTCGAGATTTCATCTTTCCGATGTTCCAAGCTTCGGCGCTGTATGAAAATCAATATTATCTCGGCACCAGCATTGCCCGCCCGTTAATTGCGAAACGAATGGTAGAAATAGCTCGAGCGGAGAAAGCGGAGGCAGTCGCTCATGGCGCGACGGGTAAGGGTAATGATCAAGTACGCTTTGAGCTGGCGGTCGCAGCGCTTGCTCCAGACATTCGCGTCATTGCGCCGTGGCGGGCCGAAGCTTTCCGGCAACAATTCCCCGGTCGCACGGAGATGATTCAGTATGCAGAGAAACACGGTATCCCAGTCGCTGCCACGGCAAAGAAGCCTTATTCCATGGATCGCAATCTTCTCCACATAAGCTATGAAAGCGGCATTCTCGAGGATCCCTGGATTGATGCGAGTACCGCGGAGATGCGAGACATGTATACGTTGAGTGTATCTCCGGAAGACGCGCCCGATGCGCCGGAATATCTGGAATTGGAGTTTGAAAGTGGTGTTTGCCGGGCGCTCGGTCACCCGGATCTGCAAGCCCACTTGGATCGGTTGGGATTTACCGGAGATCTGGTTAAGACCGCTGAGAGCAGAATCCGGCTTTCGCCGTTTTGGATAATGAAGGTGCTCAATTTTTTTGGAGGAAGGAATGGCATTGGGCGAGTTGACATGGTGGAAAATCGCTTTGTCGGAATGAAGAGTCGCGGAGTGTATGAGACTCCGGGGGGAGCGATTCTGTTTTTCGCGCATCGACAGATCGAGTCGTTGACCATGGATCGGGAAGTCATGCATCTTCGCGACACGCTTGGGCCGAAGTATGCGGAGCTAGTCTATAACGGTTTCTGGTTTGCGCCGGAACGAGAAGCGATTCAGGCTTTAGTCTCTGAATCGCAAAGGCATGTCACCGGCCTCGTGCGAGTGAAATTGTACAAAGGCAATGTGATCGCTGCCGGGCGGATGAGTCCGGTAAGTCTATACAACCCGGAGATTGCCACAATGGAAGCTGATCCGACGCAGGCCTATAACCAATCGGATGCAACCGGATTCATTTCCTTGAACGGACTACGTCTCAAGGTCGCGGCCAAAGTGCATCCGCGACGATGAATAACGCCATCATCAACGAGAACGGAAGTCAGTGAGAGGTGATTAGCGGAGCGACTCGTTCACACTGGCCTCAAAACGCAGTCGCCTTGGCGTGGTCCACGAATGCCGCAATGCATGGTCGGATCGAGGAATACTCAACGCCAGACGCACCGACGCGATGGCGACTACGGTTTGGGGCGGGACCATGCGAGCAACTTCGGACCG
>Ga0137415_10004784_pt1 | contig 13382 bp, 10 predicted proteins | sample CZODoug3_1_1_16f_FD_183082 | JGI IMG/M metagenome (GOLD analysis project Ga0137415, IMG submission 183082) | Vadose zone soil fungal communities from Angelo Coast Range Reserve, California, USA - CZODoug3_1_1_16fungal (Hybrid Assembly) | ecosystem: Environmental > Terrestrial > Soil > Vadose... | reverse complement strand
TTGGTGGAGCATGACGGGATCGAACCGTCGACCTCCGCAATGCCATTGCGGCGCTCTCCCAGCTGAGCTAATGCCCCGAGCCCTTCGAGCGAGCAGCCGGCCTGGGTCGCCAGCGCGGCGGAGCGATGTACCGTGGGGGGGCGGTGAAGTCAACGGAATCGCGGGGACCGTGCGGGAGGCGACCCGCTCTGGAGGCGGCGCCGTACGGCGTGGGAAAACGGGCGCGCAGATCGAAAAATACAATGAGTGGATTGTGACGTTTATCCGTCCCGGGGCGGGACGCGGTGCGTCAGGCCGCGCGGAGGTGGCGCTTGGAGCGGCCGCTGGCGAGGACCTGCTCGTAGAGCGCGCCGGTCTTCTCGATCATCGCGGTGAGCGTCAGGTCTGTTTCGACGCGCGCGCGGCCGGCCGCGCCGAGCGCAGCGCAGCGGACGGGGTCGCGGAGCAAGCCCTCCAGGCGGTCTGCGATGACCGTGGGACGGTGGGGTGGCACCAGGTGGCCGCTCGCGCGGGACCCTGCCTCGGTGACCAACTCCACGTTGCCGCCGACCGCGGTCGCCACCACGGGCAGCGAGGCGGCCATGTACTCGATGACGGCGTTGGAGAGGCCCTCGGCGTGGGAGCAGAGGCAACCCAGGTGTACGCGCCGCAGGATCGCCGGCACGTCCAGGCGGTGGCCGAGCAGCACCACGTTGTTGCCCAGCCCCCGGGCGCGGATCTGCTGCTCGAGCACGTGGCGCATGGGCCCTTCGCCGGCGCAGAGCACGAGCGCCTCGGGCAAGGCACGCCGCACGATCTCCATCGCCTCGATCAAGTCCAGGTGGCCCTTCACCGCGTAGAGGTTCGCGGCGAACGCCACCGCGGGGCGGAGCGACTTGCCGTCCGCGCCCTCGATCAATCCCGGCACCGGGGCGAGAAGCGGTTCGCGCTGCGCGCGATCGAACCGCTCGAGCTCGATGCCGTTGTGCACCACCACCACCCGGTCCGGGGGGATGCCCTCCTGCGCGACGCACATGTCGCGCACCGCCTCGGCGTTCGTGTACACCGCGTCCGCGGTGCGCGAGGCGATCGCCTCCAGCACGTGATGCGTGCGCGAGTACCAATGGCCGAGATCGAAGCGGCTGGCGATCACCTTCGCCCCGGCCAGGCGCGCCGCGGGCACCGCCAGCAGGTTCGCGTAGAAGTCGTTCGCGTGCACCAGGCGGATGCCCTCTCGCGCCATGAACGCGGCGAGGCGCAGGACCTGGTGCCCCGTGTTCAGTTGCGCCAGGCTGCCGCGCAGTCCGAACTCCTCCACGGGAAGACCCAGCTCCTCCACCGCGGCGAGGTTCGGCCCCTTCCTCTGGACGCAAGCCACCACCGGTCGAAACCCGTGGGGATGCCTCCGCACGCGCGCCACGAACTGCCCTTCGGCGCCGCCGATGGCGAACTGGTTCACGATCTGCAGGACGGGCACCGGCTCCTTCACGCCACCCCCTAGCCTGCTGGAAACTTGTGTCCTAGGCGGCCCGGAGGGGAGATCCGTAATTCCCCGTACCCGGGGCCACCGCGGGCACCTCTGCCTTCCGTCGCCCACCGTAGCGGTCGATGCAAGAGGCGAACGCGCAGAGCGCGTACAGGAACCACGACAGCGAGTAGCCGGAGAATTGCTGGCAGACGAGGTAGCCGATCAACGCGGCCAGGACGGCGCGCGACTCGTGCGCCATGTCGCCGTTGCGCGCCCGCCACGCCGACCACAGCGCGCAGGCGATGAAGCCCAGCATCCCGAACAGCCCGAACAGCCCGAGGTGGCCGAGCACCTCGAGCTCCAGGTTGTGCGCGACGTACGGGTGCTCGACCGGATCGTCGATGGGCGCATACTGCTTCCACGCCGTGAGGAAGGCCGACTCGCCCACTCCCAGGAACGGCCGCTCCCTGAAGATCCGCTCCGCCACCTGCCACGCCTGCATGCGGCCCTGGACGGAGACGTCCGCCTCGTACGCGCTGATCGTCTCGTTTCGCTGCCAGAAGGTGCTGGGCGCGAAGAGCAACAGGCCCGCCCCCGCCACCAGTGCGAATCCCATCGCCAGCGCCTTGCGCTTGGACATGAGCGCCCACAGGAGCACCGCCGCCGCGAGGCCCAGCGAGCCTCCGCGAGAGTGCGTAGCGACGATGCCCATCAAGACCGCGGTGACTCCGCCGGCGCCGACGATGCGCCGCCACAGGCCCGGTCCGTGCGCCGCGAAGTGCAACAGGAACGGCACCGCGGCGACCAGCGCCATGCAGTCGTGGTTCGGGTCGGCCATGACGCCCAGCCAGCGTCCGCGGAAGCCTCCCACGAGCAGCTCGTCGTGCCACCAGTTCGAGAAGGTTCCCCACCCAGGCACGATCGACGCGGCCGCGTAGACCAGCATCGCGAGCCGGATGCGCCGGGGCGTGGTGAACGTGTTCAGCACGGCGACGAAGAAGAGGAAGTGCTTCGCCACCTCGAGCGCGCCGTCGACCGACAGCGCGGGGGCGATCGACCAGGTGGGCGAGAGCAGCGCCGCGCCGGTGTAGACGGCCAGGAGCGCGGTTCGGAAGCCCAGCCACAGCGGCCGGTTGGCGATCAGCCGCTGCGCCGCGAGCGCGGCCAGCGCGATGCAGGAGAGCACCAGCGCGAGCCGCAGCGGCTCGGTCTGCGGGAACCACTGCGCCGGCGCCAGGTAAAGCTGCGCCAGGAAGAGCAGCGCGGCGCCGAACGCGATCTGCCCGATGCGCCGCGCCTGCCAATCGCGGGCAGGCTGGGCCAGGTCGACGGGTGGCGTCACGCTCGCCTGCAACACGCGCCTCCAGGGGCCGTCAAGGCAGCCCCACGCACCGCCGGAACATAAGCACGCATCGCCGGCCGAGAAGCCGGCCGCCGGACCTGTCGGCGAGCCGACAACAGCCGGCACTCCAAGGCTCGCCAGCGACCGCGGGCGCGCCTGCGCGAGACGGAGAGCGGCTGGGCACCCTCGTGTGTGGAGGTGCCGGGCGGCAATGCGGTCCGCTCCTCGTGGAGGACGCGCCCGGCGCGCCGCCTGGCGCCGCTGGGGAGCCAGGCGGCAGGGCGCTTGCCTGTCCGCACGGATCGCGAGGCTGCGGCCGCTGCGCAGCCCGTAGAACGCCGATCGTCGCTTAAAGCATTCCCAGGAGGCGATCTGCCGCATGTGCTCCCTGCGGGGGCGCGTGTGCGCGGACGTGCTCCGAGCAGGAACGTTTGCCCCCGTTTACCCGACAAGCGCACAGAAGACCCCCTCCTGCCGGACACCAGGGAGGGAAGAGGCGGCTCGTCGACTTCGTTGGCCAACCCGAACGGAGAGCACCCGCCGTTCCGGGAAGCAGCCAACCAAGGAGACGCACCAATGAAGCTTTCCCAGATCGCCGCCGCCGCAGTCGCCTTCCTCGCAGGCAGCGCTTCGGAAGCAGCGCAGGTCTGGACGGCCCCTGCCGCGGTGAAGGTCCGGCCGCAGGCGCAGCCGTCGCAGACCAGCAGCGCGACGGCCGTCATCGCCGCCGCCAAGAACGAGTTCGAGTCCTTCCAGGTGATCGTCACCGGCGCGGCCACCGGCGTCTCGATGAGCCTCGAGGGCCTGGGCGACGGCAAGGGCCACAGCATCAGCGGGCGCGACGTGACGCTCTACCGGGAGGCGCTGATCAACGTGCCCATCCAGACCGGCGGCGACGGCGCGGCCGGCGTGTGGCCCGACGCGCTGGTGCCGGACGTGGATCCGATCGCCGGCGAGAAGCGCAACGCGTTCCCCTTCGACGTGCCGGCGGGCGAGAGCCGCGCGGTGCTGGTCGACATCCACGTGCCGGCGGACGCGGCTGCGGGCGTCTACAAGGGGACGCTCAACGTGACGGGTGGCGCGACCGCACAGGTCCCGGTGACGCTCACGGTGTGGGACTTCGCCGTGCCGTCCACCTCGACGCTGCGCAGCGCGTTCGGCATGACCTGGAACGGCCCCTGCATGGGCCACGGCGACGGTGGCTGCGGCAACTTCGACGCCGAGCAGAAGCTCCGCGCCCGCTACCTGCAGGCGGCGCTGGACAACCGCATCAGCATCACCGTGCCGGTGGTGAGCCCTCCCATCAAGTCGGACGGGAGCGGCGGCTGGGGCGACTTCGACACGTACGCCGGCCCGTTCCTCGACGGCACGGCCAACACCCGGCTCGCGGGCGCCAAGCTGAGCGCGGTGCAGATCGTGGGTGACGGCACCCAGAGCCGGATCGTGAAGTCGTGGTCCGATCACTTCAAGGAGAAGGGCTGGAGCAAGGCGCTCTTCAACTACGTCTGCGACGAGCCGCCGATGACCTGCCAGTGGAGCGACATCAACCCCCGCATCGCCAACTCGCGCGGGGGCGATCCCAGCATCCCGACGCTGGTGACCACCACCACCGGCGAGGCCTCGGCGCACGGCATCAGCGGCATCGATCTGTACGTGCCGGTGGTGAACTTCATGGAGGACCGGCCGGGCAGCGGCAACGCCGGATCGCAGCGCGCGAAGTACGGCTCTACCGTGTGGTGGTACCAGAGCTGCATGAGCTTCGGCTGCTCGGGCGTAGGCCCCGGGTATGACTACACGGGCGGCTCGGGCTGGCCGACCTATGCCATCGACAGCGACGCCACGCGCAACCGCGCGATGGAGTGGATGAGCTTCAGCTACGACATCTCCGGCGAGCTGTACTACGAGATGACGCAGGCCTACTTCAGCGGCGATCCTTGGTCGAACCAGCAGAACTACGGCGGCGCCGGCGACGGCACCCTCTTCTACCCGGGCACCACCAACCGGATCGGCGGGCAGACCGAGATCCCGGTGGAGTCGTTCCGCATGAAGATGATCCGGGACGGCATGGAGGACTACGAGCTGCTCGCCATGGCCAAGGGGCTCGGCCTGGGCGACCAGGCCAAGAAGATCGCCAAGGGCGTGTACCCGGTGACGTACCAGTCGACGACCAGCCCGGCGGCGCTCGACGCGGCGCGCGCCCAGCTCGCGCAGATGATCCTGCACGCGCTGGGCAAGGACGCGGCGCCCCAGGCGCCGACGACCGGCCAGACCGATACGCCGGTTACGGGTGTCGTGCCGCCGATCGCCGCGGCCGCCGGCGCCTTCCCCGCCGGAGGCGGCTGCTCCAGCTCGGGCCCGCAGAGCGCGTGGCTCCTGCTGCCGCTCGCGGGCCTCGCGCTCCTTCGCCGCCGCCGCAACGCGGCGTAAGACCAGGCGCCATCCGTCGGATCGGGAGGCCGGGGCTCCACGGGGCCCCGGCCTTTCTATTTGCGACAGTCGCTGCGTGACCGCCCGTTGCCGAACACGCCCGGGCTGACCACCATCGCCCGGGGGAGGGGCATTGAGCGGACAGCCATCGATCCTGAGGCGTGCGGGGCCGCTGATGATCGCGCGGCTCGCGATCGCGGTGGTGACCTTCGGCACGCCGCTGGTCCTGGCCCGCATATTGGTGCCCGCCTCCTACGGCACCTTCAAGCTGGCCTGGCTGTGGTGCACGACCCTGGGCGTGGTGCTACCGATGGGGCTGACGCCCAGCCTCATCTACTTCGTCCCGCGCGAGCCCGAGCGCCGCGGGTACTTCATCGCCCACGCTCTCCTGGTGACCACGGCGCTCGGACTGTGCGCCGGAACCTTGCTCTACTTCTTCGGTCCGGGCATCGCGCTCCGGATGGAGAAGCCCGAGCTGGCAGCCCAGATGGGTTGGGTCGCGATCTTCACGGCGCTCTTCCTGGCCGGCAGCACCATGGACTCGATCCCGATGTCGCAGGGCCGCATCAAGCTCGCGGCCGTGCTGCGCTTCGGCTACGAGTCGACCCAGGCGATCGGGATCGTCACCGGAGCGGTCCTCACCCGCTCGCTCACCGGCGCGCTGGCCGGCGTCGTGGCGGGGACCGCGTTCCGCGCGGTGGCCTGCTGGGTGATGGTGCTTCGCGAGCACGGCCTGCCCATCTCGCGCGAGGACCTGAGGCGGCAGCTCGCGTACGCGCTTCCCTTCGGGCTCGCCTTCGCGATCATCATCCCCCAGCAGCAGTTCCATCAGTACTTCGTGGCCGCGAGCGTGAGCGCCACGGCATTCGCCATCTACGCGGTGGGCTGCTTCCAGCTTCCCATCGTCGAGATGCTCTACACGCCCGTCTCGGAGATCCTGCAGCTCGGCATCGCCGAGCACGACCGCGACGGCGACCGGGAAGCGCCGGCGCGGCTGTTCCGCGAAGCGGTGGCGCGGCTCGCCTTCGTCTTCATCCCCACGATGGCCCTGCTCTACGTCTGCGGGCCCACCCTGCTCACATTCCTGTTCACCGATCGGTACCGCGATTCGGTACCCATCTTCCGGCTGGCCATCCTCGCCATCCCGCTCGCCGCGCTCCCGCTCGACGGCGTGATGCGCGCGCGGGCGCAGAACCGCTTCGTGCTGGCGGCCTCGGTAGTGAAGCTCGCGGTGACGGTGCCGATGGTGGTGGCCGGCTTCCACCTGTACGGGCTGCGCGGCGCGATGGGCGGCTGGGTCGCCGCCGAGGCGGCGACGCGCGGGATCATGCTCTGGCGGGCCGGCCAGATCCTCGGCGGAATGCGCTCCCTGCTGCCCTGGCGGACGCTCTCGTTGCAGGCGCTGGCGTCCGCGGTGGCGGCCCCTGCCGGGGCGGTGGCGCTCCGCTACGCGCGAGGTCCGGTCCTGCTGCGCCTGTTCCTGTGCGGCACCGCGATGGGGCTCGCCTACCTGGCGGCGCTGCGCGCCACGGGGGAGCTGCCGCCTTTGCGCGAGTGGATTCCGCGGAAGCGCCCGGCGGTGCCGGGACCGACCTCGCTCGCCGCCTGAGGGCGTGGCCGCGCCGCTCAGGCCGCCCGGAGCCTCGCGGCGGGAAGCAGGTGGCGGCGATAGACGGCCAGGAGCTCGTCCACGTAGCGGTCCATCGAGTAGGCCGCGAGCGCCCGCGTCCTCCCGCCTTCGCCGAGCCTGCGCGCGAGCAGGTCGTCGTGCAGCAGGCGATCGAGGGCGGCCGCCAGCGCGATTTCGTCCCGCTTGGGGACCACCAGCCCGGCGCCTTCCACGATCTCCGGCATCGGCCCGGAATCGGTCACCACCACCGGCCGGCCGGCGGCCATCCCCTCGAGGGCGGCGAGCCCGAAACCCTCGTCGCAGATGGACGGAGCGACGACGACCGACGCAGCGGCCAGGATCTGCTCCACGTCGAGGCGCAAGCCGAGGAAGTGGACGCGCGACGCGATCCCCAGGCTGGCGCACACGGCGCGCCACTCGGCGAGGCGGGGACCTTCCCCCACCAGGGCGAGGTGCGCGCCCCGGCCGACGTGCGGAAGCGCGCGCAGCAGCCACTCCCCGCCCTTCTCGTCGTCGAGGCGGGCGACGGAGACGATGAGCGGAGCGTCTCCCAGCTGCAGCTCGGCCCGGACGCGATGGCCGTCGGCGGACATGAAGCGGGAAGCGTCGACGGAGTTGTCGACCACGGCGACGCGCGTGGCGGGAACGCGATGCACCTCGCGGACGGTCCGCGCGACGAACGACGACACGGCGATCCGCTCGTCGAACAGGCCGTTCAGGAACCGCGCCCGGACACGCTTCCAGGCCGCGCGCAGCGGATCTCCGCAGGAGAGCGCAAGGTGATCGTGAATCAACACCCGCGCGCCGGCCAGCCGAGCGGCCAGAAGCAGCGGCGAATAGGGCTCCACGAAGTGGAAATGAGCGATCCGGGGCCGCTCGATCCGCATCCAGGACCACAGCTCGCGCGCGACCGCGTACGCGGGCCGGGCAAAGTCGAGGTGCCGCAGCGTCACCCCGGCCTGGCGCAGCGCATCGCCGGGGAACGGCGCCGGTGGCCGCGCGAACACCATGGTGACCGGGATGGTCTCGCAGCGCAGCCTCCGCGCGAGCGCGACGAGCTGCTCCTCCATCGTCCCGCGCTTCTTGGCGTCGAGATGCAGAACGAGCCAGATCCCTGCCACGGGTCCCCCTCTCGAAGGGAAGGTAGTCCGCCCGGCAGACTGCGCAACGCTCCCCAGGCACGGACGAGCGAGCGCTGGCACTGCCGCTAGGCGGCCCGCAGCGCGGGAATTCCCCGGACGCGCTGGTAGAGCCCGAGCGTACGCAGGACGAAGCGCTCCATCCCGAAGCGCTCCTCCGCGCGGGCGCGCGCCACGCTGCCAAGGCGGGTCGCGAGGGCGCCGTCGCCGAGCAGGCGGTTCAATGCCGCCGCCAGGCCCCGCGGGTCGCGCTTCTCGACCACCAGCCCGGCCTCACCCACCAGCTCCGGCATGGCCCCCGAGCGCGTCACCACCACGGGGCGCGCGGAAGCCATCCCTTCGACGACGGCGAGCCCGAACGCCTCCTCGTACTCGGAAGGGACCACCACCGCGCTGGAGGCGGCCATCAACTGCTCGATGTCGTTCCGCAGCCCGACGAAATGCACGCGGCCGGCGACTCCCAACGCGGCCACCAGCTCCTTCCACTCGGAAAGGAGCGGACCCTCTCCGGCGAACGCCAGGTGCGCCCCGCCCTCCACGAACGGCATCGCGCGGAGGAGCGTCTCGCCTCCCTTCTCGGAGTCGAGACGCGCGACGCAGACGATCAACGGGTGCTCCCCCACGCCCAGCTCGCGCCGGACGCGCGTGCCGTCCACGCCCCGGAAGCGGGTCAGATCGATCCCGTTCTCGAGCACCTCGATGCGCGCCGGCGGAACGGCGTGCGCCCGGGCCACGGCATCGGCGGCGTAGCGCGAGACGGCGACGCGCACGTCCACGAAGGGGTTCAACACCGCTCCCCGCGCGCGCTTGAGCGCGCCGCGCAGGCCCGAGCCCGGCGCCGGACAGAGGTGGTCGTGCACCAGCACCCGCGCGCCCGAGAGGCGAGCGAGGCGCACGTAGCGGCTGTACGGATCGATGAAATGGAAGTGCACCAGCTCGGGGCGGTCCACGGCCAACCAGACCGCGAGCCGCGCGGCCGCGCGCGCCGGGTGCGCAAAGTCCAAGGCGCGCACGTCGACGCCCGCCGCGCGCAGCTCCCGACCGGGGAACGGTGCCGGCTGGGCCGAGAACACCATGGTGGCGGGCGTCCCTTCCTGCCCGAGCTGGCGCGCCAGGGCGACCAGCTGCTGCTCCATCGATCCGCGCTTCTTCGCGTCCAGGTGCAGGACGAGCCACACGCCGCCGCGCACATGCGCCTCCTACCCCCCGTTACCAACCCTGCGGCGGGACTGCTCGATTGGCAACAGTGCCGGACCGCCTGCCCACCTCGCGGCGGCCGACCGCCCGGCCACCCGCGCCGTGCCGGACCGCGCTAGAATCCGTCCGGACTTCAACGCATCCCAGGTGTTCCCATGGCGGAAGCAAAGACGAAGACCGAGCTGCTCAAGGCCGCCCGGACGCAGGTGCCGGAATTGACCCCGACCGAGCTGGCGAAGGAGCTGCAGGGGCGCCGGCCAGCCGTCGTCGACGTGCGCGAGAAGTACGAGACGGACCAAGGCATCCTGCCCGGCGCCAAGCTCGTGCCGCGCGGGTTCCTCGAGCTGCGGGTGGAGGAGATCCTCCCCGACCGCGACGCCGACGTGGTGCTCTACTGCGCCGGCGGTACCCGCAGCCTGCTCGCCGGCAAGACCCTGCAGGAGATGGGTTACCACAAGGTGCGCAGCCTGCGCGGCGGGTACGGAGCGTGGAAGGACGCGGGGCTTCCGGTCGAGGTGCCGTTCCGGCTCACCGACGCCCAGCGCAACCGCTACAGCCGCCACCTGCTCATCCCCGAGGTGGGCGAGGCGGGCCAGGCGAAGCTGCTCAGGGCCAAGGTGCTGCTGATCGGCGCGGGTGGGCTCGGCTCACCGGCCGGGCTCTACCTGGCGGCGGCGGGCGTCGGGCGGCTGGGCATCGTCGACGACGACGTGGTGGACGAGTCGAACCTGCAGCGGCAGATCCTGCACGACACCGAGCGGATCGGGATGCCGAAGACGCAGTCGGCCCGCGAGACCATCCGGAAGCTCAACCCGGACGTGACCGTCGACGAGCACCGCCTGCGGCTCACCCGCGAGAACGCGCTCGAGCTGTTCCGCCCCTACGACCTGATCATCGACGGCAGCGACAACTTCGGGACGCGCTACCTGGTGAACGACGCCTGCGTGCTCTTGGGCAAGCCCAACGTGCACGGGTCCATTTTCAGGTTCGACGGGCAGGCGACGACCTTCGTCCCGGGCGGCGGCCGCCCGTGCTACCGCTGCTTGTTCCCCGAGCCGCCGCCGCCGGAGCTGGCGCCCTCGTGCCAGGAGGCCGGCGTGCTGGGCGTCCTGCCCGGCGTGATCGGGCTCATCCAGGCGGTAGAGGGAGTCAAGGTGATCCTCGGCCAGGGCGAACCGCTGGTCGGGCGACTGCTCCTCTACGACGCCCTGGAGCAGCGCTTCCGCGAGGTGAAGTACGAGCGCGACCGCGAGTGCCCGGCCTGCGGCGATCGCCCGATGCGCGAGCTCTTGCCGGAGTACACCGACGCGAGCTGCGCCATCGCTCCCCGCCGCGCCTCCGCCTAGCGCGCTCTTGTAAAAGTCGGTAGCGTGGCCTCCTTTTCGAGGAGGCCGCACATGAAGCCCGCATTTCTTGCTCTGGCGGCGGCCCTGACGCTGCCGCTTGCGGCCGCCGCCGCTCCGAAGATCCTCTCCCGGGACTATCACGTCGATGCGGTCGACCCAGGCATCAAGCTCTTCGTCCGGGAGAAGATGGCCGAGGGGGCCAGGGCGACCGACGACAACGTGGTCCTTTTCGTGCACGGCGCGACCTTCCCGTCCACGCCCGACTTCGATCTGCAGCTCAAGGACTACTCCTGGGCCGACTGGATGGTGAACCACGGGTACGTGGTCTACATGTTCGACAAGCGGAACTACGGCTTCTCCACCCGCGAGAAGGCGATGGACGAGCCGCCCGCGGCGAACAAGCCGGTCTCCCGCTCGTACCTCGTGATCCGCGACATCGGCGCGGTGGTCGATCACGTCCGTGCGAAGAACAAGGTCGCCCGGGTGACGCTGATCGGCTGGTCGTGGGGCGCGATGACGGCGGGCTACTACACCTCGCTGTGGCCGGAGAAGGTGCGCAAGCTGGTGCTCTATGCGCCGCTCTACGAGAACCCGCTGCACACCAACCTGGGCGCGGGGAGCGGGCTGCAGAACAAGCGGGTGCCCTGGGAGTTCAACTACGGGAACGGCGCCTACCGCCTGGGCACCGCCGAGGCGAACCAGAAGCGCTGGGACGGCGAGATCCCGGTCCAGGACAAGACGCAGTACCGGGACCAGGACGTGGTGGACGCGTTCGCGAACGCGGCGCTCGCCACCGATCCGACCAGCAACGCGCGCAACCCGCCGGCGCTGCGCGCGCCCAACGGCGTGCTGGAGGATTCGTTCTACCAGGCGACGGGGCGCCGCATCTGGAACGCGGCGAACATCACCGTGCCGACGCTGGTCATCGCGGGCGAGGATGACACCTGGAGCTTCCCGCAGGACCGGGAAGGCCTGGTGCGCGACCTGACCAACGCGCCGGCCAAGAAGCACGTGACCATCCCGCGCGCCACGCACTTCGTCCTCTTCGAGAAGCAACGCTTCCGCTTCTTCGAGGAGATCGCTGCCTTCCTGAAGGACGGCCAGACCGCCTCAAGGTGATGACTACGGCATCACCGCGGAGGCGCGGAGGAAGAACTGTCCAAAATCTCCGCGCCCTCCGCGTCTCCGCGGTGAGATCGGAAGACGCGCTACGGCTCAGCCGTAGGACTTTTCCTGCTTCTCCTGCTCTTCCTTGCAGCGGATGCACATGGTGGTGACCGGGCGGGCCTCGAGCCGCTTGACCGAGATCTCCTCTTCGCAGATCTCGCAGATGCCGAAGGTCCCGTTCTCGATGCGCGCCATGGCGTCGTCGATCTTCTTGAGGAGGAACTTCTCGCGATCCCGCAGGCGGAACACCATGCTCTGCGTGTACTCCGAAGAGGCAAGGTCGATCTCGTCGGGGAGGTCGTCCGTGTCGAAGGCCGCCTCCTCGGTGAGGGTCTTGCGCGCCTGCTGCAGGAGGGCGCGCTTCTGCTCTTCGAGGATCTTCTTGAAGCGCTTCAGGTCCTTCTGGTTCACCCTGCCGCCCCCGCGCCGCTGCGCTGCTTCCGAGCTGCTGGCCATCGCTCCCGCCCCTACCGCCGGGACCATTCCCGGCTCGAAAAAAGAGGCGGAAGTCTATGGACAGGGTAGAGTCCCGTCAAGCCACGCATGGCCGATTCCAAGCTCGACCGCGAGTTCCTCCGGACCGTGCTCTCGCTGGCGGCGAAGCCGGAGGTGGATCGCCTGCTGCTCATCTCCGACGTGCCGCTCTCCGCCGAGCACCTGCGGGGGAGGCCGCTCAAGAAGAAGCTGGTCTACGCGGTCACCGAGGACCGTCTGGCGCAGTCCCTGCGACGGCAAGGTTACGTGTGCGTGACCGTGCCACCCTACGATTACTCGCGGGTCGAAAAAGTGAAGGTCGCGCTGGTGGCAGCGATGACGGCGAACGTGCTGGCGGACGGAGAGAACGTCCTCTGCCTGACGGGGCGCAGCGGGGCCCGCATGCCCGACACGCTGATCCGGCTGCAGATCGGCCGCGGCTTCGAGGAGAAGGCGGCCATCGACACCATCGGGCTGGGGGCCGAGTTCAACCCCCAGGTGGTCGAGGCGCTCGTCTCGCTGGCGATGGCCATCGGCCACGAGGGATTCGAGGGCCACCCCATCGGGACCATCTTCGTGCTGGGCGACTCGACGGCGGTGATGGAGCAGAGCAAGCAGCTCACCATCAACCCGTTCCAGGGGATCTCCGAGGCGGAGCGCAACGTGCAGGACCCGAACATCCGCGAGGCGGTGAAGAACTTCGCCGTGCTCGACGGCGCGTTCGTCATCCGCGAGGACGGGGTGGTGCTCGCCGCGGGGCGCTACCTTCAAGTAGGAGCCTCCGCCGACCGCAAGGGCATCGAGCTGCCGCTGGGCTTGGGGGCCCGCCACGCTGCCGCGGCGGCGATCACGGTGGAGACGCGCGCCATCTCCATCAGCGTCTCCCAGTCCTCGGGCACCGTCCGCGTCTTCAAGGACGGCGATCCCGTCCTCGAGCTCCAACAAGTCGCCCGCCGCTCCTGACCCGCCAAAGTGATCACCGCGGAGACGCGGAGAGCGCGGAGGATTGTCCTCACGTGCGCGGTCGAGCACCATTGCCCGATTGGAGAACCCCAAAACCTCCGCGAGCTCCGCGCCTCCGCGGTAATCCTGTAGCCCTCCCTGCGGGACGGACGTGCTAGAGAGCGGGGATGAGCCGGGCGGATCGGTTTATCAAGGCGTGCAGGGGGGAGCAGCCGGATTGCACGCCGGTGTGGTTCATGAGGCAGGCGGG
>Ga0137415_10004783_pt1 | contig 13382 bp, 12 predicted proteins | sample CZODoug3_1_1_16f_FD_183082 | JGI IMG/M metagenome (GOLD analysis project Ga0137415, IMG submission 183082) | Vadose zone soil fungal communities from Angelo Coast Range Reserve, California, USA - CZODoug3_1_1_16fungal (Hybrid Assembly) | ecosystem: Environmental > Terrestrial > Soil > Vadose... | reverse complement strand
ATCGCCAACCCCAGCAGAAGAAACCCACCCCAAGACCCAGGTTCCCACCCCGAACCTGGGGCACCCTCCGTCTCTCTATACTTCCCAGAGACGTGCCGCAGTGATATCCTCCCCGCGACTCAAATGTCAACGAACTTCAAATTTTCAATCCGGGCCACCCGTCCCGAAGTCGATCAACAGGCTCGAGATCAACTGAGTGGAGATTTCGGTCGCTGTTAATGCGTGCCGGTATCAAGGGATGGACTCTAGGCCACGCCTCTGGATTAACGGGTAGCCCGGATGTAGTTTTCCCGCGAGCGCGGCTCGCGATTTTCTTGGACGGTTGCTTCTGGCATGGGTGTCACCGCTGTCGTTGCATTCCTACGACAAATCGGATTTTCTGGACGAATAAAATCCAAAAAAATAAACGAAGAGACAAGAAAGTTCGGCGAGTGCTTCAGCAGGACGGATGGAAAGTGTTGCGATTCTGGGAGCATGAGCTGAGGACCGCTAGCACCAAGGTTCTGCAGAGAGTCTTGAGTGCCGGCGCACGACGCTGAGTTTGAGGTCGAAGATAACCAGCCCAAATCATCGGCCACCTGACCCTCAACCGTCCCTCCGACCAGTTGTCCTCGCGTACCCCGCCTGCTATATTCCACCTCGACTTCGCGCCCAATGCTTCGCCCAACTGCCCTCACAACTTCTCCCGCCACCATTCTGTCCTCGCCACGCTCCGCAACGATCGATTTTCAACTCCTTTGTTTTCACCATCTTCTGAGTTGCTATTTTCGGATCTCCTTTGTTTTCACATCTATCTGCGTTGCCCCCTGGTATTTCCGGGCCTGGGTGCTCGGCAGTTCACCAGTCACCAGTCACGAATCACAAGTCACGCTTTTTCATGGGTTTGCCGCCTCTTGTTCTCTCTTGCCTCTCTTTTTCAGGCTTCCGTCCTTTGTTTTCAATCGCTTGCAGCCTCTTTGCCCAAAATAGGGGGGTATAGGGGGGGTGCATGAGGAGAATCGTGTGACTCGTTTCGTTTCGTTCGTCAGTCTCTTAGCAGTCTCTGCACTCTCGCTGACGCTGGCTCCAGCCGCTGAAGCGTGGGGATGCCGCGGCCATCAAGCGGTCGCCGCTCTGGCGGAAAAGCACCTCACTCCGCAGGCGAAGCAAGCTTTACTCGCATTGCTGACTGCGAACCCGATCGACCCGCAACTGAAGCGCTATTGCGGACAAACCGGCCTCGATCCGTTTGTCGATGCCTCCACCTGGGCAGACGATGAGCGCGGCCGCGATCCAAGCACCGCGCCCTGGCATTTCATCGACATCCCCATCGGCGTGACCCACGGCTCGGCGCAAGATTTTTGCGGTGCGGGCGGATGCGTGTTGTCAGCCATCGCGGCCCAACTTGCCATCTTGAAAGATAAGAACGCGCCCGCAGCCAAGCGCGCCGACGCGCTGCGATTCATCATTCATTTTGTCGGCGACTTGCACCAGCCGCTCCACGGATCGACCAACAGCGACCGCGGCGGAAATTGCGTTCCGGTGAAATACTTCGCGCGAAATCCGCATGCTCACAACAATTCCTATACTCCGAATCTCCATCACGTTTGGGACACGGAAATTCCAGAAAGCCAGATGCAGGGAGCCGACGCCGCGGAATTTGCGGACACTCTCGACGCCGCGTTCGAGAGTTCCTTCGCTGCATGGCAGCAAGGCGGCATGCAGTTGGATGCGTGGGCTTGGGAAAGCCACGACCATGCGGTGGAAACAGCCTATGGAGCTTTCGCTAAACCCATCCCGGTCGAGCCGGACGTTCCGCTGAACAACTGCGCGGACGATAACAACATCGGCCAGCGCATGCTGCACAAGCATCTCGTGATCGGGATTCCGTACCGTGACCAAGCGGGAGCGGTAGCAGAGGAACGCCTGGCGCAAGCGGGAATACGACTCGCCATGATTTTGAACGACGCCGCCAAGTCCAGCCTGTAGCAAGCCCATCTTCCGGGGAATGGCTTGGATGTTTTGCTACGGCTTTTTCGTAAGGTCGTCCGCCGTTTCCGAAGGCGCCGTGCCAAGTGACTTGATGTACGTCACCAATTGCCAGCGTTGCGGCTCGGGCAGCTTCGACCAAACCGGCATGCCGCGCCGCACCACGCCATTCGTCAAAATCCAAAAAATCGCTCCCGGGCTGGCGCCCTGGACCTCGATAGCACGCAAACTGGGCGCCTTCTTTCCGCCGAGCGCCGCTTCCCCATGGCATTCCGCGCAGCGCTGCTCGAACAATATTTTCCCGGCGGTGACAGCCTCCGCGTTCTGCTCAAATGGATTGCGCTTGGCGCGCGCCTTCTCCGGCGCCTTGTCGATCTCACCATACACGGACTCCTTGTCGCGCTTGGCAGCCGGCGGAGCGTCCTGGCTCGCAACCGTAGCGCATACGATCAGCGTTACGGATACGCAAAATGCCGTTACGCAAGCCTTCATCGGCCACGTCCAAAGAGGTGGCCCACCATTTCGCCGAATCCGTTGATTTCGTAGGAAAGTCCCCAGCGCAGAAGGAAGCCGTGGCTATTGTCGTTCAGGCCGAATCCCGGCGAAACGCGGAAAGTCCAACCCGAGGGCAAATTCCAGGCGGCTACCGGGGCCAGATACTGCGACGTATCCCTCAAACCAAAACTATGACGATCGCCCAACCCGCCGTACATCTCCACGCCGGCGACAAAGTTCTGACGGCAAAGATTGCAGCGCTTGGAAGAGGCCGCCAGTTGCAGCGGGCGGCTTGCGCCGAGTGCGTACCCGAATTCCCAGGGTTGGTTCGAGAGATTCTTGGCGGCAAGCGTATTTTCGGCGAAATTCCAACCCTTATACGTGCTTGAGAGCAGAAGCTTGAATTCCATTTCGTGTTTCGTTTCCTGCCGAAGAAGCGAGTTGGGCTCCGCGAAATCAGAGGCAACGTCGTGGCCCTCCACTTCTTTCATTATTTTGTCGGCGCCGCTGAGCTTCGCATACTCGACATAAATCACCGGGTTGATGAAATGCTCACGCTTGAGAGGACGAAACCTATTTTCCCAGCGGAACCCGGTAAACAGCGTGCTGTCGTTAAAGGTGGTTTGGCCATCGAGATAAAACTCCGTTGTCCACCACGCAGTAGCGCCGTACTCCAACTCAATCCAAGGAGCGTGAAAGTCATTCCCGCCATGCTGGGTGCCGAAAGTAGAAAAGTATTCGATCTCCAGATTGCCCGGTTCTTCGAGGTAATGGTCGTAGGTGACAAGGTAGGGGCTTTCCTGGCTCCTGGCGCGCGCGGGAAGAAGCAGCGCAAGCAGTAAGAAAACGAAAGTGCTGAGCAATCGCGAGTGACTGGCTGACATGTAAAACTCTCCTGCAACCGAGTTGCAACAAGGATATAAGACTAACTTAGTCCGATTTAAGTCGCAACTCTCCTGCGAAGACCCGTACGCCCCGATGTAGGTTAACGGCCTGCGTACTGTCACGAATCATGCCTATTGCTATTCCCGAGGTAAGTGATAGCCTAGCGATTGGGAAAACACGCGTTTTCACGTTGTGAACCGCTTTGCTCAGTTCGGCCCGACCCTCTTGCCGACGAGAAACCTTAACTCTTCCACGAACGCCCTCTCCGTTCTGAAAGCCGTGAAGCACAAATGGCACCCAGCGTGCGGCCAGAGCACTTGCTAGCCACAATTCTGTCCTCGACAGAGGACGGCGTACTCTCGTTCTCACTGGATGGCTTGATCCAGTCGTGGAGCCGTGGCTCAGAGCGGCTCTACGGATATGCCGGCGCTGAAGCCGCGGGGCAGCCACTCACCATGCTCTTGCCGATTTACGAGGTACCAGGGTGGGAAGCGTTTTTGCGAGCGGCGAAAACCGGAAACTTCGATTGCAGCGAAAATACCGAGCGCCTGCGGAAAGACGGATCGCGGATTGGCGTGGCACTGAGGCGAACCGCGGTGCGTGATGAAACCGGAGCGGTGACGGGAATCGTCGAAACCGCGAGTGCGAGAGACTGGCATGCAGAGGGTCTAGCCGCCGACGGGCAGCTTCGGTCACTGGTAGAGCAGATGCCCGCGATCCTTTGGACTACGGACCAGCATCTCCGAATCACCTCCAATTGGGGAGCCGGGTTTGGGCCGTCGAAGGTGAACGCGGGAGATTTGGTGGGACGAACGCTTTACGAATACTTGAAATGCCAGGATCCTCACGCCGTACCGATCGCGCAGCATGCCGAAGCACTGAGAGGGATTCCCTCTTATTTCGAGTACCGGCACGGCAGCCGTCATTTTGCCGTTCATCTTAGCCCCTTGCGCGCGGCGTCAGGCGAGATTACAGGTTGCATAGGCGCTGGCATCGACATCACGAACCGCAAGAAGAGTGAAGATCAAATTCGTCATCAAGCGACACATGATGCCTTGACCGGGCTAGCGAACTATCGAGAGTTCGTGGATACGCTGGAACGCGAAGTTCGCCGGGCGGAGCGCATCAAACATTCCTTCGCGGTGCTGCTCCTGGACTTGGACGACCTGAAAGCGATCAACGATAAGTATGGGCATTTGGCCGGAAATCGAGCGCTCAAGCGATTGTCCGAGGTAATCAAAGAACACTCCCGTGCCACTGATTTGGCCGCGCGATATGGGGGCGACGAGTTTGCGGTGGTGCTGATCGATGCCGACCCAAGCATGGCGAACCGAATTGCCCACCGCGTGGAGAGAGCATTGCGCAATGGGCGGGAACAACCGCTGTTGAGCGTCAGCATCGGTATCAGCGTGTATCCGGAAGACGGCCGCACGGCGCCGGAACTGCTAGAGGCCGCCGATCGGCAACTGTACAAGCGTAAGAAGACCGCACACACGCAGGGCGTGAGCGCCGGCTAAACTCCACACGACCAGATTGGTTGACAGCCGCGCGGCCAGAGCGCGATTCTGACGGCGTTTCTGCGCGCACATATTCTCAGGGGAAACCGCCGTGGACTCTGCCGATCTCATTCTTGTCCTGCTCGACGAAGCCTATGAAGAACGAACATGGCATGGTCCAAATCTGAGGCAGTCTCTCCGCGGAGTGACCGCGAAGCAGGCAGCATGGCGCCCTGCGCGTGGCCGGCACAACATCTGGGAAATCGCGCTGCACGCCGCGTATTGGAAATACGTCGTACGGCGAAAAATTGAGGGAGGCAAGCGCGGTTCTTTTGCACTAAAGGGCAGCAATTTTTTTGTGCGGCCGGAGCCTGGCGCGAATACAGAAGCGGCGTGGATCGCCGACAAACAGCTGCTCGAGCGCGAGCACCGCGAATTGCGGCTTGCAATAGAAAAGCTCCGTGGAACATCGCGATGGGAGAAACTGTTGCCAAAACTGTGGGGCGTAGCATTTCACGATATTTACCATGCCGGTCAGATACGGCTGCTGCGCAGGCTTAGCAGCAAACAATAGCGCGACACTCGTAAAAGGACTGGTAGCAACTCCCGAGTTCATTGACTTACACGGCAGCGCATCCTAAACTGCGCACCATCTGCCGGACAGGGCGCACTCAATTGCCCCTCCTTCCTGGCCGATTCTGCGTCGTCCCCGGCGGTGTACGTTGCCAAGCTCCGTAGTGTCGCATTACCGTCTACTCAATCCGCTGGGCAGCGGCGGAATGGGTGTGGTTTACCGGGCGGAAGACACGGCCCTGGGCCGCACCGTAGCTTTGAAATTTCTGTCTTCGCAAATTGCGCAGGATCCCAAGCGTGTGGAGCGCTTCCGCGACGAAGCGCGCACGGCGTCCTCCCTGAATCACCCCAACATTTGCACCATTTATGAAGTCGGAGAGCAGGAAGGCGAGCTGTTTATCGCCATGGAGTATGTGGAGGGCCGGCCGCTTTCCGAGTTTTTGCGCGACGGCGGTATGGCCACGGAAACAGTTCTGCGTTACGGGCGACAGATCTGCAGCGCACTCGAACATGCGCACGGACGCGGCATTGTGCATCGTGATTTGAAGCCCGCGAATGTCGTGGTAAGTCCAAGCGGCAGTGCAAAGATTCTCGATTTTGGGCTGGCCAAGCGGAGCGATCCCGAACAGCTCCAGAAAACGACGCAGGGTGTGGTGACGGAAACGAGCGTGGGATTGACCGGAACCCTTCCCTATATGTCGCCGGAACAATTGCAAGGCGGTGAAACCGGACCGCAGAGCGACATCTGGTCGCTGGGCGTGATGTTGTATGAGATGGTGTCGGGTGCACGACCCTTCCGAGGGGAGAACCTGTACCGGCTGTGCACCGCGATCATTCAAGAGCCGATGCCGGCGCTGCCGGGGAGCGTTCCAGCGGGCCTGGCCGCGGTTATCAAGCATTGCCTAGAGAAGGAGGAGTCGCGCCGCTATCAGCGGGCAAGCGAGCTGCGTGCGGCGCTGGAGGCGTTGGAAATAAGTAGCACGGCTGTCGTGGCGCCGCCCGCGCCACCAAAGGCTGAAAGCGATCGAAGAAGCGCGTTGTGGGTTGTGGTCGCTGTGGCGCTCGTCCTGGTGGCCATCGGCGCCGCCCTGCTGTGGCGCAATGCCAGAGGCGTGAAGACTGCAAGGACGCCCGCGATCAGCGTTCCCCAAAGAGTACAGCTCGCGGTTCTTCCGCCTGACAACGCGACGGGGTCCGAAGACGGCGCGTTCAATGACGGTTTGGTGGAGACGCTGACATCGCGACTGACGGTGTTGACGGAGAAGCATCCGTTAGCGGTGATTCCGGCGAGCGAAGTCCGCGCGCGGAAAGTGGGAACAGTCGATGCGGCACGAGCGGAATTCGGTGTCAACCTCGGTTTAGTCATCAACGTGCAACATGCCGGCGGACAGGACCGCGTAAATTACTCGCTGGTGGATGCCAGCTCTCACCAACAGTTGCGCGGGGGGACCATCACGGCGTCACGCAGCGACCCTTTTGCGCTACAAGACCAGGTATCGGAGAGCGTTACGCAAGCGCTCGAGTTGCAACTGCAACCTCAGGAGAAGCAAGCGCTGCAGGCGCACGGCACCACGGAGCCCGCAGCATACGATTTTTACCTGCAAGGACGGGGCTATTTGCAGGACTACGTCAAGGCGGAGAACGTAGAGAACGCGATCAAAGTTTTCAATTCGGCGTTGAGGAAGGATCCAAGCTTTGCGGCCGCGAATGCGGGACTTGGCGAAGCGTACTGGCGCAAGTATGAGTTAACGCACGATAAGAAATGGGCGGATACCGCCGTGCAGAATTGCCAGCAAGGCTCACGACGCGACGCATCGCTGGCGGCCGCTCACATCTGTCTCGGCCGCGTTTTTGTCGGCACAGGAAATTACAACAAAGCGCTTGAGGAATACCGTCGCGGGGCGGAACTGGAGCCGACCAACGACAGCGCGCATGGCGGTGTGGCTTTGGCATACGAGCGCCTTGGCCAATTGGACGATGCCGAAAAAACGTTCAAGGAGGCTGTTGCCCTACGCCCAAACTATTGGGCGACGTATAACTGGCTCGGTCTTTTCTACCAACGTCACGCGCGCTACGAAGACGCAGCGGCCATGTACTCCCAAGTGATCTCCCTGGTACCGGATAGTTTTACCGGCTTTTACAACCTCGGGGGCATTCGCATTCTGCAAGGCAAGTACGCCGAATCGATTCCGTTGCTGCAACGCTCGCTGGAAATTCGAAAGACAGCGGATGCGACGTCGAATCTCGGGACCGCGTATTTTCAGTTGCATCGGTACGGGGAATCCGCAACTGCGTTCGAGCAGTGCACGCAGATGGATCCGAAAAACTATCTAATGTGGGGGAATTTGGGCGACGCGTACTACTGGTCCGCAGGCCGGCGCGGCGAAGCGACGGATGCCTATGGCAAAGCGATTGCATTGGGGAAAGAGAAGCTTCGCGTAAATCCGCGCGACGCAGAGGTGCTCAGCAGTCTGGCGATGTACTACGCAATGCGTGGGGAACAGAAACCGGCCCTGGACAATATGGAGAGTGCCCTTCGCGTAAGTCCGAAAAGTCCCGCGCTGCTGTTTAATGCGGGCGTAACTTATGTACAGCTAGGTGACACGGAACACGCGATTGACGAGCTGGAGAAAGCGGTGGCCGGGGGTGTATCGCCGGCAACTCTGCGAGATACGCCAAACTTCGATGGTTTACGGGCCAATCCCAGGTACCTGAAGCTGATCCAAAAATAGAGAGAGCGAAGGAGGGCGAGATGAGGTCGATCCCCGCGAGGCGGCCAGGGGCGGTGACATGCATATTGGTGTTGCTGATGTTAGGAGCGAATAGCTGTGGCGGTGATCATCAGGTTGCCGGCGGCGGCGGAAAGCGCCGGGATAATAAGAAGGAGATCTATTGCGATCCAGACGTCGATGTGGACGTGTCAAACTCGGGAAAAGGGGTTAAGAAGAAGGCCGTTTACGTTTGCGCGGGCGACACATTCACCTGGAAGGTTCCATCAGGGCACAAGTTTTCCGTCGTATTTAGCCCAGATAGTACTCCGTTCACGGGGTCGAGTTACGACCAGAACAGCCCGACGGCTATAACACTAGCCAATTATCCCGAACTGTCGGTCTACAAGTATTCGATAACGGTGGACTCTAATAAGCCGATTGATCCGCAGGTGGTTGCCGGCGGGAATTAGCCGTTTGTTCGCGTATCTGAACGACAGTGCGAATAGGGTCAGACGCGTCCTGATAGAGGCGGATTGCGGCCAGTCCAGCAGCGCCGGTGTGGGTGCACGAAGCGGCGTTTTGCATTGTGACGCCGCCTATGGCCAGAACAGGAATTCTGACCGCTTGGCACACTTCGGTAAGGCGAGCCAGGCCTTTCGGGGCGCCGAACGCAGCTTTGGAAGGCGTGGCAAATACCGGACCGAAGAAGATGTAATCGGCGCCGTCCCGTTCCGCGTTCAGCGCCGCTTCGATGGAATGTGTAGAAACGCCGACGAGAAACGATTCATCGAGCGCTTTCTTGTGCGCAGCCGCTGTAATCAATCGCCGGGCATCGGGAACGGGCAAGCTCGTTTCGCCGAGATGAACTCCATGCGCGCGCTCGGCGATGGCAACATCCAGCCGGTCATTGACCAAGACGCGAAACGCGCTCGCGCGCTTCGCCGAAACGGTGGCCGCGATACGCAAAGCTTGCCGCGTCAAAGATGCCAACTCTCTGGCTGGCAAATCCTTCTCACGGATCTGCACCCAGTCCACACCCGCGGCCGCGATCTCTTCAATTTTCTGTGTTAAGGCGTCAACCGACTCTGCTGGATTCGCAACACGTAGGCCGCGGCGGTCGGTCACGTAGCAGAGCAGCGGAGACTTGCGTCCCGTAAGCAGGTTATTGCGGGTGGACACGGGGTGCGGCAGATGGAGCGGGCTCCGCCCCGATCATGTTAACGGCCAGGAAAATGTCCAGCACGCCCAACCCGCTTACCGCGCCGCGAAACGCGGGGTGCAGCAGGATGCGCATCAGCGAAGGAAAGTGGCTGAGAAAATAATTCTTCTCCCAGATGGAGGTCCACGGGAGATAGAACAAGATCGCGCCCATAATGCACAGGGTGACCACCAGCAGCGCGCTGAGCATTCTATTCATGAAGGATTGGTAGAACCAGCCAGCGGACCTGAAAGCATCAACGGATCGGCTTCTGAAGAGCGGCGATGCGCTCACCGACATCGCGATAGTCAATGTTCATCGCGTAGACCTGGGAAAAAGTTTTCAGAGCCGCGGCCGGCTCGCCCGCCGACTCCTGAGCTACTCCTAAATCATACCGCAACGCGAGGACACTTTCCGGGTCGAGGTCCGGAGTGCGCAGGGCGCGGTCGTACCAGATAGCGGCAACGCCAGGCTGCCCCTTGTCCATAAAGGCGAGACCCAAGAATGTGCAGCACTGCATGGTGTAGGGGAACGCCCGTCCGCGATCCGTGGCCTTGGCCACCTTTTGAAACTCGCTGATTGCTTCTTCCAGCAGCCCCATCTCGCGGAAGGCAATGCCGAGGTTGTAGTGGGTCTCGAGATCTTCTTCTTCCTCCCCTCCCATTTCGCCCAACTCCGAGCGGAATTCGTCGAAGACTTCTTTTAGGGGGCCGCTCTCCATCGGCGTAGGTGCAGGGGCAGGTTTGGAGGCAGGCTTGGATGAGTTATTGCCTGAGACACGTGCGTCGGCCCGAGGAGTCGAAGCGCTGGCAGGCGGCGCGGGTTCGCCCAGGCCAAGCTGGTCGATCTCGCTGGCGAGGTCCGCCAGGAATTGATCGGAAGCGAAGCTGTCCGCCGCTGCAGGGGGCGCGGCATTCTGGTGAACCGGCGGTTGACGGCGCGAGGGCGGAGGGCTCGGAGGCTTTTGCTCGTGCGCAGGAACAAGCGGCTCGGCATCGAGCACCAACTCATATTCCTGCTCCACCTCGAACTCCGGTTCCGGCGCTTTGGGCTTCTCCTTAACCGGTGGTTTTTCCTTGGGAGGTTTTGCCGCCAACGGCGGCTCCGTTCGGAAGGTCGACTCGCCAGAGGACGCGGGCAAGGTTTCTTTCTCGAAAATCGACGCAGATTCGTGGGCTTCCTTACGAATCGAAATTTCTGGCAGATCTTCTGCGACGGAAATATCCGAAGAAGCTTCGGCGAAAGGATTGGTGTTCTCGGGGACCGCAGCTTCCATGGGAATTTCGAATTCAGGCGCAGCATCCTCTCGAACGGCGGGCGCTTTCGCAGCGGGTTTGGCCGGCCGGGTATCGCTGAGCATCGATGCCCATTCGTCGGAGAGGTCGACTTCGTGAACCTCTTCCTGCGCTGGAGCCGGTTCCTCGACCACCTCAATTTCGGGCGGTGCCGCTTTGGCCACAGTTGGCGGAGGTTCGGGGGCAACTGGTTGCGGCGGAGCCAAATCCTCGTCGCTCAGACCTGCGGCGCGTTGGAAGCGGCGGCGAAGTTCCTCGAAGCGTTCTGCGCTGCGAACATCTCCGCGCTCCGTATGAATTTGCTCTAATTGCGCGGCAAGCTCCGCGGTGCGGCGGTCGTCGCCCGCGCCAAGGACAAAATCCAGCAGTTTCTCGAGCGTCGGGGCATGCCGAGGCGCTCGCCGCAGGATCGCCTCCAGCAAACCTATCGCTTTCTGCGTCAATCCATAGCTCGCAAAAAGGTCAACATCCGTCAGCGATTGCGCGATGAATTTTTGTGTCTCGTCATCGAGCTGGCTGTCCGGCGAATCCCCTGAGGGTTTTGCTCGTACCTCCGGTGTTTCAGCTTCGGTAGGCAATTTCGGAGCAGCCGGCTTCACCAGCTCGACTGGCAAGCCCTCGTCTTCCTGATCCTTTGCGGCTGCAACAGGGGCCTCTTCCTCCATGTCGTGGCCCAGCTTGCGCAGAACGGCGTTGAGCTTGCGCTTGGGAGAATCGCTATCTGGCTGGCGCGTAACGAGCTGCTCGTAGACTTCCTTGGCACGCTCATACTGTTTCGCGTCCGCAAGAGCGTCGCCCAGATGAGCGAGAGAGTCCGCCAGGCGGAAAGAATCGCTCGTGCGTCCGTAGAATTCCACGAGCCATTCAAGCGGCTCGATGCGCCCAGGCAGCCGGGTGGTCAGCTCGTTGAGCAGCCGGCCCACATGTTCCTGCTCCCCGGAGTCTGCCATCGGGACGCGGATGCGCTCGAGCAACTTCATTGCCTGCTCGCCCTCATCCGCTTGCAGTAGCGCTTCCGTGACCTTCTGCGCGGTGCCGAAGTTCTTCGGATCGGCGTCGAAGACTCGCATGGCTAATGCGGCGGCGTTCTTCCAGTCCGAGTTCTTCAGGTACATGTCGAGCAGCAGCTCGGTTTGCTCGCCGCCCTTATCGAGATCGGCGACTTGCTCCAGGGCCTTGGCCGCCTCGGCCACGTCGCCTTTGGAGGAGTGAATGCGCGCCTTGACGATCACCGCGGCCATGTTCTTGGGATCGAGCTTTAATGCGCGGTCCGCCAGCTTCTCGCATTCCGCGGAATCACCGCGGGCCAAAGCGCGTTGCGCCGCCGACACGTACGCTTCGATGGCGTCGGCGGTCTGCCCCATTGCGGTGTAAAGATCGGCGAGGCGAATCTGAATGCGGAGATTGTCCGGCTCGGCCAGGAGCAGTTTTTTGAGCAAAGCCACCGCTTCGGACTTGCGATTGCCCTTCAAGTGGATTTCCGCGAGCTGCAAAAAGAGCGGCCGGGCCTCGCTCATCACACCTTGTTGCACGTAGAGATCGGCGAGTTTCTCGAGAGGGCGAATCTCTTCGGGAGCCAGCTTGGCGATGCGCTTGTAGACCGCGATGGCTTTGGTCAGGAAACCGTCGCCGACGAATATCTGCGCGAGGCGTTCAAAGTAATCGATGGCCTGAAACGTCTCGCCCTGACGGATGTACAGCTCCCCGATGGTCATCAGGGTGACTTGGTCTTTGGGCTCGTACTTTAATATCTGCTGGTATTCCGCGATGGCCTGCGGGACCTTGCCCTGGTTCAGGAGCTTTTGCGCGGCTTCGACGTATTTGCTTTTGCTATAGGCCATTCGCTGACTCAGACACAGCGCCGCCTGCGCCTGCGGAGAGGTTGATCCTCCGCGCTCGAAGGAAAAGGCAGGCAGAAGCGGTGCTGGACTACGCTAGCAGGGGGAGAAAAGACAAGTCAACGAAGCCAGAGTTTCGTGTGAGCAGCCAGTTATCCCCGTTGGACTTAGGAACACGCTGGCGAAAACCAGGCGAAAGTGGGGTTAGCCGCAAATTGACTGGGGATCACGGCAAGATTGCGTCGGGCAGGAGCGCGATCTGGATGGCTCCGGCGGACCAGCAGCCTGCCTCGCGAACCGGCGCAAAGGAATAGCGATGGAGTGGCGTGGGGCCGTGCTGGCGTAGAGCCTCCAGGTGATCGGCGGTGGCATAACCCTTGTGGCGGGCTAAGCCATACTGCGGATAGACGCCATCCCATTCTTCCATGCGGGCGTCGCGGTGGGTCTTGGCGAGGATGGAGGCTGCGGCGATGGAGACGCTGCGAGCATCGCCCTTGATGAGGGATTTCTGCTCGATGAAGACATCAAGCTGCATGGCGTCGATGAGAAGATAGTCCGGTACGATACGGAGTTGCTGAAGCGCGGCGGTCATGGCCTGGCGGCTGGCTTGATAAATGTTCCAGGCGTCGATGCGCTGGGCATCCACTTCGGCGACGGCCCAGGCGAGGGCGTGTTCGCGAATGCGCTCGGCGAGTTGCATGCGGCGGCCGGCGGGTAGTTTTTTCGAATCGTCGAGGCCAACAATGCGGCGCCTGGGATTGAGGATAACGGCGGCGGCGACAACCGGGCCAAAGAGTGCGCCACGGCCGGCTTCATCGAGACCGGCGATGCGCGTCCAGCCGAGTTTGTGCGCCGCGCGCTCGAAACGGGAGGAGCAGAGGCGGCTCATTTCCGCGTGATTCTAGCACAGGGACAGGAAGTTA
>Ga0137415_10004782_pt1 | contig 13385 bp, 10 predicted proteins | sample CZODoug3_1_1_16f_FD_183082 | JGI IMG/M metagenome (GOLD analysis project Ga0137415, IMG submission 183082) | Vadose zone soil fungal communities from Angelo Coast Range Reserve, California, USA - CZODoug3_1_1_16fungal (Hybrid Assembly) | ecosystem: Environmental > Terrestrial > Soil > Vadose... | reverse complement strand
GGGCAGAACGGCTCGGGGATGCACACGCACCAATCGCTGTTCAAGGGCGAGAAGAACGCCTTCCACGATCCCAAAGGAAAGTGGGAGCTGTCGGACACGGCGTTCCAGTACGTCGCGGGGCTGCTGACGCACGCCCGCGGCTTTTGCGCCGTGACGAATCCGCTGGTGAACAGCTACAAGCGACTCGTTCCGGGTTACGAGGCGCCGACCAACGTGGCGTGGTCGATGCGGAACCGGTCACCGCTCGTCCGGATCCCGGATCGGCGCGGGATCGGCACGCGCTGCGAGCTCCGGATGCCCGACCCGTCGGCCAACCCCTACCTCGCGCTCGCCGTGCAGCTGGCGGCGGGGCTCGACGGGATCGAGCGCAAGCTCACGCCACCCGACCCGGTGAACAAGAACATCTTCACGATGAGCTTCCGCGAGCGGCGCAAGTACCGCATCGACGAGCTGCCGCGCGACCTGCACGAGGCGCTCGAGATGCTCGAAAAGGACGCCGTCGTCCGCGACGCTCTCGGGCCGCACATCTACGAGCGCTTTCTCGAGGCGAAGCGGGAGGAGTGGCAGGAGTACATCGGGCAGGTGAGTGAGTGGGAGTTGAATCGATATCTGGGGCAATACTGACGACGTCACTGCGAGACGTCGCGGAAAGGCGTCACGAAGAGACGTCGCGATAAACCGTGGGCGTTACCGGTCGGGCGGCGGGTGGGCGTGCAATCGTCCGATCATCTTGCTGATCAGGACGACCCGACCCTCGAGAGCAGTGATCGCGCCATGGTGAGTTGGGTCGAGCGCGCCTGCGACCCGAAGGTGCGTGACGGCCTCTTGCGCAGAGCCGCGCGCGAAGAGCAGGAACTGGCGGAACTCTGCCACCGTGCCCCGACCGCAGGCCTCGGCTATATTCGAACATATGGAAAGGGCCGCGCGCACGAGTTGATCGCCACGCTCATAATGGCCGGGTCCGCGGAACGTGCGGGCGACGCGCGCGGCGTCTGCGGCGAATGTGCAAGCCAGTTCATGGACGCGCAGCCGTCCCGCATGAGCCTTGATCATCACGCCCGAGAGTAGCAGCTCGGGCATCACATTTTGTCATCCGTCTCACGCCTCTACGTGACGATTTCCCGCGACGCTCTTTCGCGACGCTTCTACTGGGCGACGCTTTTGCCGTTGGTGTACCTCGCCTGCGATGGTGTCTCCCGCCCCGATGACACCCTGGGCCTCCAGAGCCTCGCCCGCTGGGAATGGCACGGGCGGGTGGTCGTAGAGGGTGACCCCGCCCTCACACTCGTCCGGATGGCGCTCGACACGACGCACGGCGGCGGCGACGTGGCCCTGGCCCGATTTGACTTCAATCCCGCCGTGGGCGAGGGAGACGAGTACTCCCTCACCCTCGCGCTGGACCTGGCGAACGTGCGGGACCTGCGACAAAACATCCCGTACGCGCTTGGCCCCCCGCCCGCGCGCCTTCCCGCCTATGCCACCGTGACCTGCCTGTGTCGGCCTCTGAAGCCGGACTCGGTCCGAGGCACGTTCACACTCGCGACGCGGGGGCTGCGGCAGATCACCGGGCGTGTGGACGCGACCCTGTATTTTGCCGAATGGAACGACGCCGCTCGCCACGTGACCTATTCGCTGCACCAGCGCATTGACTTGCTCAAGTAGCGCGGTCTGGCGGACAGTCGGACTGGCGGTCGGAATCGTAGCGGCACTCCTGACCGCCGGTCCGCCCGTCCGACTATCCGGCCAATCGCCCGCCGTCACGATCGACACGATCATCATTGTGAACCGCAACGTGTTCGATCTCCAGGAGGCCGACGCGCCCAGCTTCATCGCCCGGCTCGCCAACCGGCTGCACGCGCGCACGCGCGCGGGAGTCATCCGCGGCACGCTGCTGGTCAATCCCGGGGACCGCTACGACTCGGCGCGAGTCGCCGAGAGCGAGCGGGCCTTGCGCAACCTGAACGTCTTCAGCCGCGTGCGGATCGATACCACGCGACTCGACGGTCGTCTGGCGCTCCGCGTCGCCACCACCGACGGCTGGAGCACCAAGCCGCAGATCGGCTATTCGTCCGCCGGCGGCGACGCCACCTGGATGGTCGGCCTCGTGGAAGACAACCTGTTGGGTAGCGCGACGTCCTTCACCGCCGTATACAACAAGACGCCCGACCGTCGCACGTTCGATCTCGGGCACGTGAACCCCCACTTCCTCTCGCGCCGTGGCTGGCTGCAGGCCAGGTACAGCAACAAGTCGGACGGCGACCGGGGCACCTGGCTGGTGGGAGTGCCGTTCTACGAAACCGCCGCGCGGCGCGCCTTCACGACCGACGGGGAAGCGGCCTCAGAGCGCGTGTTGGTGTTCCGCGACGGTGACACGAGTGCGATCGTGGAGCGCCGCGCCCTGCGCGTGGGGATCGCGGCAGGGTTCGCCCCGCACGCGACCTCGGCAGGTTACCTGCGGCTGTGGCTCGCAGGGCAGTGGCGCCGCGAGGACTTTGCCCCCGAGGGCACCACGGTCTTCCCCCGCTCCGTGTTCGGCACGGTGGGTGCGGGAATGGACGTCGGGCATGTGCGCTTCCAAGTGCTCGAGCGATTCAATTCCTACGCCCGGCGCGAGGACGTGGATGTGTCGCAGGTGCTTCACGTCGGTGTGTGGGCGGCACCCCGCGCGTGGGGGTATCCGTCCGGCCAGGCGGGCGTCGGGCCCGAGGTCAGCGGGCAGCTCGCGGCACCCTGGCGCGGCGGGTTCGTCGTACTGCAGGCGGCGGCGAACGGCGTCCTCACGGCAGGGCTTCCCGACTCGGGACGGGTGGCAGGCGGGTTGACCGTCGCGACCCAGAACCTCGGCAATCAGACCCTGGTTCTCCACGTCGAGGGCGCGGCGCTCCGCCGGCCGAAGCCCGGCGCCGAGTTCGATCTGTGGAACTCGCAGAACGGGCCGCGCGTCTTCGGCATCCACCAGTTCACGGGAACCCGCAGGGTGTGGCTCGCCCTCGAGGATCGGCTGCTCGTTGCGGACGACCTGTGGGGCCTCATGGGGGTCGGAGTGGCGCCGTTCCTCGACTATGGCGGAGCCTGGTACGCGGACGAGCCAGCCCGGCTGGGTGGCGCGGTGGGTATGTCGCTGCGGATCGGACCGACCCGCGCCGTGCGCGGCGACGTGGCGGAGTTCGCCGTCGGATACCGCTTCGGGAAGGGATTCACCGGCAGCCGCTGGGGCCTCGCGATCCGCAAAGGCGTGCGGTACTGAGCTCGCGCTGCAACATCTCGAACCCAGTCAGCGTTACCGTGGTCATGGAGACTGAAACGAAGCATCCGACCGTGAGCCGGCCTCGGGGCATGATCGCCGCCATCCTCATCGTGGCCACCCTGTGGACCATGCTGCACGTGTACGTGGGGCAGCGTTTGCTCGCCCAGACTCCGCTGGCGCCTGCCTGGCGCCTGCTCGGCTGGGTGGGCATCCTGCTCCTCATCCTCGCGCCGTTCGTGGCGTTGTTCGCCGGACGGACCCAGCGGCTGCCGGCGAAGCGAGGCCTCGAGATCGCCGGCTTCACCGCCATGGGGCTGTCGTCACTGCTGATCGTGTTCGCGCTGGCTGGAGATGCGCTGCATGCGCGGGCCTGGCTCGGAGTCGGCGGCTTTCAGCTGGCGGTCGTGGGCGGTGCGGTCGCCGTCTTGTTGATCGGTCTGTGGCGGGCGCGGCGGCCCGCGATGGTGCGTGTGGTGGACGTCCCGATCACAGGGCTTCCCTCGGATCTCGAAGGCTTCCGCATCGCGCAGCTCTCCGACCTGCACGTCGGCCCGACGCTCAAACGGGAGTTCGTCGAGCGCGTGGTGGACACGACCAACGGCCTTCAGCCCGATCTGATCGCCCTGACCGGCGATGTAGCCGACGGGTTCCCCCCCGCGCTGCGCGACGAGGTCGCGCCGCTCGCCGGCCTACGGGCGCCGCACGGGAAATACTTCGTCACGGGAAATCACGAGTACTACTGGGACGCGGCCGGATGGGTGCGCGAGCTGGAGGGGCTCGGCTTCAACGCCCTGGTCAACGGACACCAGGTGATCCGCCGGGGCACCGGCCGGATCGTCCTCGCCGGGGTCACGGACCTCTCGAGCCGCGGCCTCCCCGGGCACATCTCCGATCCCGCGGCGGCGGTCGCGGGGGCGCCGGAGAGTGACGTGCGGGTGCTCCTGGCGCATCAGCCGAAGAGCGCGTTTGCGGCACGGGCCGCTGGGTACGACCTGCAGCTGTCGGGGCACACCCACGGCGGACAGTACTTCCCGTTCAACCTGCTGGTGCGGCTGTTCCAGCCGTTTGTCGCGGGACTCCACCGGCTGGAGGCGATGTGGTTGTACGTGAGCCGGGGGACGGGCTATTGGGGGCCACCGCTGCGCCTGGGCGCACCTGCCGAGATCACGCTGATTCAGCTTACGCGCGCGTGAGCGCGTCCGCCCACCCGAATGGGTGGCACCCGTCTCCGGTCCGGTCTTGACGGTCGCGCCACCCAGGCGTATCGTCCGGGTCCTGTCGTATCGTGGTAGCACAGTTCCGATTTGGAGTGCCATCGACTCGTGATGCCGCTTGCGCTGGTCCTGCTGCTGGTCCTGGTCCTGCTGAGCATTAGCTCAGAACGGGGTCTGCGGCGCGCGCCAATCAAGCACATGAGCAGCTAGCGATACAAGAAGGACGCAGTGAGCGCCGCGGACCAAGAAGGTCCGCGGCTTTTTTTTCACCATACGCGAGACGGGGAGCACGGGAGCCACTCATGGCGAGAGATGTCATCATCTTCGACACGACCCTGCGCGACGGCGAGCAGGCGCCCGGCAATTCGATGACGGCCGAGGAGAAGCTGCGTCTCGCCCGCCAGCTGGACACGCTTGGGGTGGACGTGATCGAAGCGGGGTTCCCGAGCGCGTCGGACGGCGACCGGCGGGGCGTCCGGGCGATCGCCGAGGCGGTGCGCCGTCCCGTGATTGCGGCCCTCGCCCGCTGTCACGACCGGGACATCGATTTCGCCGGCGAGGCCGTGCGACCGGCTGCGCGACCGCGGGTGCACGTCTTCATCGCGACATCCGACCTGCACCTCCAGTGCAAGCTGCGGCTCAGCCGCGACCAGTGTCTCGAGCTGGCACGCGACGCGGTGCGGCGGGCTCGCCGCTACACGGACGACGTGGAGTTCTCAGCCGAAGACGCGACCCGCACGGATCTGGAATTCCTGTGCCGGGTGGCCGAGGCGGCCATCGCCGCGGGGGCGACCACGATCAATCTCCCGGACACGGTGGGGTACGCGTTGCCCGTCGAGTACGCAGCCATGTTCCGCGCCGTGCGGGAGCGCGTTCCGAACGCGGACCGCGTCGTGTTGAGCGCGCACTGCCACGACGACCTCGGGCTCGCCGTGGCCAACTCGCTCGCCGCGATCGAAGCCGGCGCCGGACAGGTCGAATGCACCGTCAACGGCATCGGTGAGCGTGCCGGCAACGCGGCGCTGGAAGAGATCGTCGTGGCGGGGCGAGTGCGGCCGCACGCGGTCGCGTTCAATTGCGGTGTGAACCCCCAGGAGCTGTTCCGGACGAGCCAGCTGCTGTCACACGTGATCGGCGTCTTTCCCCAGCCCAACAAGGCCGTGGTCGGCCGTAACGCCTTCGCCCACGAAGCGGGGATCCACCAGCACGGCGTGCTGCAGAACGGCCTCACGTACGAGATCATCCGACCGGAAGAGGTGGGGGTGGCGCGCTCGAGCCTGGTGCTGGGCAAGCACTCGGGCCGACACGCGCTGGAACGGCGTTATCGCGAGCTCGGCTACGAGGTGGACGACGCCACGCTGCGGAAGCTGTACGACGAGTTCACGACCCTGGCGGACAAGAAGCGCGAGATCCTGGACGAGGACCTGCTCGCGCTGTTGCACGGCCGGTTCAACGACGCGCCGGAGGCCTACCGGCTCGCGTATCTCCAGGTGACGTGCGGGACGGTGTCCGCGTCGGCGGAGGTGCGGCTCGCGGGTCCCTGGACTGGTGGGGAGCGGGGCGCGACGGCGGCCGGCAACGGGCCGATCGCCGCGACGTTCGCCGCGATCGCGAAGGTCGTCGAGCGCCAGGTGGAGGTCCTGAACCTCACCGTCCAATCGGTCACCCCGGGGCGCGACAGCCTGGGGCAGGTGCTGGTGCAGGCGCGGATCGACGGGAAATCGCTGAGCGGGCACGGCGCGTCCACCGACATCGTCGAGGCGAGCGCCCGTGCCCTGGTGCATGCCCTGAACAAGGTGAGCCACGCGGACCAGCTGGAGGACCAGTCGCTCAACGCCAGCTACTTCTGGGGAGTGTGAGCCGATGAGCGAGATGCTCTCGGGAGCGGAGATCCTGTGCCGCGCGCTCGTGGACGCCGAGGTCGAAGTGATCTTCGGCTATCCCGGCGGCGCCATCATGCCGTTCTATCACGCGTTGGGGGACCACCCTCGCCTGCGGCACATCCTGGTGCGGCACGAGCAGGCAGCGGCGCATGCGGCCGACGGCTACGCCCGGGCGAGCGGGCGAGCGGGGGTGTGCGTCGCCACGTCCGGACCCGGCGCCACGAACCTCGTGACCGGGCTCGCCGCGGCGCATATGGACAACTCTCCGGTCGTGGCGATCACCGGTCAGGTGTCCCGCCCCATGATCGGGCGCGACGCGTTCCAGGAAACCGACATCATCGGCATCACCTTGCCGATTACAAAGCAGAACTATCAGGTCCAGGACGTGACCGAGCTGGCGGAGGTCGTCGCCGAAGCGATGGCCGTCGCGGTGGAGGGACGGCCGGGGCCGGTGTTGATCGACGTCCCCAAGGACGTGCAGAACCAGAAGATCGAGTACCGTGCTCCCCGGGCTCGCGCCGGGGGTCAGTCGCGTCCCCTGGCCCCGGGCGCAGGCCAGGGGCTCGAGGACGGCGTTCGCAAAGCGGCGCGACTCATCGCCGGCGCCGAGCGACCGCTCCTCATGGTGGGGCACGGGGTGATCCTCGCGGAAGCGTACGCCGAGGTGCGCGCATTGGCGGAGAAGACCGGGATTCCCGTCATTACGACGCTCCTGGGCATCAGCGCCTTCCCGGACGGCCACCCGCTCCACCTCGGCATGCCGGGCATGCACGGCGAGGTGCATGTGAACCGTGCGATTCAGAACGCCGACGTCATCATCGGTATCGGTTTGCGGTTCGACGACCGGGTCACGGGCAACACGGCCAGCTTCGCACCCCAGGCTCGCATCGTCCACATCGACCTGGACCGCGCGGAGATCGGGAAGAACGTCCCCGTCGCCGTCGGCATCGTGGGCGACGCGCGCGACATCACACGCCGCTTGGTGGCGGCGGTGGAGCCGCGCCGGTGCGAGCGCTGGGTCGAACACATCCACGGGTTCGTACGCACGCGAGCGGAGGCGTATCGCGGCAACCTGTCGCCCGAAGCGATCCTCGCGTCCATCTACGAGGCGAGCCACGGCGAGTGCACCATCGTGACGGACGTAGGTCAGCACCAGATGTGGGTCGCGAAGCTTTATCCCTACCAGCGCCCCAACTCGCACATCACGTCGGGGGGCCTCGGCGCCATGGGCTTCGCGGTGCCGGCCGCCATGGGCGTTCACCTCGCCCGCCCGAGCGGCACCGTGTGGGCCATTTCGGGCGACGGCGGCTTCCAGATGAACATGGCCGAGATGGCGACCATGGTGCAGGAAGGGCTGCCGGTGAAGATGGCGGTGTTCAACAACGGCTACCTCGGGATGGTGCGGCAGTGGCAGCAGTTCTTCCATGAGAAGCGCTACTCGTGCACGCCGATCTGGAGCCCCGACTATCTGAAGCTCGCCGAGGCGTACGGCATTCCCGGCTATCGGGTGAAGGAGGCGGGGGAGCTCGCCGACGCGGTCGGGCGGGCGAATGCTGAGCCCGGGCCGGCGCTCGTCGAGTTCATGATCGAGCAGGAGGCCAACGTGTTCCCCATGATTCCGCCCGGGGGCTCCCTCTCGGAGCCGATCGAGGCGGCGCCGGCCGGCGCCGCAGGCGATTGAGCGGCGTGCCCGCCCCCTTGCCCTCGGCCCACACGGTGGCCGTGCTGCTCGACGACGCGCTGGTGACGTTGAACCGCGCGTTCGGCGTGCTGCGCCGGCGCAATGTTCCGATCGAGGGCCTCGCGCTGCACCCGAGCGGCACCGCCGGCGAGGCGCGGCTGACGTTCGTGCTGAAGGCCGACGCGGCGACCGCCGATCGGGTGGCGCAGCAGTTTCACAAGATGATCGGTGTGCGCTCGGTGATGGTTCTCGCGAATGAAGATTCCACTACGGAGGCGAAACGATGAGCTCGACGGAAACGCGCATTTTCTACGATACCGACGCCGATCCCGCCCGGCTGCAAAACCGCGTCGTCGCCGTGATCGGCTACGGCAGCCAGGGTCATGCGCATGCGCTCAACCTGCGCGATTCGAATGTCGGCGCGCGGGTGATCGTGGGGTTGCGCCCGGGCGGACCGTCGTGGCAGCGGGCGCGGGCGGAGGAGCTGGACGTCCGCCCGGTGGCCGACGCGGCGCGCGCGGCCGACGTCATCATGATGCTGGTCCCCGACCAGGAAGCGCGGGCGGTGTACGAGGCCGGCGTCGCTCCCGCCCTGCAGCGCGGGAAGACGCTCCTCTTCGCTCACGGGTTCAACGTGCACTTCCGTGAAATCGTGCCCCCGGCCGGCGTGGATGTCGCGATGATCGCCCCGAAGTCCCCCGGGCACCTGGTGCGCAGCGAGTTTCAGGCCGGCCGGGGCGTGCCGGCGCTCGTCGCGGTGCACCAGGACGCGAGCGGCAACGCGTTGGCCGATGCGCTCGCCTACGCCGCGGGGATCGGCTGCGCCCGCGCGGGCGTGTTCGAGACGACGTTCCGCGAGGAGACGGAGACGGATCTGTTCGGCGAGCAGTCGGTCCTGTGCGGTGGCGTCACCGCGCTGATCCAAGCCGGTTTCGAGACACTCACGGCTGCGGGGTACGCGCCGGAGATCGCCTACTTCGAGTGCATGCACGAGCTGAAGCTGATCGTGGACCTGATGTATCGCGGCGGGATGAAGTTCATGCGGTACTCGATCAGCGACACCGCGGAATACGGCGATTACACGCGGGGCCCGAAGATCGTGACGCCGGAAGTTCGGGCCGCAATGGAGCGCATCCTGGCCGACATCCAGTCCGGCAGCTTCGCGCGGGAGTGGATCGCCGAGAGCCGAGCGGGCGGCCGCCGGTTCCAGGCATTGCGGAGCGCGGGGGCGGAGCACCCGATCGAGCGGGTCGGCGCCAAGCTGCGCGCCATGATGCCGTGGACGGAAGAAGGCCGTGCGGCAGCTCAGGTCCAAGGAGCCGGCGTCGGTTCGTGACGGCGCGGACGCTGTTCGCCAAGGTCTGGGACGCGCACGTCGTCCAGCAGTTTCCGGAGGGCCCGGCGCTCCTGTACGTGGACCTGCATCTGGTTCACGAGGTGACGTCGCCCCAGGCATTCGAGGGGCTGCGGCAGGCGGGACGCCGGGTGCGCCGGCCGGCGCTGACGGTGGCGACGGTCGACCACAACGTCCCCACGGGGGACCGCGCGGCGCCGATCGCCGATGCGGTTGCCGCGCGGCAGCTCGAGGCGCTCGCGGCGAACGCGCGGGAATTCGGACTGGAGTTGTTCGATCTCCGTTCGCCACTGCAGGGAATCGTGCACGTGATCGGCCCCGAGCTGGGCCTCACCCAGCCGGGCATGGTGATCGTGTGCGGCGACTCGCACACCGCCACCCACGGCGCCTTCGGGGCGCTGGCCCTGGGGATCGGCACCAGTGAGGTCGAGCACGTGCTCGCGACGCAATGCCTCGTGTGGTCGAAGCCAGAGACCATGGAGGCCCGCGTCACGGGCACGCTCGCGCCTGGGGTCACGGCCAAGGACTTGATCCTCGCGTTGATCGGCCGGATCGGGACGGCCGGCGCCACGGGTCATGTCATCGAGTACACGGGGGAGGCGATCCGTGCCCTCTCGATGGAAGAGCGGATGACGGTCTGCAACATGTCGATCGAGGCGGGTGCGCGGGCCGGGATGATCGCCCCCGACGAGACGACCGTCGCGTATCTCGCCGGCCGGCCGCGGGCGCCGAGCGGCGCGGCGTGGGACCGCGCCGTCGGGCAGTGGCGGGAGCTCCACACCGACCCCGGCGCGACGTACGACAAACACGTCGAGCTCGATGCCTCGGAAGTGGCGCCCCAGGTAACCTGGGGAACGAGCCCCGGCATGGTCACTTCCGTGACCGGTCGCGTGCCGAGCCCCGCCGACTTCACCACCGACGGCGAGCAGCGCGCGGTCACGCGAGCGCTCGAGTACATGGGGCTCGTCCCCGGCACGCCGCTCGAGGGGCTCCCGATCGACCGGGTGTTTCTGGGGTCCTGCACGAACGCGCGGATCGAGGACCTGCGGGCCGCAGCCCGCACCATCCGCGGCCGGCACGTCGCGACGGGCGTCCGCGCCATGGTGGTCCCCGGATCGCAGCAGGTCAAGGCGCAAGCGGAGCGGGAAGGGCTGGACCGCGTGTTCAGCGAGGCGGGGTTCGAGTGGCGCAACGCGGGGTGCTCGATGTGCCTCGGGATGAATCCCGACGTGCTGCAGAGCGGGGAGCGCTGCGCCTCCACGTCGAATCGCAACTTCGAGGGACGCCAGGGACGCGGTGGGCGCACGCATCTGATGAGCCCGCCCATGGCCGCGGCCGCCGCCGTGGCGGGGCGGATCGTGGACGTCCGGAGATGGGTGCGGGAGCCGGCTGCCCGATGATGGAGCCGTTTGTGCGTCACACCGGTCGACTCGCCGCGCTGGCGCGGGCCAACGTCGACACCGACCAGATCATTCCGAAGCAATTCCTGAAGCGGGTGGAGCGCACCGGGTTCGGACCCGCCTTGTTCCACGACTGGCGCTTCCGTCCCGACGGCAGCCCGAATCCGGACTTCGAGCTCAACCACCCCGTCGCCCGGGGCGCGAGCATCCTCCTCGCCGGGGAGAACTTCGGCTGCGGCTCGTCGCGCGAGCACGCGGTCTGGGCGCTCCGCGAGTACGGCTTCCGCGCGATCCTGTCGCCGTCGTTCGCGGACATCTTTTCCGCGAACTGCTGTCAGAACGGGCTCGTCCCGGTGCGCCTGCTGCCCCAGGAGATCGCCGAGCTGTTCCGCCGCCATCAGGCGGCGGGCGGCGAATACCAGCTCACGGTCGACCTCGAGGAGCAGCGCGTGGACGACGGCCTCGGGTTCCGGACCACGTTTTCCATGGAGCCCTACCGCCGGGAGATGCTGCTCCACGGCCTCGACGAGATCGGGCGGACCCTGCGCGTCGAGGATCGCATCAGAGCTTACGAAACGAACCGGGATGCGGGATACGGGATGCGGGAAGCGTAGTGAAGACCTACACGATTGCCGTGCTCGCTGGCGACGGGATCGGGCCGGAGGTGATTGCCGAAGCGGAGCGGGCGATCGAGGCCGTCGGCGACCGCTTCGGGATCGACTTCGCGATGCGGCGCTTTCCCATCGGCGCGGCGGGCGTGGCGGCCGCGGGGGATCCGTTTCCGGAAGAGACGCGCGCCGCCGTGGTGCGGGCGGACGCGGTGTTGCTCGGTGCGGTGGGCGACCCCGCCCACGACCATGCGCCGCGCCACCTCCGACCCGAGTCCGGCCTGCTCGCGTTGCGCGCGCAACTTGGGGTGTATGCGAACCTGCGCCCCGTCACGGTGCTCCCCGCGCTGGTGGACCGATCACCGCTCAAGGCCGACCGGCTCGAGGGCGTCGATGTCCTGATCGTGCGCGAGCTCACGGGTGGCCTCTACTACGGCGAGCCGCGCGGCCGGGAGGCAGGGGGAGCCTCGGCCGTCAACACCCTGCGGTACTCCGCGGCCGAGATCAAGCGCGTCGCGCGGGTGGCCTTCGAAGCAGCGCGACAGCGGCGGAGGCACGTCACCTCGGTCGACAAGGCGAACGTGCTCGAAGTGTCCCAGTTGTGGAGGGAGACGGTGACGCGTATCGGCCAGGACTACCCCGGCGTCCGCCTCGACCACCTGTACGTCGATACCGCCGCCATGCGTCTGGTCGCCGACCCGAGGGCGTTCGACGTCCTCCTCACCGAGAACATGTTCGGGGACATCCTGAGCGACGAGGCCGCGGTGCTGGTCGGCTCGCTTGGTCTGTTGCCCTCGGCCTCACTGGGCGAGGGCCCGGGCCTGTTCGAGCCGATTCACGGATCTGCGCCGGACATCGCCGGCCGCGACATTGCCAACCCGATCGGAGCGATCGCCACCGTAGCCCTGTTGTTGCGCCACGGGCTCGGCCTGGCGGAGCCCGCCGCCGCGGTGGAGCGTGCCATCTCGATGGCGCTGGAGCAGGGCGCGCGGACGCGGGACATCGCCGAGCCTGCGGCGCCAGCCCTCGGAACCCGGGCGATGGGATCGTGCATCGCGGGGCTCATCGCGGAGGCGCACCGGTCGCGGGCGTCGGCAACGCGCTAGACCCGCGGCCTACGCGTCCGTCACCGCCCCGACGCTGGCGCTGGACACGAGCTTCGCGTACTTGGCGAGCACACCCGAGGTGTAGGTCGGCGGGCGCGGCTTCCACCGCGCGCGCCGGCGGGCGAGCTCGTCGTCCGGCACCTCGACCTGCAGGAGCCGCCGCTCGGCGTCGATAATGATCGGGTCTCCGTCTTCGACGAGCGCGATGGTCCCCCCCACGGCTGCCTCGGGCGCGACGTGGCCCACCACGTGGCCGTAGGTTCCGCCCGAGAACCGCCCGTCGGTGATCAGACCAACCGCATCGCCGAGCCCGGCGCCGATGAGGGCCGAGGTGGGCGAGAGCATCTCCCGCATCCCCGGACCGCCTTTCGGCCCCTCGTAGCGAATGACGAGCACGTCGCCGCGCCTGACATGGCCGGCGAGGATGGCCTCGAGACAATCCTCCTCGCAGTCGAACACGCGCGCCGGGCCGGTCATCCGCGGCGTCTTCACCCCCGTGATCTTCGCCACGCCCCCCTCCGTCGCGAGGTTGCCGCGCAGGATCGCGAGATGCCCCTGACGATAAAGCGGCCGGTCCCACGGGCGGATGACTTCTTGATCGTTGCGCGGCGCCTCCGGAACGTCTCGCAGCACCTCGGCAATCGTCTGCCCCGTGATCGACAGCGCATCTCCGTGCAGCACGCCATGCGCGAGCAGGATTTTCATGACCTGGGGCACCCCACCCGCCTGGTGCAGGTCCACGGTAACGAACCGTCCTGACGGCTTCAGGTCGCACAGCACCGGGACGCGCGCGCGCATCGCCTCGAAATCGTCCAATGTGAGAGGCACGCCCGCCGCGTGGGCGATGGCGAGGAGGTGCAGCACGGCGTTGGTCGAGCCGCCGATGGCCATG
>Ga0137415_10004781_pt1 | contig 13387 bp, 14 predicted proteins | sample CZODoug3_1_1_16f_FD_183082 | JGI IMG/M metagenome (GOLD analysis project Ga0137415, IMG submission 183082) | Vadose zone soil fungal communities from Angelo Coast Range Reserve, California, USA - CZODoug3_1_1_16fungal (Hybrid Assembly) | ecosystem: Environmental > Terrestrial > Soil > Vadose... | reverse complement strand
ACCGCAATCCCAATCGCGGAATAGAGGACCCAGATCGTCAGGATGCACCCGATGAGCACGAGCCATCCCCCGAGGGAGACGGTGGTCACGTTCGCGAGGATGACCCCGAGGACGACGAGGGCCGGCAGCGCGGGGATGAGATTCGAGAATGCGACCCCGAACAGGTAGTGGAGCTTGTCATGCGGTGAGGCGACGAAGATATCCTGGAGCCGGAGCTCGATCCGGAAGACCGCGGAATCGGACAGGCACCAGCTCCCGATGTTCTGCGTCGAGAAGAGCATCGCGCCCGCGACCTGCAACGGGAAGTATTTCGCCGGCGCAATGACGGAGAGGAAGTACAGGAAAAAGAACGGCTGCAGGAGGGGCACGATGGCCGCGGCGGGACTGCGCCAGACCCACCTCCACCCGATCCAGGCCCAGGCGGGGAGGACCCGTCCTCGTTGCGGTTGCGATCGAAGTTGGAGGTCCGTCGCCATCGTCAACGCTCCCGAGCCATCCTCCGGGCCCAGTAGATTCCGAATACGAACAAGGAAACGGCCTCGAGGCCGAGAGCGGTTGCAGCAATCGTCGCCTCTTGCTGAGTCACCGACTCAAGTCCGGCGGCCGCGTTGACAAGGATCGCGGCAGCGCTCGTCGGGACGATCAGGACCACGGACCGCCACTCGATGGGCACGCGACTGAACGGATAGAATACCGGCGGCAGGATGCCGAACAGGTTCGTCAGCAGCGCCGAGTAAGGCCAGATCGTTTTCATGTCTTTGAACAGGGTCGAGACGACGTACCCGATCGTGGCCGAGACCGCCCACACGGCGAGGAGGCACACCGCGAGCGCGAAGCCCGCCACGAGGTCGAGCGGATGAAGAAGTTGCAGGATGCCGAGGATGACCAAGCTTGGTGGCAGGTAGGCGACGAGCATTCCGCCCGCGATTCCGACAAAATATCCTTCCGGCGACAGCGGGCTCGCATGGTACAGCTCGTTGAGCTTGTGGTCGATCCGAATGTACGCGGCCTCGTTCAGGACCCGTTGTCCGATCAGGAACATCGAGTAGACGAGTGCGCCGATCAATGTGACCGGCAGCAGATCGGCCGCGAGGATGGCCACGAACACGATGAGGGCCCCGGGCGTCAGCGTGCCCGTCACGATCGCGAGCCATTCGTGGAACTGCACGCGGATCTCCGTCGCGAAGAAGGCGCCGGAGCCGGACCAGCGGAGTCCGAAGACCATGCGATTACTCCGCGTCGATCGATCGGCCGACGATGGTCAAGAACGCTTCCTCGAGGGTGACCGGACCGACGGTCGCCGACAGTCGGTTTCGAAGAGCCAGGTCCATGATTTCGTGGATTCGCTCCGGCCCTGTGATCACATAGAGGGCGTTCCCCTCTTCGACGAGCTGCCCGAAGGACTCGAACAGATTCCGTTGGTGACCCCCGTCCTCGATCGAGACGCGCAAGGTGCCGCCGATCTGACGCTTCGCATTCTCCGAGGTCCCCTCGAACAGAACTCGGCCTTCGTCGACGATGTACAACCGCTCCGAGAGCGCCTCGGCCTCGTCGAGATAATGGGTCGTGAGAAGGACGGTGGATCCTTTCCGCGTGAGCTCGCGGAGCACGTCCCAAACGGCCCGTCGCGCGAACGGATCCAACCCGATCGTCGGCTCGTCCAGGAACATGAGCGGTGCCTCCGTCGCCATGACGGTGGCGACCATCGCGCGTTGCTTCTGTCCCCCGCTCAACGTGACGCTGAGGCGGTCGCCGACCTCTTGGAGTCCCATCTTATCGAGGGCCTCTTCGGTGCGCGCCTTCGCGGTCTCGCGAGCGATTCCTCGGGCGCGAAGGTAGCAGTACACCTGCTCACGCGGCGTGAGATGGAAGAACGGCTTCCCTTCCTGAGGCACCACCGCGATCAGGGGTCGCACGCGTTCCGGTTCGTCGACGACGTCGAAGCCGAAGGCCTGAATGTCCCCCGACGTTGGGATCAACAAGGTCGAGGCGATGCGTAGGAACGTGGTCTTGCCCGCGCCGTTCCGACCGAGGAGGGCGACCCGCTCTCCGCGATGGATGGAGAGGGACACCCCTCGGAGCGCATCGACGCCCGGCCCCATCCGGCCGCGGTACACCTTCCGAACATCCGTCGCTCGGAGGGCTTCCTGGGTCACGGGCCGGTGCAAGCGAAAGGCGCGTATAAAGCTAGATTCGGTCTGCTCAGGTCCACGATTTCTCGGAGCCCGACGGCGCGCCCGCGCCCATCATCGCGAAGGCCGCCTGTCGCTTCGCCTCCTTCTCCTGCTCGCTCATCTTGACCGGCGTCGAGACGGACCAGATGTGGCCGAACGGATCCTGAAGCTTGCCGTATCGTTCTCCCCAGAATTGGTTCTCGAGCGGCAGCGTCGGCTTCGCGCCCGCGTTCAAGGCCTGGTTCCAAAGTTTGTCGACGTCTTTCGCATTGATGTGCAGGTTCACGGTCGTCGCCCCCGCGTGCGTCGGACTCTTCGAATCGCCGCCCGGGAATTCATCGGACATCATGATGACGGAATCCCCGATCCGGATCGTCGCATGCATGAGGGTGCCATCGGGCATCGGCGACCGATCGATCTCCTTCGCGCCGAACGCTCTCTTGTAGAACTCGATCGCCTTCGAGGCACCTTCGATTACCAGGTACGGTGTGACGGTCCGCATCCCGCTCGGCCTGGCCGGCCTCTGCGTCGTTCTCTTGGCTGCTTTGCGAGTCGATTTCTTTCTTGACGTGGCACGCTTCGTACGCCGTGGCATGGAAAAACTCCCCGCATCGCAAGACGGGTCGGCGACTTAAGGATGACTCAAGGGTCCGCGGGGGACGGCTCCGGTCCCAGCCATAGCCCCATCAGAATCTCGTCGACGAATGCGCCACGGATCCGGACGTGTCGGCGACGCACTCCTTCTTCCCCGAAGCCGAGGGATTCGTAGAGGCGCCGCGCACGATGGTTCGTCGCGAAGACGGCCAATTCCGCCTTCGCGAAACCCCGCGCGCGCATCCACTCTAGGACGCGTTCCATCATTCGACGGCCGAGGCCCCCCTCGCGCCAGCCGTCCTGGATCGCGATGCCGATCCCGCCTACGTGGCGGTCCTTTGGAAAAAGACCGGCGTGGCAGTCCGCGGTTCCAACGACCTCTCCCTCCGCCACCGCGACGAAGAGCACGCTGCGCTCGCCATCGAAGGCGCCAAGCCAGCGCCGCTCCTCCTTGACGTCAGCTACCTCTTCGACCATGATGTAGACCTCCTCTCGGCCAACGCGGTTCACGTTGCGCATCGTAGACTCCGCGTCCTCCATCCGACTCGGCCGCAGCAGGACCGTCCGACCGTCTCTCAGGGTGAGTTCCTCTTCCCGCATCGGGTCCGCCATGAGGCTCACAGCGGGAACTTGTCCAGGACCTCGGGGCGTCGTCGCTCTCCGGAGGAGAGGTATGCCTCCATCTGTTCCTTCAGTTGCGGACTCAGTTCGGCGGTGACATCCCCGAAGAGCGTTTCGATTGGCGGTGGGGGATTCCGTTCGACTTCCTTGATCGTATTCTGAAGCAGGTCGTCGAGCTCGGCGCGCAGCGCGTCGTCTCGATCTTTCGACCACAGCCCCTTCAGTTCGAGGTATTTCCGCATCCGGTCGATCGGGTCCCGCCGCGCCCAAGCCTCCACCTCCTCCTTCGGCCGATACCGGGTCGGATCGTCGCTGGAGGAATGCGGCCCCATCCGATAGGTCACCGCCTCGATCATCGTGGGGCCACCACCCGCGCGCGCCTTGTCGACGGCGGCCTTCGTGGCGGCGTACACTGCCAAGAGATCGTTGCCGTCGAGGCGGACGCCGTCCATGCCGTACGCACGTGCCTTCTCGGCCAGGGTTTTCGCGGCGGTCTGCTTTGCGACGGGGACCGAGATCGCCCACTGGTTGTTCTTGCAGAAGAAGATCGTCGGCGCCTTGAACACACCCGCGAAGTTCATTCCTGTGTGGAAGTCACCTTCACTCGTCGCTCCATCCCCGAAATAGGTCAGGCTGACGGCGTCCTCTTTACGGAGCTTCGCGGCCCAGGCGGCGCCAACCGCCTGTGTGATTTGCGTCCCGACCGGACTCGAGGTCGTGACGTAATGAATGCTGGAGGATCCGTAGTGGCTCGGCATTTGACGCCCGCGTTGCGGATCCTGCGCGTTCCCGTACGCCTGGGCAATTAGCGTCTCCAGAGGGAATCCCTTCCAGAGCGCGGCCCCGGGCTCGCGGTATGCCGGGAAGATCCAGTCCCGTTTCTCGAGCGCCATCGCGCTCCCGATCTGGCACGCCTCCTCTCCCGTGCTCGGGACGTAGAAGCCGATTCGACCTTGGCGCTGAAGCGAGAGCATGCGCGTGTCGAGCGTTCGAACGAGGACGAGGTGCCGGTACGCGGTCTTCAGGACGTCCGCCGAGAGCTTCGGCTCCATCTTCGAGTCGTAGGTTCCGTCCACGTCGACGACGCGGAGCATTCCTTCTTCGGTCGTCCTCTCACCCCGGCGATTCACGCCGTCGTTCCCGGATGACTTTCTCAAGGAAAAATTCGCCGGCCCGATACGACGATCGGACGAGCGGTCCCGCGGCGACGTAGGCGAAGCCCATCGCCTCGCCCGCTTCGCGGAATTGATCAAAGGACTCCGGAGGAATGTACTCCTGTACGGGCAGGTGCCAATCGCTCGGCCGCAGATACTGGCCCAAAGTCAGGATGTCCACGTTCGCGGCGCGAAGGTCCCGCATCGTCTCGAGGACTTCCCCCCGGGTCTCCCCCAGGCCGAGCATGATCGAGGACTTCGTGAAGAGACCTTCGCGCATCCCTTTCGCTCCGCGCAGGACGCGAAGACTCTGCGCGTAGTTGGCCCGGCGATCCCTCACCACCGACTGGAGACGCTCGACCGTCTCGACGTTGTGGTCGAGGACGTCCACGCCAGCGTCGACGACGGATCGCACGGCCTGGAGGTCTCCTTGGAAATCCGGAATGAGGGCCTCGACAAGAAGCTCGGGACGACGGGCTTTGATCTCCCGCACCGTCTTGGCGAAGTGAGCCGCGCCGCCGTCCGGTAGGTCGTCGCGATCGACCGAGGTCAGGACCACGTAGGTGAGGTCCATTTCCGCCAGTGCGATCGCCACTTTCTTCGGTTCGTCGAGGTCGAGGGCTCCATGCGGGTTGCCCGATTTCACCGCGCAAAAATGGCAACCGCGGGTGCAGGTGTCCCCCATGAGCATGATCGTCGCGGTCCCTCCGCCCCAGCACTCCCACACGTTGGGGCAGTGGGCCTCCTCGCACACCGTGTGCAAGTCGAGCGAGCGGAACAGGGCCTTCAATTGACCGTAGTTCTCTCCGGACGGTGGGCGAACTCGAAGCCAGCTCGGCTTTCGTTCGGCGAGCATCGATGGTCGACAATAGGCCCATATCATTTATCTAGGTAACTTAACGCCGCCCGGTTCGCGGGTTCATCCGAACCGGAACTCGACGCCGTAGGAGCCTCGGGGGTAGCTCCAGTGGATCGCATCCTTGCCGATGTGCTTGCACACGATGGCGCAGGCGCCGAGCTCGATGCATCCCTCCGTGTTGTACACGAGCTCGCCTTTCTCCACGCGGTAGACCTTCGACGGACACACGTAGAGGCAGGGCTTTGGCTCGCACGTGCGGCACACGTCCGTCTCGACCGTGATGAACGGCTCCTCGTCGAACTCGAACCGGTCGAGGCCCACCCGCTCGTCGACCGTCAAGGGTTTCGAGGCGTCCGCTTTCGGGGGCTCCGGCATGAGGGACATCGTCGAAAACTGGGAGCGGGTAATAAAGGGTTGGTGGCCTCCCCGAGGGGGCACGTTATCACGGCGGGCAACCAGGGGGAAACCTTCTATAGGATTGGCCCGGCATCGAGGCGCTCGTCCGGCGCAGTTCGGCGACGGAAAGGGTTCGCCCCATGCCCGCGCGTGACCGGAAGGCTTCGACGATCGATTTGGCCGAAGACTTGTCCACTCTCACTCCCCAGCGAGCGACGGAGTTCCTGGCCGCGGCCCTCGAGGCCGACACGCATTCGGGGGTGCTGCGGTTCTCGAAGGTGCCGTCCGTGATCGTCCGTCCCGAGGCGATCGTGAATATCCAACGGCAGCTCGAGCAAACGATCGGCGGTTCCTCGAAGGGCATCTTGTATCTCTCCGGGGAGAGGAGCGCCCGGGACGGGATGAATCCGTTCGAGTCCATCGTGTCGACGCGGGCTCCGCTCACCCTCGCCAACGCGCGGCGTCTCATGGATGCCTCGGCCCTCCTCGGTTGGGGACGCCTGGAGATTTCCCTCTTCGATCCGGAGAAGGGCCGCCTGGTCCTAATGGTCACGAACAGTCCGATCGCACGAGCGTACGGCGCCTCCAAGAAACCGGTATGCCACTTCCTCACCGGATGGATTGCCGGACTCGGTCAGAGCCTCCTGGAGCGCGAAGTGCTCTGTGAAGAGACCTCGTGCGCCGCACAAGGCCGGAGTCGGTGCGAGTTCGAGCTGACGCCGCTGGGTCCGGTCTGACCGTTCGGAGAAAGACTTTTAGCCGTCCCGCTTTTCCGAAGCGGGAAGCGGGAGACCGTGGAGCGTTTTGATGCCATCGTCGTGGGAGCCGGACCCGCGGGCTCCTCGGCCGCACTGACCCTGGCCCGCAAGGGGTTCTCGACCCTCCTCGTCGAACGGGGACGGTCTCCGGGCACGAAGGGCATGTTCGGCGGGCGGATCTATTCCTGGGCCCTCCAGGACCTCCTTCCGGACTGGGCGAAGGACTGCCCGGTCGAGCGGCTCGTGGTCCGGGAGAACATGGTGTTCCTGACCGAGGACGCCTCCCTTGCGATCTCGTACGATTCCACGAAGCTCGCGCAGGGCCGGGCCGCGAGCTTCACCGCGATACGCGCGAAGTTCGACGGTTGGCTCGCGAAGAAAGCCCAGGAGGCCGGCGCGATGCTCGTGACCGGGATCCGGGTCGATGACCTGTGGCGCGAAGACGGTCACGTTCGAGGTGTGCTGGTCGCGCCGAACGACCGGGTCGGTGCGGATTTGGTCGTGATCGCGGAAGGGGCGACCTCGATCCTGACGAGGGCCGCAGGCCTGAAGGCGGACCTCGAACCGCGCGAAGTGTCCGTCGGCGTGAAGGAGACGATTGAACTGCCCGCGGAGACGATCCAGGAACGGTTCGGACTCGGAGAGAAGGAAGGCGCAGCGTTCGTATTCGCCGGCCAGTCCTCCTTGGGCCTCCGCGGGGGAGGTTTCCTGTACACGAACCAGTCGTCGGTCTCTCTGGGCCTCGTCGTGTCCTCGGAGGATTTGTCGAGGAAGAAGATCGAGATCCAGGAGGTGCAGAATCGGTTCCGCCTCCATCCCTCCGTCCAGCGATGGATCCGAGGTGGTAAGGTGGTCGAGTACAGTGCCCATCTCGTCCCGGAACTCGGAGCGGGCATGATGCCCCGGCTCTGGAGCGACGGCGTCCTCGTGGCGGGCGACGCCGCGGGATTCCTGATCAACAACGGATACACGTTTCGCGGCGTGGACCTCGCCATCGCGTCGGGGATCGCCGTGGCCGAGGCGGCGGAGGCGGCCCGCGCCGCGGGCGGCATGAGTGCGGCGAATCTTGCGATCTACGACAAGTGTCTTCGAGCGAGAAACGTGCTGACGGATCTCGAGCGGTTCCGGCGGGCACCGCTCTACATGAAGAACGAGCGCCTCTTCGATGTGTACCCGCGGATGTTGATGGAGATCGCGGAGCGACTGTACACCGTGGACGGCAGCGGACAACGGCGACTCGTGGACGCCGTCCTGGAGCAAGCGGCCTCGGCGGACGTTCCGAAACTGAAGATGCTCCTCGACCTGTTGCAGGGAGCCCGATCGATGTGAGTGCCCCGCCGTCCGTGCGCCCGATGCGCATCATCGTGTGCATCAAGCAGGTCCCGAAGGCCCAGGAGCTCCAGGTCGACCCGGTCACGCAGACGTTGAAACGGGTCGGCGTGCCGAGCGAGATCAACCCACCGGACGCGAATGCCCTGGAGATCGCCCTCACCTTGAAGGACCGGCATGCCGCCGAAGTCGTGGTCCTATCCATGGGGCCGACGTCCTTCGACGAGAGCCTCGAGCGAGCGGTGGCCATGGGCGCCGACCGATCCGTCCTCCTGACGGACCGGATCCTCGGCGGATCGGACACGGTCCCGACCGCGTATGCCCTGAGCGAGACGATCCAGAAGATTGGCGGATACGATCTCATCCTCACCGGGGAAGAGACGACCGATGCGTCGACCGGTCACGTGGGCCCGGGGATCGCGGGCCATCTGGACCTGCCGCAGATCACGTACGTGTCCGAGGTCCGGATCGTCGACGGCACGGTCCGCGCGCGCCGGACCGCCGAAGACGGGACGGAATGGTGGCAGACCGCGATGCCCTCCCTCTGCACGGTGAACTTCGGTTGCAACAAGCCGCGGTCCCCGACGTTGACGGGAAAGATTCGCGTGAAGCGCGGAGGTGTGATCGTCCACTGGTCCTGCGCGGATGTCGGAATCGACCCCAAGAAGGTCGGCCTTCTCAATTCGCCGACGATCGTCGCCAAGGTCGACACGATCCGACTCCCGCCCCGCGCGGGGCGGATTTTCTCCGGGGACGCCAAGGATTCGGTCCGGGCCCTCCTCGACGCGCTGATTCAGGACCGGGTGATCGCTCCGTGACGGACGGCCACGTCCTCGAGGACAAGACCCATTTCCGGGGCGTCTGGGTGTTCTTGGAGGGACGCGCCGGCGGGCTCCGCGATGTGAGCACCCAGCTGATCGGCGAAGGACGACGCCTGGCCGATCTTCGCGGCACGCCGCTCACGGGGATCCTGCCCGGCCACGGCGTCGACGCGCTCGCGAAACACGCGATTGGATACGGCCTCGACCGGGTGATTGTCGTGGATGATCCCATGCTGGAAATCTATCGCTCGCGCCCGTATGCGCAGGTGATGGCCCAACTGATCCGGCGGCAGAAGCCCGAGATCGTCCTGTTCGGCGCCTCGAAGAACGGACGGGACCTCGGAGGGCGGCTCCATGCGATCCTGGAGACCGGGCTCGCCGCCGACTGCGTGAAGTTCGACATCGACGCGGAAGGCAACCTCGACATGATCCGACCAAGCTTCGGAGGGAAGAGCCTGGCCCACATCCTGTGCAAGAAGCACCGGCCTCAGATGGCATCCGTCCGGAGGAACGTGTTCGTCGCGCCGACCCACGATCCGGACCGTCGCGGCGAGATCGTCCTCGAACGGGTGGACTTGTCGCCCCAAGACCTCGATGCGAAGCTCCTTGAGTTCGACGAGTTCACGAAGGAAGGCGGCCTCCGGCCGGAAGAGGCCGAGATCGTCGTGAGCGGCGGCTACGGCATCGGGGACCCGAAAAACTTCCAGTTGCTCCAGGACCTCGCAGACCGCCTCGGGGGCGCGATCGCGGCGTCTCGGAAGGCCGTCGACAGCGGTTGGGTCCCGAAGACGTTGCAGGTCGGACAGACCGGGATGACGGTGAGGCCAAAACTCTACATCGCCGTGGGCATCAGCGGAGCGGTCCAACACTTGGCGGGCATGCAGGAGTCGGACAAGATCGTGGTGATCAACATCGACCCGAAGGCGCCGCTATTCGAGATCGCGGACTATGGAATCGTCGGCGATCTTTTCGAGGTCGTCCCCGAGTTGATCCGGCAGCTCGACGAACTCAAACGCGGCGGGGTCGCCGCCCGGTCGACGGTTCCGGCAGAAGCTCGCTGACGTTCACCCGGCGCAACGTAAAGCCGAACGTCCCTTGGAAGTGCATGATTACGGAGGCTTTCACGTCTTCGAGGTCGATCGGATGTCCGAGGCACTTCTCCATCGACGTCATGATTCCGCCGTCGTGACCGCAGGGCCGAATCTTCAGGAACTGCCGCAAGTCCGTGGTCACGTTGAGCGCGAAGCCATGGAACGTCACGCTGCGCCGCACCGCGAGGCCGATCGACGCGATCTTCTTGCCGCCCACCCAGACGCCCCGCTCGGGCCCTTCTCGGGTCGCGTCGATCCCGAAGTCGGCGCAGGTGCGCAGGAGCACTTCTTCGAGGTCCGTCACGAGCCGTTTCACCTCGAGGCGGTCTGGGAGTCGGAGGATCGGATAGCCGACGAGCTGTCCCGGTCCGTGATAGGTCGCTTCACCGCCCCGCTCGACCTCGACGATCTCCAGGCCCGGATCGAGGACGTCCTCGCGTTTCCCGCGACGGCCGAGGGTCGCGACCGGTTCGTGTTCGACGAGGATCAGTCCGTCCGGGATGCGCTCCTCCGCGCGTCGGTCGACGAGGGCTTTCTGCAGGTCCCACACCTCCCGATACGGTCGACGACCGAGGTCCAACAACCAGGCGTCCCGGGCAATCACGATCGAGCGTTCGCCGTCCGTCGTCGCCAACATGGTCTCAGCGGTTCAGTACGTGGATCGCCTCGCCGAGGGCTGCCTCCGCGCTTTCCATGATCGCCTCGGGCAAGGTCGGGTGGGGATGGATCGTGAGCGCGATGTCCGCGATCGTCGCACCCATTTCAATCCCGAGGGCGAGCTCGCTGATCAAGTCGCTCGCGTCGGGTCCAGCGATCGTCGCTCCGAGCAACACGTTCGAGGCGGGATCCGCGAGAAGCTTCACGAAGCCATCGTACTCGCCGGTGGTCAAGGCCCGTCCGATGGCGGCGAACGGCACCTTCCCGATCCGGACCTTCCGACCCTGGGCCGCTGCCTCGGGTTCCTGAAGGCCGACCGTCGCGATCTCGGGGTCGGTGAAGATCGCCGCCGGCAGGGCGCGGTAGTCGAGTTCCGCCGGATGGCCCGCGATGACCTCGGCGGCGGTGAGCCCTTCCTTCGTCGCCTTGTGCGCGAGGAACGGAGGCCCCACGACGTCCCCGATCGCGAACACGTGCGGGTTCGATGTGCGAAGCTGGCGGTCCACTTTGATGTATCCTCTCGGTGCGAACTCGACCCCGGCCACGTCCGCGTTCAAGTCGTCGGTGTTCGGTCGCCGACCGACGGTCACGAGGACGCAGTCGGCGCGTCGGGCGATGAGGCCCTCCGGGGTCAGCACGTCGATGACGGTCTGGTCCTTGTCCACGCGCCATCCGCGGGCTTGCGACTTCGTGTGGACTTCGATTCCCAGCTTCTGCAGGTGGCGCGCGACGATCCGGGCCGCCTCCGGGTCGGTTCCTGGGAGGACCTGGTCCAGGATTTCGATTACCACGACGCGCGTGCCGAGCTTCGCGTAGAACGTCCCGATTTCCAACCCAGAGATCCCGCCTCCGATCACGGCGAGATTCAAGGGGATCCGCGGAAGTTCGAGCGCCTCCTTCGTGCTGAGCACCCGCTTGCCGTCGAACCGGAACGCCGGGAGGTCGGAGGGCCGTCCTCCGGTTGCGATGATCGCATCGGTGAACGCGATTTCCTCGGTGCCCGACGGCGTTCGGACGATCGCCCGATCCGGCCCGGTGAAAGACGCGTTGCCGGGGAGGACGTCCACGCCGTTCCCCTTGCACAGCTGGCCGACTCCGTTCGAGAGGCGTTGCACTACGGCGCTCTTCCATTGCTGGAGGCGGACCATGTCCACCTTGACCGTGCCCGTCTCGACCCCTCGTTCCGCGGCCTGTTCGATCGAATGCACGAGGTTCGCGGTATGGATGAGCGCCTTGCTCGGGATGCATCCATAGTTCAGGCACTCGCCGCCGAGTTTGTCCCGTTCGACGAGGAGGACGCGCTTATGGAGCTGCGCGGCACGGATGGCGGCTGGATAACCGCCGGGACCGGCCCCGATCACGAGGACGTCGACCTGGCGGACCATCGGCGTGCGAAGGGACGCGCAGCCCATATCCTTTTTGTGTCCGCCCTGTCGGCTTGGCGCGTTCGATGGAGCGGGACTCAGCCTCTCATTCGAGGCCGACGAAGAGGAGGGCGGGGTGCTCAAGCGAGTTCCGGACGCTCTGGACGAAAGCGGCGCCGACATGTCCGTCGATCACGCGGTGGTCGAACGAGCACGACAGGTACATCATGTCGCGGATCACGACCTGATCGTTCCGGACGACGGGACGCTTCTCGATCTTGTGTACGCCGAGGATGGCGACCTCGGGCCAGTTGATGATTGGTGTCGCGAAGATGCCGCCCTCTTTGCCGAGGGACGTGATCGTGAACGTGGAGCCCAGCACGTCCTCGAGGGCCAGGCGCTTTTCACGAGCGGCGTTCGAGAGTCGCTCGAGTTCCTTCGCGAGCCCCCACAGATCCTTCTTGTCCGCGTCGTGGACCACGGTGACCGTGAGGCCCTCCTCCGTCGCGGTCGCGATCCCGATGTTGTAGTATTTCTTGAGGACGATCTCGCCGCGTTCGTCGTCCACGGACGCGTTCAGCGCCGGGAATTCCTTCAGGGCCCCGAGGATCGATTTGATGAAAAACGGCAGGAAGGTGAGCTTGAGGCCCTTTCGCTCGGCCACCTCTTTGAGATGATCGCGCAGGTGGACGAGCTGGGACATGTCCACCTCCTCCACGTAGGTGAAATGGGCCGCGGTTACGTTCGACTTCGCCATCTTCTCGAAGATCCGCTTGCGAAGCCCGTGGATGGGAATTCGTTCCTCGCCGCCCGCGGCGGGTCGCATCGGCGCAGCGGCGGGTGCGGCAAGAGAGGTTGCGGGCTTCGGCGTCATCGCGGGCGTCTGCGCGCTCTTCCGGACGTCGTCTTCCGTGATCCGTCCCTGCGGACCGGTCCCCCGGAGCGCGCCCAGGCTCACGTTCAGTTCCTTCGCGAGACGCCGGACGGCCGGCGCGGCCAAAGCCTCGCCCGAGGAGGGCGGCGGAGGCGGTGGGCTCGATTTCGCGGGCGCCAGAGGCGCGACGGTTGCGCGGGCCGCCGCCGGATTCGAAGGGGCGGCCTCGCCGGCTTCCCCGAACACAATGAGGGTCGAGCCGACCTTCACGACCTCGCCTTCCTTCGCGCGGCGTTGGAGAACCTTGCCGGTCACCGGCGAAGGGATCTGGACCGTGACCTTGTCCGTCATCACTTCCACGACGGGGTCGTTCTCCCGGATCGGGTCGCCTTCCTTGACGAACCACTTGACGACCTCGCCCTCGTGGACGCCCTCCCCGATGTCGGGAAGCTTGAACTCGCGGGCCATGTCTCCTCGCTCTCGACATCCGTCGCAAGACCGCAATCGGCTTAACATTTTGCACCCCGGATGCCTGCGCCGTTTCGCACCGAGGCGAATCATTTTATGGGCACCGTTCAATGCCCTATCGGGGAGGAGTGGGGACGTGGAGGAGTGGCACAGACCGGTGGGCGTGATTTGTGCCCGGCGCTTCGCGCCGGAGAGATTCCCGTCCTGCTCCTCCTTTCCTTGAGGGG
>Ga0137415_10004780_pt1 | contig 13391 bp, 13 predicted proteins | sample CZODoug3_1_1_16f_FD_183082 | JGI IMG/M metagenome (GOLD analysis project Ga0137415, IMG submission 183082) | Vadose zone soil fungal communities from Angelo Coast Range Reserve, California, USA - CZODoug3_1_1_16fungal (Hybrid Assembly) | ecosystem: Environmental > Terrestrial > Soil > Vadose... | reverse complement strand
ATGTTGCGGGCATCTCGGTCCTTAGCGCAATCGGCGCTTACGGGGTGGCCATCATCATCCTGACCATCTGCATCCGGCTGCTCCTCGCTCCGCTGCAGCAGTTCCAGCTTGTCACCCAGCGCAAGACGATGGTCGAGCAGCGCAAGCTCGCGCCCCAGGTTGCGGAGCTGCGCAAGAAGTACAAGAAGGACCCCCAGCGCCTGAACACCGAGATGATGAGCCTCTACAAGGAGCACGGTGTGAACCCGCTCGGGGGCATGATCGGCTGCCTTCCCCTGATCGTCCAGCTGCCGATTCTCACCGCGCTTTATTACGTATTCACCGGGTTCGCGCGGACGCACGAGGTGGCGGCGCACTTCCTCTTCATCCCGAACCTGAACGAGAACCCGAACCACCACCTGCTGATCCCGGGCCTCCCGTTCCTGCCCGTTCCCACGTACTTCGTCTTCCCGCTGCTGGCGGCGATCACCACGTTGATCCAGTCGAAGATGCTGCAGATGCCGCCGCCGCCGAACCCGACCGACCAGGAGCAGCAGACCCTGCAGATGCAGCGGACGATGATCTTTCTCTCGCCGCTGATGATCGGCTACTTCGCCCTGAACGTCCCCGCGGGCCTCGGGCTCTACTGGTTTATCGGGAACTGCGTCAGTATCATTCAGCAGAGCTTCGTCGTCGGGTGGGGGAACCTGTTGCCGTCGCGGTTCAGGACTGTTGCGGGAGGGGCGCCGACGCCGACGCCACCCAATAAAGGGCCGGGCAATGGCTCCCGGGCCGGCCCGAGATCGGGACCGAAAAACGGCTCCAAACCGAAGAAGCCCAGGAAGTAGGGCAAGGAGTTGGAAAAAGTGAAATCCGCCGAAGGCCGCGGCCGCACTCTCGACGAGGCGGTTGACGCGGCGCTCATCGAGCTCAACGAGGGTCGCCGCAACGTGGACGTGAAGATCCTGAGCGAGACCTCCGAAGAAACAATCGTCGAGGTCACGGTGATCGACCAGACCACGCAGATGTCGAGCACGATGCCGGCGGCCCCGGCCAACGGCAAATCGGAGATCGCGCGCGGCCTCGTGGAGGGCCTGCTGAAGCACATGGGCGTCCGGGCGCAGGTCAGCGTCCGGCCCGGCTCCGAACCCATCACGCTCGACATCAGCGGCCGCGACCTCGGCACGCTGATCGGCTGGCGCGGCGAAACCCTGCGCGCTCTTCAGGCGGTGACGAACGTGATGGTGGGCAAGCACCTCGCAGAAGGCGAGCGGATCATCGTCGACGTGGAGCGCTACCGTCAGCGCCGCGAGCACACAGTGCGCGAGATCGCGATGCGCGCCGCGCGCCAGGTCAAGATGACGGGAGACGCGATCACGCTCGACGCGATGCAGCCGTTCGAGCGGCGCGCCATCCACCTCGCGCTCGAAGGCGATCCGGACGTGACGAGCTCCAGCATCGGCGAGGAGCCCGAGCGGCGCGTCGTCGTCGGCCCCCGTAAGCCGGCCGAATCCTAGAGAAGGTAAGTGAGCGGCCCGGCCGCCGCGGCGCGGATCCGGAGGGCGATCGCGCTCGTCAACTCGGTCGCCGATGAAGCGGGCGACGAGGAGATCACGCCGACCGAGATCGCGGAAGCGATTCGTGACTGCCTGGAGCTGAGCGAGGTTGACGCGGTGCCGAATGTTCGCCGGTACCTAGGTGAGGCGCTCGACGCAGTTTCGGACGGGATGCCTGCGGACTTCGTGGCGATGACGCTCTATGCCGCATTAGGTGCGCTACGAGAGGGTGGCTCGAGCTAGGTCCTTCCTATACTGACCGTCCCATGTCTGCGCCTCATCGCGTGCATCAACTGCCGGGGGGAGCCAGATTGGTGATCGAGTCGATGCCCGAGCGGCACTCGACCAGCGTGGTGTTCATGTTCGCCGGCGGTTCCCGACTGGAGGATGACCGCCTCGCCGGCGCTTCTCATTTCATCGAGCATCTCTTCTTCAAGGGCACCGCCAGGAGGCCTTCGTCCAAGGAGATAGCGGACGCAATCGAGGGCGTCGGCGGCTTCATCAACGCGTCGACCGACAAAGAGCTCACCGCTTACTGGGCGCGCGTTCCATCGGAGCACATGAACCTCGGACTGGACGTGCTGTTCGACATCGTGGCCAACTCGAAACTCGACCCGGCCGATGTTGAGCGCGAGCGAATGGTCATCCTCGAAGAGCTCAGGATGTACCAGGACCAGCCGCAGGACCTGGTCCAGAACCTCTTCGAAGAGCTGATCTGGCCCGGCCACCCTCTTGGTCGCGACATCGCTGGGACGGAGGAGTCAGTGTCGCGGCTGAGCCGCGAGGACATACTCGAGTACGCCGACGCGCACTACCGATTGCCTAACCTGGTCATCGGCGCCGCGGGATCGCTCGATGAGCGAGCAACGATCGCGGAAGTGACGAGCGGCCTCTCGCTTCGGCCAGACCTGGATGGCGCGCTGGAGGTCACCGCGCCGGGGCCGCTTGTCGGGTCACACGTGCTGGTCCGCCGGCGGGAGACCGAGCAGGCCCACATCTGCCTCGGCGCGCGCGCCCTCAGCTACATGCACCCCGACCGCTACACACTTGACCTTCTCAACACCGTGCTCGGGGAAGGCATGAGCTCGAGACTTTTCCTCAACATTCGCGAGCGGCTCGGGCTCGCGTACGACGTTCACAGCTTCACCCAGAAGCACCGCGACACCGGCTATCTCGGCGTCTACATCGGTGTCGATCCGAAGAAAGCGATCGATGCGGTAAACGCTGCGATGGCGGAGCTTCGCGCCTTGAGCGAAACCGCGGTCACGCCGGACGAGCTGGCGCGCGCCAAAGAGTTCACCAAGGGGCGCTTGCGCCTGGAGCTTGAGACGACAAACGGCGTCGCGTTTTGGCTGACCTACCAGGAGCTGCTGCTGGGTGAGATCAAGACCATCGACGACGAGCTGGCGCTGGTCGATGCGGTGAGCGCCGCCGACATCAAGCGGGTCGCCGAGGAGATGTTGAGCGGGCCGGTCCAGATGTCGGTGATTGGTCCTTTCGCCAAGGACAGCGCGTTCCGGCTGGCGATCGGCGCCTAAGCGGCGACTCGGGAGCCGACCGCGTTCGAGCCAGTCTCGAGCACCGGCAGCTTGTCGTAGATGCTGCCGAAATGGTCGAGAGGCCAGATCCGAAACCAGGCTTTGCCGTCGATCCGGTCTCGCGTGATCGGTCCGAAGAAACGCGAATCTTGCGACCGGTTGCGGTTGTCACCCATGACGAAATATTCGCTTGGCCCCATGACTTTTCCTTCGCATCCGCCGCAGGGCCAGTCGGTGCTGTAGATCCAGGCCTCAGGCAGGTAAGGCTCCTCCAGCCTGTGACCGTTGATGTACACAACGCCGCTTCGAATCAGGAGCTTCTCGCCCGGCAACGCGATCACTCGCTTGATGAAGTCCGTGGAGTTGTTGGTGGGCGGGCGGAGGATGATGATGTCCCCCCGCTGGGGCGAGTGCAGCCTGTAGTCGATCTTGTTCGCGATCAGGTAGTCGTTGTCATTGAGCGTGGCGAACATGGACAGGCCCTCGACGTGGACGGCCTGGACGGCGAAGCTGATCCCGATGTAAAGGATGACCGCGAGCACGACGACCTCCGCCACCTCGCGAAGGAGCGACGAGGCCGCGGAATGTTCAGATGTCAGGCGGCGCCAGCCGCTTGTTGGTGTCGGGCCGCCATACGTTTAGGAAACGAGCTTAGCGCAGACCCGTTCCAACTCTTCGCGACTGGAATACCGCAGCTCGAGCTTACCGCGGTTGAGATTTCCCGTGAGCTTGATCGGAAGACCCAGGCTCGATTCGACGTCAGCGGCGATGGCGCGGAGCTCGGGGGACGAGTCGGCGTGGAGGCGCCGGCGCGGGCGGTAGGTCCTGACCCAGTTCTCGGTCTGCCTCACGGATAGATGCTTCGCGATCACGACTTTCAAGCCTTGCTCCTGCGCCGCCTGCCCGTCGAGTGCGATCAGCGCGCGCGCGTGGCCAGCGCTGATCACGCCGCCCGCGACCGCCGACTGTACGGCGGGGCATCCGCCGAGCAGACGAAGCGACTGGGTGACCGAAACGCGGTGCTTGCCGAGACGCTGAGCCACGTCCTCATGCGTCAGGCCGAACTCTTCGATCAGACGGCGCAGACCTCGGGCTTCTTCGATGGGATCGAGGTCGGTGCGCTGCAGGTTTTCGACCAGACCGAGCACGAGCTGCTGGTCGTTTCCGGTGTCGCTACGCACGACAGCCGGCACGGTGTTGAGCCCCGCCAGGCGCGCCGCTCGCCAGCGGCGTTCGCCGGCGATCAGCTCGTATCCGTCGGCCAGGCGGCGGACGAGCAGTGGTTGCAGCACGCCGTGCATGCGGATTGATTCGGCGAGCTCGCCGAGTGGCTCGGCGTCAAAGCGCGACCTCACCTGCTGCCGCGAAGGGCGGATCTGGTCGACCGCGATCATCTGCGGCACGAGCGCGTCGCCTTCGCTCGACATCGGGATCAGGGCGTCGAGTCCGCGACCGAGTCCGCGGGGGCGTGGTTGGCTCATCGTTCAAGCAGCTCCTTCGCGAGCGCGCGGTACGCGGCCGCGCCTCGACATGTGGGGTCGTATTCGAGCACGGACTTGCCGTGACTCGGTGCTTCGCTGATGCGGACGTTGCGTGGGATCAACGTCTCCAGCACATGATGCGGGTGAGATCGCCGGACTGATTGCAGGACGTCCCACGCGAGAGTCGTCCGCGCGTCAAATTGCGTCATCAAGATTCCCGCGATCGCGAGCTTCGAGTTGAGCCGCGAGCGCACGAGCTGGTGCGTATACATGAGGTGGCGAAGGCCCTCGAGCGCGAAATACTCACACTGAGTCGGAATCAGCATGCTGGTCGCCGCGACAAGCGCGTTGAGCGTCAGCAAACCGAGCGACGGGGGACAGTCGACGAGCACGATGTCGACGTCCGTCGGGAGAGAGCCAAGCGCCTTGCGCAGCAAGCTCTCACGGTCGGCCATCGTGGCAAGCTCGATCTCGGCGCCGGCGAGATCGATGTGCGACGGGATCAGGGTCAGACCGCTCACGCTCGTGGCCTGAATGACATGCTCAAGGGCCGCCTCGCCGGTGAGCAAGTGGTAGACGTTGAGCCGGATCCTTGCGGGATCGAGGCCGAGTCCGGACGTCGAGTTGGCCTGCGGATCCAGATCAACCAGCAACGTGGGATGGCCGACCTCGGCCAGCGCGGCGGCCAGGTTGATCGCCGTCGTCGTCTTGCCGACACCACCTTTCTGGTTGACCACCGCAATGATCGGCGGGGAGGTGGTGGCCAATATGTTGGGCCTGACCTCGCTTGCTGATCCTACATCTGGTGCCATTGGCCGAATTCTATCTGCGCCTCGCCAGGATGACCAGCCACCATGTTAAGGGTGGGCCGGCGTCCGGCTTCGCCGCTGGTCCCAGACGGCGTAGGCGGAGATGCCGATCAGGACGACCTCGACCCCGATTGCGACGTCCAACATGACGCCGGCGATACCGATGCCAACCAACAGGTTGTATGTGATGTGGCACACGCATGACGTGGTGGTGTTCGTGTACCTCCTGATCAGGCCTAGGCCGATGGCGAGCACCAGGACCTCCAGCGTGACGAACGACAGCCCGTATTCGGTGTGGGTCGAGGTGAAGAGCAGGGCGGTCGCCAGGAGGCCGAGCCGCGGCTGCAGCGCGCCCCGGAAGAGGATTTCCTCGGAAAGACCGGGAACGACCGCCAGCAGCGCGATGCCAAGCGCCGTGGCGCTCAGGGCGCCAAAAACGTGCTGGCTGGAGGCGTCCACCCGATGCGCCAGCTGGGGATCGAGGGCGTAGCCCAAGCCAAACATCGCCTGCGCCGCCGCAATGAAGGCGCCCGCCGCCGCGAGGGCCAGCACCGGCTGCCACCAGGTAGGGCGAACAAATCCGAGCCTGACCACGGCGGCCCGTAGGTCGCGCCGCATGAACAGGCCGACGCCGGCGAGCGCGAGGATGAGCAGCGGCAACTCACTGAAGATGAGGTCGGAGGCGTTCAGCGCCGGCTGAGACAGGTCCGCCCCAAGCACGTCCGTAAAGGACACCAGGGCGACGCTGCCCCCGAAAAGGATCACGGCGAGCGTGAGCGCGAGTGCGTGGACGGGGTTGTCCGGTTCGACCGGCAGCACCCGGGACAGCCGGCGGCGGACCGGTCTGGCCGCCACCGCGGCCCCGACAAATCCGGTGACGACGATCGTGAGGTCCATGGCCAACCTCGCCGCGCCGGTCGGCGGAGAGGCGAGGATCGAGGGCAGGACCGCGGCACCCGCCACGTCGAGGGCCCCGATGAGGCAGAAGGCGCCTCCGACGAGGCCGGAAAGAACTTCTGCCGCGAGGTTCGCCCACGACCTGCCGACGCCGGCGTTGGCCAGGATGACGAGCGGCAGCGGCAGGGTCAGCAGGAAGAACGTGCCGGAGCTGTCGAGGGGAAGAAGAGCGGTCAGCCCGTCTTGATACCTTGTTCGGGTACTCGCGGCGCGGGCTGCGACCCATCGGCCGGTCTTCCCGCGTCCAGGAGAGGGCGGATGAGCTCGATCGGCAGCGGCAGGATGATCGTGGTGTTCTTCTCCGCGCCGATCTCGACCATCGTCTGCAGGAACCGGAGCTGCAGGGCCCCCTGCTGAGACGAGATCACCTGTGCCGCATTCGCCAGCGTCTGCGAAGCCTGGAACTCGCCGTCGGCGTTGATGATCTTGGCGCGCTTCTCGCGCTCGGCCTCCGCCTGCTTGGCCATCGCACGCTGCATGGTGCTGGGCAGCTCGACGTCTTTGATCTCAACCACTGAGACCTTGATGCCCCACGGCTCGGTTTGCTCGTCGATGATCTTCTGCAGGTTCTGGTTGATCCTGTCGCGCTCGGCGAGCAGCTCATCGAGCGTGGACTGACCCAACACGGCACGCAGGGTGGTCTGCGCGATCTGTGACGACGCGTTGATGTAGTTGAGGACCTGGACCACGGCCTTGCGGGCGTCGACGACCTGGAAATAGATGACGGCGTTCACCTTGGCGGTGACGTTGTCCTTGGTGATGACCTCTTGCGGTGGCACCTCGAGCGTGATCACGCGCAGGTCGATCTTGACAAGACGGTCGACGCCGAACGGGATGATGAAGAAGAGGCCTGGCCCTTTGAGGGCGATCAGGCGGCCCAGGCGGAACACAACGCCCCGCTCGTACTCGGCCGCGATGCGCAGGCTCGAAAATAGGGTGATCAGGATGATCACCAGGACCACGGCGACGATGACGAGGGTGCCGACGTCCACTACTTTTTCTCCTTGGCCTGTCCGTTTTCGGGTGCGACCTGCAATTGAAGACCCTGGCGTCCGATCACTCGAACCGCCGTCCCGGCTGGAATCGCCGTGGTGGCGGTCGCCTTCCACAGCGCGCCTCTCACAAAGACTAGACCTTCGGGCGCGAGCTGCTCGCGAGCCTCGCCAACGGCTCCGACGAGGCTTTCCGCGCCCGAGAAGGCAGGCTGCCGCCGAGCTGCCAACACCCTCTGGATGAAGAAGACAAAAAACGCGAGTGTCGCGGCGGCCGTGACAACAGACACGACTGGGTTCACACCGAGGCCCACTGGTCCTGTGTTGATCAAGAAGGCCATGCCTAGGACCAAGGCGATCACCCCGCCGGCGCTGAGGAACCCGTGGGTCGGGGCGATGAGATCCGCGATGAAGAGGATGAGTGCCAGCAGCATCAGCAGTATCCCCGCGATGTTCACTGGGAGATTCGCGAGGGAAACGATGGCGAGCACGGCCGCGATGCCACCGACCACACCAGGCAGGATCAGGCCAGGATTCGAAAGCTCGGTGATGATGCCGTAGCCGGCGACGATGATCAGCAAGGCCGCGATCGTGGGGTCGATGAGCGCATTCAGGAAGACCTGCCAGAAGGGCATCGGATAGTCGTTGACGAGCGCGTTGGCCGAATGGATGACCAGGCTGCCGTTGGAGCGGGGGACCGTGCGGCCGTCGACCTGCTGCAGCAGCGTTGGGATGTCGGTCGCCTCCAGGTCGGCGACATGCAGCTGCACCGCCTCCTCGGCGTTGATATTCACGCTGTTGCGCACCGCGTCCTCGGCCCAATTCGCGTTGCGGCCGTGCATGGTGGCGAGGTTGCGCACGCGCGTGACCGCGTCGTTCAAGACCTTGGCTCCGAGGTCGCCGGTGAGGTTTTCACCAGTGGCCTGAATCGGGTGAGCAGACCCGATGTTCGTGCCTGGCGCCATGGCCAGCACGTCGGCGGCCTGGGCGACAAAGAGACCGGCGGACGCGGCTCGCGCCCCGCTTGGATAGACGTAGACGATGACCGGCACTTTGCTGTTGAGCAGGTTGGTCACGATCTCATCCATCGAGGTCGAGATCCCGCCCGGTGTGTTCATGACGACGAGAAGGGCATCCGCCCGGTCGCCCTCGGCTCGCCTGACACCGCTTTCGATGTAGGCGGACATGATGTTGTTGATGTCGCCGTTGAGGTCGACCTCCTCGATATGAGGCGACGCGGCGGAGGCGTTCAGCGGCAGCAGCACGGCTGCGGCGGCCAAGATCAGCCAGGACAGACGGAGCGCAACCAGCGCGCGCATGTTCCGAGTATGGCAACCCACACGGCGCCCGATGTAAAACGTGGAACATCGGCCTTCTGGGGAGGCGCAAAGGCCGGGCGTAGAATCGGTCGAGATGGGGGCGCAACCGGTTGATTCCAGCGGCGGCGACGACGTGATGCAAGACTTGCGCAGGGAGGCGAGGAGCACTCCGCCGCTCCGAAACGACGAAGAAAAGTCCCTGCTCGAAAAGTCTGCGCGCGGTGACCGGAACAGCCAGGAACGCCTGGTCGCGGCCCACCTGGCCATGGTCATCCGGCTGGCCGAGGCGCGCGAGGATCGGGGTCTCTCGGTCGCTGACCTGGTTCAGGAGGGTTCGCTGGGGTTCGTCGAGGCCGTGAGGACCTTCTCCGCCAGCGGCCAAGATGACTTCGCCAAGTTTGCCGAGCGGAAGGTTGTCGAGCAGATGGACGCCGCGATCGCATCCGAAGCGGCTTGCGTTCGGGACGCCGAGCTCCTGGTCGCGGCGGCCGACGACTATGAGCGGACCGAGCTTTTGCTGGCCCGCGGATTGCATCGACGGCCGACCGAGAGCGAGATCGCCGAAAAGCTCGAATGGACCGTCGAGCGCACTCGATACGTCGCCAGCGTCGTGGCGGAAGCCCGCCGCCGGCACGACGAGGAGCTGCTTCAGTTCATCGACCCCGACGCCATCGACCTCGACGACACAGTTGACGGCGAGTAGCACGCTGAAGCGGACGCCGCTGTACCAGCGGCACGTTGCACTCGGCGGACGCATGGTCGACTTCGGCGGGTGGGAGATGCCGCAGCAGTACAGCTCCATACGCGACGAGCATTTCGCGGTGCGCCAAGTCGCGGGGCTGTTCGATGTGTCGCACATGGGGCGCGTCACGATCGCGGGCCCAACGGCCGAGGACTATCTGCAGCGGTTGTTGACCAACGACATCGCCTCGCTCGAACCAGGGCACGCGATGTACTCCCAAATGTGCCGAGACGATGGCGGCACGATCGACGACCTGGTCGTGTACCGGCAATCGAAGGATCGATTTCTAGTCGTCGTCAACGCCTCGAACCGAGACAAGGACGTCGAATGGATGCGTGTGCAACTGCCAAGCGGCGCGACGCTCGAAGACCAAACCGCCGACCTGGGCCTCATCGCCCTTCAAGGACCGAGGGCGCCTGAGCTTCTGCCGGCCGACGAGACGACGGATGACATCCCGTACTTTGGATTCCGCACGGGCAAGGTCGCCGGCGTCGAGGCGATCATCTCGCGCACCGGATACACCGGAGAAGACGGATTCGAGCTCTTCGTGGCGAGCGATCGCGTCGGTGACGTCTGGGACGCGATCCTCGAATCCGGGAAGCCGGCCGGCGTCCTGCCCGCCGGTCTCGGGGCGCGCGATGCGACGCGGCTCGAGGCTGCGCTCCGCCTCTACGGCAACGATATGGACGAGACGGTGAACCCGTACGAGGCCGGCCTTGGCTGGACGGTGAAGCTGGCCAAAGGCGATTTCATCGGCCGCGGCGCGCTGCAGCGGGTGAAGGCGGACGGGCCGCGGCGGACGCTCGTCGGGCTCAAGACCGAGCCGGGCAACATCGCCCGGCATGGCGCGGCCGTGCTGGCCGAAGACAAGCAGGTGGGCGTCATCACGAGCGGCACCCATTCCTTCTTCCTGGGGTACCCCATCGCGCTGGCGATGGTGGAAGCCGCATCATTTCGAGTCGGAGACAGGGCCGTGGTCGAGGTGCGAGGCAGGGAGGCTCCGGCTGAGGTCGTCAAGCTTCCTTTTTATCGGGGCTCGGCACGCTCGGCGGTCTCGCCGATCAGGTCTTGAACGCATTCAGGGAGAAGAAGGAGAAGTCGCCATGGCTGACCGTCGCTACACCAAGACGCACGAGTGGGTCACGGCCGATGGCAAAGAGGTGACGGTCGGCATCACAGACTTTGCCCAGTCGCAGCTTGGGGACGTGGTGTTCCTCGAGCTGCCAAGCCCAGGTCGCAAGCTTGCCGCGCGCGAGACGTTCGGCGTCATCGAATCTGTGAAAGCCGCGAGCGACCTTTACTCGCCGGTCGCGGGCCGGATCACTGCGGTGAACGAGAAGCTCGCCTCCAAGCCCGAGCTCATCAACTCTGACCCGTACGGCGAGGGGTGGATCCTGAAGCTCGAGCTGAACGGCGACCTGCCGGTCGACCTTCTCGACGAGGCGGAGTACAAGAAGCTGACCGAGGCGTCCTAGGTGCCGTACCTGGTCCACTCTCCCGAGGATCGGTCGGCGATGTTGGAAACCATCGGCGTGGGGTCGATGAACGAGCTCCTGATCGACATCCCGCAGTCGCTTCGCCTCGAATCGCTCAAGCTTCCGGACGGCCTCTCGGAGTTCGAGACCATGGCGCAGGTCGCGGCGCTGGCGAATCGCAACCGCGTCTACCCGGACCGCCTGACGTTCCGGGGCGGCGGAGTCTACCGCCGGTTCATCCCGGCCGCCGTTGCGGCCGTCACCTCGAAGCCGGAGTTCTATACCGCCTACACGCCGTACCAGGCTGAGGCGAGCCAGGGCACGCTGCAGGCCATCTTCGAGTTCCAGACGCTGATCGCGGAGCTGACCGCGCTCGACGTCTCGAACGCCTCGCTCTATGACGGGGCGACAGCCGTCGCCGAGGCGGCGATGATGGCCCACGTCCACACGGGGCGCAACGAGGTGCTCGTGTCCGGCTATGTTCATCCCGAGTACGTGCAGGTGCTGCGCGCGTTCAGCGAAGGCCGCGGCATCAAAGTCCGCAAAGGCGGGGAGCCGAACAAGAAGACCGCCGCGGTGATCTTCCAGCAGCCCGACTTTCTCGGCCTGTTGGTGGACGCCGGCGCGCTGACCGCGGCGGCGCATGACGTGGGCGCGCTCGCCATCGCCTGCGTCGACCCGATCAGCCTGGCGGTCCTTGCCCCGCCCGGCGAGTACGGCGCTGACATCGCGGTCGGCGAGGGTCAGCAGCTCGGCCTGCAGCCCAGCTTCGGCGGACCACACGTTGGCTTCATCGCATGCAAGAAAGAGCTCGTCCGCAAGCTGCCTGGCCGTCTCGTCGGGACAGCCCACGACGCGCAGGGCCGTCGCGGTTTCGTCCTCGCGCTCGCGGCGCGTGAGCAGCACATCCGGCGCGAGAAGGCCACCTCCAACATCTGCACCAACCATTCCCTGTGCGCGCTCGCGGCGGCCGTGTACCTGACCTACATGGGGCCTTATGGGTTGCGCCAGGTGGCGGAGGTCAGCTTCAAGCGCGCGCACTCGCTGGCCGAGCGCCTCGCCGCGATCCCGGGCTGGGAGCTGGCGTTTCCCGAACAGCAGTTCTGGAACGAGTTCCCAGTCCGCGTGCCCAAGGCTCCAGCGGTGATCCGCAAGCTGGCCCGCAAGGGCATCCTCGGCGGCCTCGATGTCAGCCGCTGGTTTCGCGAGCTCAAAGGTGTCGTGACGTTCACATGCACCGAGGTCAACGATTCGCGGGCCATCGACGAGTTGATGGCGGTGCTTAGGGCATGACCGAACCCCTGAGTTTTGAGCTGAGCCGGCCGGCGGTGGATCCGCCGCGCCTGCCGGACGCCGAGGTGAGCGGAGCCTCACCCGCCGACGTGCTGCCCAAGGAGGCGCTGCGCTCCAAGCCGCCGGGCCTGCCGCGACTGAGCGAGCCCGAGATCATGCGGCACTACAGCCGGATGGCCTCCCTCAACTACTCCATCAGCGAGAACTTCTACCCGCTCGGCAGCTGCACCATGAAGTACAACCCGGTCGTCAACGAGGCGGCGGCCGCGCTCCCCGGCTTTGCCGGGCTGCACCCTTACCAGGACGAGGATACGGTCCAGGGCGCGCTGGAGCTGATGTGGCGGCTCGAGCAGGCCCTGTGCGCAATCGTGGGCGTGGAACGAGTAACCCTCCAGCCAGCCGCGGGCGCTCACGGCGAATGGACCGCGCTGCGAATGATCCGCGCTTACCAGCACTCGAAGGGTGAGGAGCGGACCGAGGTCTTGGTGCCCGACTCGGCCCACGGGACCAACCCCGCCAGCGCCGCGCTCAGCGGCTTCCAGGTGGTCGAGGTCTCCTCAGGCGGGGACGGGCGAATAAGCCTCGCCGATTTGGAGTCGAAGCTCTCTCCACGAACAGCCGCCCTGATGCTGACGAACCCCAACACCTTGGGTCTGTTCGAGCGGGAGATCCTCGATATAGCCGAGCTTGTGCACTCCACGGGAGCGATGCTTTACTACGACGGCGCCAACCTCAACGCCTTCATGGGCATCTGCCGGCCGGGCGACATGGGTTTTGACGCGGTGCACATGAACCTCCACAAGACGTTCACCACGCCTCACGGCGGGGGCGGCCCAGGGGCGGGGCCGGTGGGCGTCAAGTCGGAGCTGGTCCCGTTCCTGCCCGCGCCGACGGTGGAGCGCGCCGACGGACACCTCACCCTCGACTACAGGCGTCCCCAGTCGATCGGCAGGGTGCGGAGCTTCTACGGCAACTTCGGCATGTTGGTCCGCGCCTACACCTACATCCTCGCCATGGGCGGAGATGGGCTCAGCCAGGCCTCGCAGGACGCGGTCCTGTCCGCCAACTACCTCCGGACGCTCGTCGCGGCTGACCTGGAGATGCCGCACGACGGCCCCTGCATGCACGAGTTCGTGGCCAGCGCGCACAACCTGAGCGAGGACGGCGTGCGCGCCCTGGACATCGCCAAAGCGTTGCTCGACCGCGAGTTCTACGCCCCGACAGTCTACTTCCCGCTGGTCGTGCCCGAG
>Ga0137415_10004777_pt1 | contig 13396 bp, 13 predicted proteins | sample CZODoug3_1_1_16f_FD_183082 | JGI IMG/M metagenome (GOLD analysis project Ga0137415, IMG submission 183082) | Vadose zone soil fungal communities from Angelo Coast Range Reserve, California, USA - CZODoug3_1_1_16fungal (Hybrid Assembly) | ecosystem: Environmental > Terrestrial > Soil > Vadose... | reverse complement strand
TTACAAGCGCGGGATGGCGACTCAAGACGTCCCCGTTGTTCTACAGGAATCAGATATCCAGTCAAGCATCACGCCCACTACAAGGCTGACGGGGGCTCGTGGTTCGTGCCAGAATCCCCAGCGGCATAACACGGTGTCAGCAACCGCCGACGATTTGCGGCCGCGTTTTGCTCAAGCTCAACTGCATTCCCGGCGGATTTCAATCAACAGAGAAAACCTGTTTTCCGAGCCGTAGGCAGGCGCGGCGTCAGGTTTTTTTCCAGTCAGTGAGGGACATCAACTCATCCCGGATGGCCTGCAATCTCTCAAGCCTTCGCTGGTGATCGGCTGCCGCTACTGCCTTTTTCCCGCCTTCGAAGTACAAGCGGTTGGCTTCGCTGATGTCGGCTATTTCTCTCCGCAAGTCTTCGATACGCTCCTTCATCGGTCGCGGCATGGGGCAAGCTTAACAAGCACCCGCAAAACCACGCAAGGCCGGCATGTGAATGTTTGGATCGTAGAGCGACAGCTTTTGTGGAATGCCCATTCTGAGCCGATCGAATCGCAACGCGATGGACGAATGCCAGTCGCAGAGGGGAATAACTGCGCAGGTTACGCTCTTAAACATCTCGGCTGCTGCTGGTCGCCGGGAGCTTTCTCTACGCGGGGTAGGGGCCGAGGGCGCAGCCCTTGCGGGTGGATGCGCTTCCATCCGGTTGTGAACGACAAAAGAGGGGCCGATTTCGGCGGCCCCTTCTTTCGCGCCAGAGGACGTGGATCGCGTCCTGTTTATTTTACGTGGATGGTTTTGCCGTCCGGGTCGAGCGTGCCGTTGACGCGAACTTTCTGGCCCTCATATTTTTTCATCAGATCCTGGCGATCGACGTCGTATGCCGTGCCACCAGCATCTTGCAATACGTACTTGTTGCCAGACTTCACAACCGTGCCTGCGAAGATTTGGCCTTGAGGCTGCTGGGACTGGGCCTGGGAATCGGGCGCTTGCTGTCCCGATTGATCCGGTGCCTGGGCTGGCGGTTGCGATTGTTGCCCCCCCGCCTGGCTTGGAGATTGCTGGTCCGGCTGTCGCGCCGGTTGCTGGGCGTTGAGAGCACTTGTCAAGCACGCGCTGAGAGACAGCACCAGCACAATACCCAACCATCGAGAACGAGTCGGTTTGTTCATGAAATCCTCCCGAGAGATTTTGGGGTTCTGACATTTCCGAGCAAACACCCTGCCAAAGTCCCCCCCTTGTGGCACCCTTTTTCCGCGACAGACGCCAAGACATTTTCTTTTGTTCATCTTAGCTTGACCGAGCTAACCGCCTGAATCACTCTGCACGCTAGACTTCAGAACTTTTTTCCGTAGAACTACAGCGAACGTGGTAGCGATTCAGCCCTTCAGCGTGCGCCGCATGAGAAAGCTGACGAGCAAAATATGCTCGGTCGGCGGAACTTCATACTAGCGGAACGCCATACTATCTATAGGTCGCGCCACCCAGCTCGTGCCCCCGCGTTGTGAAAGATGAGGGTGGCGAGTGTTACTCCGCAATTGCTCACGATCGAGATTTGCTGGGCTTCCCTGAGTATTCTTAGCGATTCGGTCGAAGTCATACAGGATTCACCCTATTTACCAATCTCTATCTTCGCAATAGGTTGGGTCTACTTTGCAGCTCCTTCGATATTATGAGCGTTGAAATTTTCAAGTTTCCAGATAGCAGCAGGGCTTAGGCGACACTGTTGGCTGAATGAGCACGTTTTTACGCCGCCGGGGATTCAAGAAAATGCAAACCGACAATCCGCTCTCCGCGCGAATCGCGAACCACCCGCCGGCGGGCTATACGGTCGCGCTCTCAGGGCTGGTAGTTGCTTTGCTCGTGTGTCAGGTGCTGAGTCCCTTTCTCGGCAACGATGTGCCCTACATCGTCCTCTTTCCAGCAGTGGCTTTCGCCGCCTGGTACGCTGGTTTGGGGCCATCAGTTTTGACCGTCGCTCTTGCCCTTGCCGGGGCCAAGTACTGGTTCATTCCGCCCCTGCACTCACTTCGCATCCCTGGCACGGGCTATGTGTTGGGCAGTCTTGCATTCCTGTTTGCCTCAGGCGTCGTGGTAGCAATGGGAGAAGAACGTCGCCGTGATAATGAAAAGCTGCGGCGGGCGCAAGGGGAACTGGAGGAAAAAGTCAGAGAGCGCACAGCGGAACTCGATAGTGCCAATCAAAGTCTGCGCGACCTCAGTGCCCGTCTGCTCGAATCGCAGGATGATGAGAGACGACGGATCGCCCGCGAATTGCACGACAGCGTGGGGCAGACGATGGTAGCCCTCACTATGAATCTGTCCACCGCGCGAGAAGACATCGAACGACTTACTAAGACCGTCGATGCCCTCACCGATAGCGAAGCCATGGTTCAGGCAATTAGTGAAGAAGTCCGCACAATTTCGCACCTTCTTCACCCACCTCTGCTGGATGAGGCGGGGCTCTCGTCGGCGCTTCGCTGGTACATAGACGGATTTGCCGAACGCAGCAAAATTAAAGTCGACCTTGAGTTCCCCAGTGATTTAGGCCGGTTCTCGCGGGAGTTAGAAACAGCCATTTTTCGAACCGTTCAGGAATGCCTGACCAACATTCATCGCCATTCGGAAAGCCCGATTGCCCGAGTTCGCCTAATTCGTTCCGATGGCCAGGTTCGAGTCGAAGTGCAGGACCGAGGCAAGGGCATCGCACCCGAGAAGCGGATTGCGATGCGCTCAGCGGGAGTGCTCGGAGTTGGAATCAGGGGAATGCGAGAAAGACTCCGCCAACTGGGCGGCAGTTTGGAAATCAGTTCTGACGGCAACGGCAAGGGTACCCTCATAGTCGCCCGGCTACCGGTAATCGGCGCGGCTTCGACAGCCGCCGCGTTGCAGAGCGCGTAACAAGCGCCGGGTCGCGCGTACGCTCGGCTACGGTTCGTTGAAGGAGAACGGTCCTTGGAGGGATTATTCCGCGGGGGCTGGAAGGCCCCTGAGCGGGTGCACCAATTTTGGGTAATTGACCCACGCCGCGGACCCTCATAGTGTTAGTCTCTTGCATGGTGTTGTTTTCTTGCACACACCCGTGTCTTTCTCCTCCTAATTTTCACTTCAGCCTTGGAGGGCACGAGGCAATTCGATGTCCAGGCAGAGTGTCGAACTCGCGATTGTGCGTAGCGAGGCCCAGAAGTCGCTCTCTGCCCCGAACCCAGGTGACGCCGCTCTAGGCGAACTCGAAAAACGAATAAGCAACAATCGCGATCGGCCAATCTCTGCTCTCCTGAGCGAAGTGGTGGCTCGCGTTTACTCGCTGACGCACGCCGATGGCGCTGCCATTGCCATGCGCGATGAGTGGGGCATCGTCTGCCGAGCCAGTGTGGGCGAAGCTCCTGCGGTGGGCTCACGACTGCAACCTGATTCTGCACTGACCCGGCAATGCTTTGAAACCGGGGCGGTGGTGGTTTGTAACGACACCGAATCAGATTACCGGGTCCGCGCAGCCACAGCCAAAAGTCTGCGGCTGCGCTCTGCCGTGGTTGTACCCATCCCGACACGACGCCCGGTTTTTGGCAGATTGCAGGTTCTGGGCCTTATCGAGATTCTGTCATCCCGTCCTTTCGCCTTCGATACGGCACGGGTTGACAGCTTGAAGCGGGTGGCCGAGCTGCTCGCGACTGCTTTGGCTCCAGCGCAGTCTCAAGAGCCTGACGAGAGCATGGTTGCGCCAGTTGCAATGCCAGTGCGGCCGGAGCGACCGCCTGACGAACCTAAGTCCGACGAACCTAAGTCCAAAGGCCCCGCCCTCCGGCTCGCAGCGGTCCCTTTATTGCTTTTGCTTCTGCTTGTGTCTGCCCTGCTTCGTCGCCAAGCGCTGAGAGATGCTTCTACCCCAGACCTCCCGCCGGCTTCGACTTCAGCAAGACCCGCTCAGCCGACGCTGGGACAGCGAGGCGCGCCCTCTGGGGCCAAACAAGCGCAGCGCGGCGAGCCTGACCGTCCTTTGCATCCTGAAGCTTCCGCTCCGACATCGCCTATCTCCTCTCCTGGAACAAGCGCGAAATCAGCGGCAGGCGCTCCAGAGAGGCTGCCGCTGGCTCAAAGCCACGTCGCTGAGGATCAGGCTTCGTCGGTGATTCGCCCGGCCGTGCCAGCTCTTGTGATTCGCGAGGTCCCGCCGGGAAACCAGATTTTGGTCGATGACAAGTTAGCCTCCGCAAATCCATCCGCTCAGACCAGCATTTCGACAATGACGGCACGGCTCGAGCCCCTGGCGCTGCCGACTCTCGGTGAACCCGCGAAGGCCCCTATCCTCGCGGTCACGCCGGTGGTTCCTCCGCCAGTCACGCCGACCCGTCCGTCCCTTCCCGATTTCGCGCTGGATCGCACCCTCAAAGCTCATTCCGGCTGGGTGACTGGAGTCGCGTTCAGCCCTGATGGACAGCGGCTGGTTTCGGGAAGCTGGGACCGAACTCTCAAGTTCTGGCAGGTTGCGACCGGTGAACCACTCAACACCGTCGCCAGCAAGATGAAGGAAGTTCAGTCGCTTGCTTTCAGCCGAGACGGACAGTGGTTGGCGACGGAGAACTCCTCCGATACCGTAAGCCTGCGCGATCCGACGACAGGACGGGAGATTCTCGCGCTTCCCAGCGACAAGCCTCTGGGACCCCTGGGCAGCAACTGGGTCTATTCAATCGCATTCAGTCCCGATGGCCGATGGCTGGCCTCCGGCGTGGACGATAGGACAGTCCGGCTATGGGATGTACACACTGGGCGCAAGCTTCGCGACCTGACTGGGCTCCGGCGGCCCGTGATCTACATCGCCTTCAGTCCCGACGGGCGACTGCTGGCCACCGGCGATGACAGCAAGACGATCAGGATTTGGGACATATCCAGCGGCGAGCAAATATACAAGCTGAGCGGTCACAAGAAAGGGGTCTACGCGGTTGCATTCAGTCCGAACGGACAGCGGCTCGCTTCCGCGAGTGCAGATAAGACGGTGAAGCTTTGGGATCTGACGACGGGCCGCGAGTTACATACGCTGACCGGCCATGAAGACGCGGTGACCAGCCTGGCCTTCAGCCCTGACGGCCGCTGGCTGGTTTCCGGCAGTTGGGATAAGACCATCAAAATCTGGGATGTAGGAGGGGGACGGGAGTTGCAGACTCTGGCCGGGCACGACCATCCTGTATATTCCGTCGCTTTCGATTCTCGCGGGCGCTGGCTAGCTTCGGGCAGCGAAGACGGCACCATCAAGCTCTGGCGCCTGAACGACCCGGCAGACCATAGCAAATTGCAGCGATGACTAAATCTCTCTGGGGAACGAAGTCAAGTTCTTAGCAGTCTTGCTGGAGTACAAGTCATGCGGAACCGATCACATCTCGATCAAGTAGCACCGTGCGCTGGAAAATTCTGGACCATTCTGGCGGTCGTGTTAGCGGTTGTTCTGTTGCCTAGTGTCGGCGGCGACACCGCTTTCGCTCAGAGTCTCAACTGGGAGGGACAGACCGGGGTCTTCGTTACCCCGCTGGCTTATTCAGTTTCGACCGGTGACGCACGCCTCAGCTTACCGGTAGTTTCTTATCACTACCTCAACGGCGGGCCCGTCCTCGGCGGATTCCATCAGGTGTCGATCACCATGGGGGCCTTCAACCGGGTCGAGTTCGGCTATACCGGAAGTTTCCATCGGGACGGCAGCACAGCTGGCCTGAGCGGTTTGTGGAGCGGTGGTTTCAATACCTTTCACGGGAAGGTCAACCTTTTCAGGGAACGACGGGCTGGCCTGCCGGCTTTGTCCGTGGGCTTCGTCGCTCGCACCCAGGTTCGAAATGTGGGCGGCGTCCTTCAGGGTCAGGATACCCACAATCAGGACTTCTACGTCGTGGCCACCAAAACCATAACCCGCATACCAAAGCTACCCCTGGTCTTCAACGCCGGCTTCAAAGCCACCAACGCTTCGCTGCTCGGGCTGGCGGGGAATGCTCCCGGCTATTACGGCCGCGGGTTCGGCGCGGCCGGGTTTGCGTTTAAAGGGCCGGGACGAAGCACCATCCTGCTGGGTTCCGAAGTCTTACAAGAGCCGCGAAGCATTCAAGGCCTGCCCGGCGCGGTGGTTCCCACCACCATCACCTATGCGGTTCGCATCGTGCCTTCCGGGGCATTGCCGATTCACGGTTGGGGCGTCGAAACACCCAAGCTCACTCTGGATTTTGGTCTGGCCCAAGCCGCGGGCAATATCGCACCCGGGGTGGACCTCCAGGCACGGCATCAGTTCGCCTTTGGTATCTCATACGGCTTCTAGAGCCTGTCTGCGATCGACTCAGTCGGTGCTGTTCGTGAAAGGCTTCCCACGTAACTCGGTCACGGAAATCGGGGTCGAGCGCTAGTTGCCTAGCCATAAGCTTCGGGCCTCTGCACAGGGTAATTTTCCGCAGTATACAATTTGACGGCGGTGGGGACGGCGATGCAAACGTTTCTTGGTACGCGCCGGTGCGATGTTGCCCTGTCTTGCCGAAACATGAAGACTGACACGAGGTCAAAAGTGAAACTGATCCTGATTCTTATCTGCTCTGTTTTCGCTCTGTCGCCATTTGCGCGTACCGCAACCGAGGCGCAAGTCTTTCCCACCTCGGCCGGGCCGGTCCGAATCACGCCTCTGAATCACGCTAGCACATTGATCGAGGCCGGAGGAAAGACTATCTACCTGGATCCCGCCAAACCTGTGAAATTCTCAGGACACCCAAAAGCAGACCTCATTCTGATTACCGACATTCACGGGGACCACATGGACCCTGATTCCATCAAGGAAATTAGCAAGACAGATACAAACATTCTGGCGCCGCCAGCAGTGGTCCAGACCGTCACTAGCGCCAAGCCCATTGCCAATGGTGAAACCAAAACCTGGCAGGACTGGACCATTGAAGCTGTTCCCGCCTACAACCTGAAGCGCGGCCCGGCCCCGGGAAAACTCTTTCACGACAAGGGACGCGGCAATGGCTACGTCCTCACCTACGGTGGCAAGCGCTTCTATTTCTCAGGCGACACCGAGGGCGTCCCCGAGATGCGCGCGCTCAAGAACATCGACGTGGCGTTCGTGTGCATGAATCTGCCCTACACCATGCCACCCGAGGAGGCTGCTGACGCGGTCAAAGCCTTCCACCCAAAGGTTGTCATCCCCTATCACTATCGCGGTTCCGATCTCACCGTATTTCAAAAAGAACTGGAAGGGACGGGCATTGAGGTCCGGTTGCTCGACTGGTACCCAAAGTAAGAAGTAAGCGGACGCTGGCAAATCGTACCGAGAATGCTCGCGCGCGGCTCCCCAGCGCTACTTCAGCAAGTATTCCTGCAAGAACACTACGTCGGAGTAAAACTCGAAATCCTGGTTTGCCTTTTTCTGGAACCCGTGACCCTCGTCCTTTCCTAGGACGTACCAGACCGGCGTGCCCTGCTTCTTTAGCGCCTCCACGATCTGATCGGACTCACTCATCGGCACCCGGGGATCGTTCTTGCCGGCAACCACCAGCATCGGCTTCCTGATCCTCTCGATATTGTTCATGGGTGCGATCTTCTCCAGGAACGTGCGCATCTTGGGATCGCGTTCATCACCGTATTCGACGCGGCGCAAGTCGCGGCGGTAGCCTTCCGTGTGCTCGAGAAAGGTCACCAGATTCGACATGCCTACGATATCGATCGAGCACTTGATGCGGTCGCTGTAGAAAGTGGAAATGGCCAGAGTCATGTGTCCACCGTAGCTTCCGCCGATGATGGCAACGCGGCTGGGATCCAGATCGGGTTGGGCCCCGATCCAATCGAACAGTGCGTTGATGTCTTTGTAGGAATCTTCGCGCAGGAAACCATTGTCGAGCTTGGTGAAAGTCTTGCCGTAACCAGTGGAACCGCGCACATTAGGCAAAATCAAAGCGATCCCCAGTTCATTCACGTAGTACCAATCGGTTCCGAGAAAATCAGGGCGTGATTGGCCTTCTGGACCGCCATGAATTTCGATCAGGACGGGACGCTTGCCTGTAAATTTCGCCGGCGGGCGGGTCAGGAATCCAGAAATGGTCTTCCCATCAAAACTCTTCCACCGGATCAGTTCGGCGTCTACAAAGCTGGAGGTGTTGACTGCGGTTTCGCTGGTGGTCCAGCGCTCGAGCTTGCCGGTATCGGCATCTAGCGAATATGTGTCGACGGGCAGCCGGACGGTGGTCAGGCTGAAGGCGAGATCGTGGTTGTTGCGGTGCCACACAACGTCACCCACCACACCGACGGGAAGCTTGGGCAGCGGCAGCTCTTTCGTCGTGGCCGTGTCGATAAGGTGTAGCGCGCTCAAGCCATCCTCGTTGGCCACGAAAGCGATTCTCTTCCCGTCGTAGGACAGAGCAAATTGATCGACGTCCCAAGGGATGTTCGGCGTCAAGACGCGCGCTTGTTTCGTAATCAGATCGAAGTAGACGAGACGCTGAAACTCCGAGTCTCTGTCAGAAGTGAAGTAAGCCCCTTTTCCGTCCTTGCTGAAGCGAGGATTGCTGTAGGCGACTTTCTGGTCTGGGTTACGCGGAGTTAGTTCCGTTTTCTCGCCGGTTCGACTGTCCACCAGCCACAAATGAGTTTCGTTGACCGAAACTTCTTCGAGCAGAAGGATATGCTTGTCATCGGGCGACCAATCTTCCGGAGACCACCCTCCACCCTGCAACTGCGTCAAGAGATGGTCGGTTTTCGGATCTGCCGGGTTCATGACCCAGAGGTCTGTGTCCTGCCTCGTGCGCCGGGTGGAGACGTAAGCAATAGACTCACCGCCGGAAGACCATGGCCCTTGAAGGTTGCGGGATTTTCCGTCGGTAAGAAGTGTGCTGGTGCCGGTGGCCATGTCGTAACGAAAAAGTTGGTACCACTCGCCGCCACCAACATCCTTTTGAAAAACGAAGTAGTCACCGCCCTGAGGGTGAAACGAGCCCCCATAAACGGGTTCCGGGAAAAACGTGAGTTGCTGTCTGGCACCGCCGGGCATTTTGACAAGGTGAGTCTGGTAGGTATTGGCAAAGCGAGTGGAAATAAGCAGCTCACGACGCTGGGGGTGCCAGGAAGGCGCGAACGCTGCCCGGTTGTCCTTGTACCGTCCAGCTGTCTCCGCCAAAGCGGCAGGAATTGCCGGTACACCCGCGGCCACAATGTTTTCCGGGGGAGCGACCGCCGCGTCCTGTGCCCCGACCGAAGATGCCACCACCAATATCAACGCCAATACTAAAGCGAGTTGCTCCTGCATCGATGCCTCCCAGACGGTTGTTCGAGAGCGCCTCTAGCGGCAAACCGACGATCGAAGCTTGCTGGTCCCAGGGCTTCACAGAGATTGAATTCTTTGGCTCCCAAACCGCAGCATCATACCAGCGGAATCCGCTCTTCGGCGGTGAATATCAGGTCACCAGTACACGCTGCGCGAAAGGAAAGTCGGCAGCGTCAGGAGTCCGGACTTCAAGGCTGGGTCATGGAGTGGAGATTGTGAAGTTCACAGTAATACGGGTCTCAGTAGGAACCGCCTGTCCGGCCTCGAGGTGAGGCTTGAACCGCCACTGTCGGACCGCTTCCAGCGCGGCGCTGGTAAGAATGTCCGGGCCGCTCAAGACCTGCAGAGACTGCACGCTTCCGTCTTTGCCGATGCGGGCCTGCAGCACTACCGAGCCCTGCAAGTTGGTTTGCTGCGCCAGCAGAGGATAGATAGGCTCCACTGGGCGCACCACAGTTTCCATCGTCCGCAGCGAATAACTCACCCGTTCAGAAGCGTTGATGACGCCGCTTCCAGGGTCGGCCGGACTTGCCAAAACGGACTGGCGGGGATCGTGCTGGAAGTCGAGATGGATGGCAGAATTACGAGCCAGGAGAGTTTCGTGTTGACCGCTGGCATAAGTCACATCCACTCGGAGCGGGGCAGAAATAACTTCCGCTTGTTCTTGCGCCCCTGGCAACTCTGCCGTCGGCATCCCAGCTACGGACGGTGGGTGCTGCTTGCTGTTTTTCCGCGAGGTGGTGGAATTGGCGATTGGCTGACTCTCCTTAAGTTTATCGGAGTTCGTCTGCTCGGCTGCGTTTTCGAAAGTCAGAGATTCAAACCAGAAGTGCCGGTACCTCACCACCACCAAAATGAACGCCAGGAACAGCAGACTCAGGGCGAGCATTTGGCGCCGGCGGTTCTGATCGGAGCTGGCATCGAGACCAGCAAGATTGATTTGCGGTTGTTCGTTTTCACCCAGCATAAACACTACCTTCCAGCCGGCGGGGGGGGCGGCGCGGGGCATAAGTATGCCCTGAAACCTTGGCTAAAGCTAGTCAGATTTTTATATCTCATTGGTTCTAAAGCCCGTTTTTCCCGGACCAACCTGGCTACTCAGCCTACCGAAACGCCGGGGACGTGGATGTCGGGCTTAACAAGAGTCTGCTGGCCGGCCCCCGAGGTATTCTAAACACAGCCCAAATAGGACGGGTATCTTTTGAAATTACTGAATGCAAGGTTCAGCTTCGCCGTACTTCAGTTGCTGGACCTGCTCACAACGCTGGCGGCGTTCCATGCAGGGGCCTTTGAGGTAAATCCTCTGGTCGCGCACCTGATCGCGCTCTACGGCCGAGTGGGCGGCGTTGTGTTTGGCAAGGTGATCGCTCTGCTGCTGGCGCTGGGAATACGAAAACGCCTCTGGGTCATAAATCTGTTTTATATGGGTGTCGTCTGCTGGAACCTGTTTGTCTTGGTATCTCTTGCGGTCAGGCGGCACTAGAATGCGCGCACCAACCACCGCGCCCTGGGTTTCGCAAAGAAACAAAATCCCATCGTAGAAAAATAGCTCCCGCCCGCCTTCTAGGGAGTCGGGACCAGGGCTTGAACCGCACCGGAGTACTGGCTCTGAGTCCCGCCCGCATCAACGGCGGTAGTCACATAGTAGTAGGTCTGTCCGGCCTGGACGGAGTTGTCGGCGTAAGTCGTACTCGCATCAAGCGACGAATTGATTTTCGTGTACGGTCCGGCAGATTGGCTGCTCCGGTAAACGTTGTAGCCCACAACCGCAGAAACGCCGTCCCACGTGAGATTCACCAGGTGCTGCGGGGGCGCCGTTCCCGCACCGGTCAAGCTCTCGGAAGCAGAGTTCGAAGCGTTGCTGGTGAACGAACCGATCGCCGACGCGCTCCCTGATGCCTGCGGCGTGAAGGTGAGCGTGAACGGCACGCTCTGCCCCGCTGCGATTGTCAGCGGCAAGGCAATTCCGCTGAGCGAGAATTCGGTGCTGCTCATGCTGACCGACGAGATGGCAACATTTGAGCCGCTGGCGGTCAACATGCCCGTCTGACTCTTACTGGTCCCGACCGTTACGCTGCCAAAATCGGCCGAGGCTGGCGTGACACTCAACTGCCCTTGCGCCATGCCTGTGCCGGCCAACCCCATCATCAACGTGGCGTTGACCGCATTGGAACTCACCGAAACCGTCCCGGTCGCGGTTCCCCCCGACAATGGAGTGAACGTCGTACTGAAGGTCACGCTCTCGCCCGCAGCCAGGGTCATCGGCAGGTTCAGGCCGCTGATGCCAAACCCGGCTCCCGCAGCCATAGCCTGCGAGATGCTGACGCTGGAACCTCCCGTATTCGTAATTGCCGCCGTAAGCGTCTGAGTCTTGCCCACCTGCACGCTGCCAAAACTCAGACTGCCAGGATTGGCCATAAGTTGACCCGGCGGCGGCGTACCAGTACTAGCGGTCGCCACTGCTGTCCCTGTGCCCGATAGAAAAACCGCCGTGGAGGTGATCGAAGCTTTACGTTTCTTACTGCCTCGCGGTACGGGAGCCCAGCTCAGCGAAAGGCCGCCGTTTACCACGCCGCTGGCTTGAGGAGTGAAGCTAACGCCAAAACTCGTGCCTTGCCCCGCGGCCAGCGTCAGCGGCAAAACTGGAACCCTCAGGCTAAATCCTGATCCCACCACTGCAGCTTGGTAAACCGTCAGACTCGACCCTCCGGAGTTGCTCAGAACCACCAGTTGAGTCGTGCTGCTACCGGTTGAGACGTTGCCGAAGCTTATGTTCAACGGGTTGACGGTTAGTTGCGCGGTCGCTGCGTCCGCGCACAAGAGAACGTTCAGAAGAACAAGACCGCACCCAACTACTCTCCATGGCAAACAAGGACGTTTCATTACGCCGCCTTCTTGCGCCGCGCTAGACGCGCAGCCCGGGGGAATATGGAGCGCCGCACCCTCAACCCCGGCGGGCGGGAAAACAGTTCTCGCGGCCCAGGCTGGGGAAAGGTGCGACTCTGCATCTTTATCTTCAGTCTGAATTCCGAAAGGCGGCAGGTCACAAAGGGGAATGTTGTGATGTTTGTTGGTCTAGTTACGTCAGTGGCCGTTCGCCGACGTTCGGTAATCTCGTCGACAACGCTGGTGCCCGGCGAACCTATCCGGCACGCTTCCTCACGGTGCAGAAAGGGCGGTGGAAATAGCCTGATTTTGGCTAGTGCGAGGTGTCAGAATCTCCGTGTGACCTTGAATTTCTACATCATGCCAACACGGAAGCTGCCTACGCAGCCGCAAAGCACCGAGGGGTTCTTATGTCGGGTTGGCTTGGTCTTGGGTCGGGGTTCAAATCAGCCAGTACCCCCGGCACCAAAAAGAAAAACCCGCCGACACAGAAGGCGGGTTCGGGGTGCTAACGAACGATGCAGACTGTCCAACTGTCCAAAATGAAACGTGCGTTGCGAATAAATCTAGACTCTGCGGCCACGCGCCCACAATACAGTACCTACTGTATTCCTCACAGAGGGGTGAGGGGTGGATCATGTACGTGAATTGGTAGTACATGAATTCTATGAGAGCGCAAGTTTTCATCACCCAGAGCGAAGGCGGGTTCGTTGAAGTCTCCGTAGTCCGGCACGGACTAAGCTCCGGCGCTGCGCACAAATACGGGGCAGTCGAAAAAGCCAAAGCCGTGCACTGGAAGCAATTCCTTGACGAAGTGGGTGAAGGGAACCTCTGGAAGGCGGCCACGTACATGAAACCCCGGGACTCCTTTGCGAGCATCCCGGCCATAAAGGTCGCCACGGAAGAGCTCACGAGCAACAAGGACAAGGCCCAGGCTTTTAGGGACGCGTTCTTTCCTACGATGGCCGACGCCGAAGAACACTCTTCAACTCAACCTCTGCCTGAGATCTCTTGGCAACCAATCACAGAGCTGGAAGTCTACCGGTCACTGAAACCCGTAGTTGATGCCAATATATGTTGTCGACCCCATAATTAAAGCAACACACGGTTTTCGCAGTCTATGTGGGGAAGTTTCCACCTTGAACGTTGACGTTGACACCTCGATCGATCAGTCTCCCGCGTGGGTGGACGTGGCACGGATATATATATGCATGCATTTAACCAGAAACAGGAAAGAGAAG
>Ga0137415_10004776_pt1 | contig 13398 bp, 10 predicted proteins | sample CZODoug3_1_1_16f_FD_183082 | JGI IMG/M metagenome (GOLD analysis project Ga0137415, IMG submission 183082) | Vadose zone soil fungal communities from Angelo Coast Range Reserve, California, USA - CZODoug3_1_1_16fungal (Hybrid Assembly) | ecosystem: Environmental > Terrestrial > Soil > Vadose... | reverse complement strand
ATCGAAAAGCCCTGCGACGATCTGGTGCTGATGACTGGCGAAGGCCTGCGCCGCCTGATCAAGGTCGCGCGGCGGATCGAAGTCGAGCAGGACTTTATTGCCGCCATCGGAACTGCGCGAAAATTTGCGCGCGGACCCAAACCCGGCCGGGCGCTGCGCGAGATCGGGCTTGAGCCGCAGCTGACGACGGAGAAGCCGACATCCGAGGGCATCGCCGAGATGCTATCGCGCGTCGATCTCGGGAAACACCGTGTCGGCCTGCAGCTTTATCCCGACAAGGACCACAGTGCCCTGATCGGCGCCATCACGGCACAAGGCGCCGAGGTCGATACCGTGCTGCCCTATGCCTACGACGCGCAGGCCGCCGAGACCAATATCATCACCGCGATCGACGAAATGGCGCAAGGCCGCATCGACGCCATAGCGCTGACCAATCTGGGGCAGGTTCGCCGCCTGGTCGAGGTTGCAAAGGCGCATGGCTGCGAAGCGCGGTTGCGCGACGGACTGGCGCGCACGCCGATTGCTTCGGTGGGGCCGGTGGTTTCGGACGAACTCAAATCCCACGGTCTGCGCGCCGACATCTCGCCCGCCAACGACGCCTACTTCATGAAGCCGCTGATATCGGCGATGGCGGCCGTGCTGGCCAAAGCGCCGCCGAGGATGGCAGCGCGGTAGCGGCCCATGCCGTCATTGCGAGCGAAGCGAAGCAATCCATCTCGCGGCAATGGGAAAGAAAGTGTGGATTGCTTCGTCGCTTCGCTCCTCGCAATGACGATGGGGAGCGCGGAGGATTACTCCGCCGCCTGCTTGGATTCGCTGAGGTAAGCTTGGTAAGCGAGCTTGATTCCATCTTCCAGCGAGGTGCGCGCGCGCCAGCCCAATTCGGCAAGGCGGCTGACATCGAGCAGTTTGCGCGGGGTGCCGTCAGGCCGCGAGGGGTCGAAGCTGATCTTGCCGGAATATCCGACGGTCGCGGCAACCACGCGCGCGAATTCCGCAATCGTGATGTCTTGGCCGGTGCCGATGTTGACCAATCCGTCGCCGGAATAATTCTTTACCAGGTGGATACAGGCGTCGGCGAGATCGTCGACATAGAGGAATTCGCGCCGTGGCGTACCGGTTCCCCAGACCACCACATTCGAGGCGCCGGAAACCTTCGCCTCATGAAACCGGCGGATCAGCGCGGCGACGACGTGGCTGTACTCGGGGTGATAATTATCGCCGCGGCCGTACAGATTGGTCGGCATCACATTGATGAAATCGGATCCGAACTGGGCGCGATAGGCTTCGACCATCTTGATGCCGGCGATCTTGGCGATCGCATAGGGCTCGTTGGTCGGCTCGAGCGGTCCGGTCAACACGGAATCCTCGCGCAGCGGCTGCGGCGCAAGCTTGGGATTCTAATACCAATGTCGGTTGGGTCAGGGCCGATCGTGCCTGCGATAAGTGCGATGGTCACCTGCCAAGGTCGGAAACGGGTTGACCGGTCACGATCAAGCGGGTGGATCTCGCGACGAGCCCACCGATGATCTCATTCCACCTGAAGGGAACGGCGCGAAATTTGATGGCGTACCGCGCTCCGGCTCGAAATCCGCGCAACAGGCGAACGACCTTTAAGCCTGCCAGGCGAGCGCCGCGGCAGCGGCACTCGCCCGGAAGATGTAGGCATTGCGGTTTGACCGATCCTATCTTCCTTCTATATGACGGCGGCCTTTTGCGAACAGACATGCGAACAGACACTCGTCTATGATTGTCCATAGGCGTTGCCCGAGTACGGGCGCACATCAGCGTCATGGACCGAGGCATTTTTCGGCAAAAGTTCGCCCGACTCAATTTGAAATTTCCAAATGTCGACCGGGGTCTTTCGGCCGCGAACAAACAGCGGGCCAGCGTTCACAAACTGTGCCAGCTCGCAAGCTTTTAAGGCAGATTCGCGCCGTGCTCTCTGGATAAGGTCGTCACCCACCAAGATCTTTGCGCCAAGTGTGCCTGCCTGCTGCTCAAGTCGAGCCGCGACGTTGACGGCATCACCGATGAGCGTTGGACCAAAGTGTTTTGAACTATGGAGTGTGCTGGTCCAGACTTGGCCGTATTGCAAACCGATCGAGACAGAAACCGAACGACTTCTGACACTAGTGTAGTCAAGGCTTAGCGTGCGAACGCGTTCGAGGATCGTCCTCGCGCATCTCAGCGTCCTTGTCGCGCAGTTAGCCCGCTCGCCCAAATCCCCAAAGGTGGCCAATACACCATCTCCCTGATACGAGTTGAGCTCACCTCCAAAACTGGACACGACGTCGGTTACCATGCGCTGAAACTCGCTGAGCAACCCGAACACGGCCTCAGGAAGCTCGTCGATGCAGATCCGCATGAAATGGTCGAGGTCGACGAACATTACCGCCATGCGCCGGTGGCGCGGCGCCTCGGGGTATCGAATGACATTGGCGAGCGGCTCGGTGGCATACGGCTCGGTGGAGGTCATGTTTCGCTCCTTTCGAGAGCAGTCGTTGGGCAAGCTTCCGTTGAACTGGCCCGAACCATATGAAGTCCCCCGTGAAGCCGCCGTGAATCGAGGGTTAGCACCCGCTTTCACGGGCTTATCGCCAGATGGGGGGCAATTGCGCGCTGCGGAGCCGCAAAACCGCGCTGGCGGCGACAATTTCGATGAAATGACGGTGCCGAGGTCTTCGCGCAACAGAAGCGCGGGGGCGGCGAAGTCCGCGACCGGCCCGGGAGAGCTACTTTTCACGCTGGTTTGACGAAAGTCCCGACCAGTCACGCGGGGGGAAAGACCTCGATTGGCCGGAGCGAGAACGGCCCGCTTGGCATCTTGCGCGGTGGCCGACGTATGTGGCCCCACGGTGTGCCTGGGAGCTACCTAATAGTCGAGCGATGGTGACGAACGCCCAAACATATATGAGACCAGATGGTTTTGAGCATCGATCTTGTTTAGGCCGCGCTCATAGCGGTTTGTAAACCCGCCCACACTTGGGTGGAGTTAGATGAGTTTTGCCCCCATGATGGACTGAACCAAAGACCAAAAAAACGGACACATATCAGGAGTTATCTGGGACTGGTGATTTGGCTTGCTGGCAGCTTGAGTCTAGTACGACCGATAGTTGCGAATTTCCTCAAATTTGAGAAGCGTTCGTGATGAATCTCACCCCTCTCGATCTTTATTCGCCATCTGACGGGAAGCTGTTGGACAGCATAGCAAGTCTCGCATCGGCCGAGCTTGTCGCGGTCGCAGAGCGTCTGACACGCGTTTTCTCGATTGCATCTCCATTCGCGCCAGGCCTTCACTGCATTGGCGCTGAGATAGCGATCGACGCCGATCCGACCGCGGCCTCCAACGCGACGCGCCTGAGCGTCGCGGGAAATGGCGAGACATTGGCGGCAGCACTTGTCTCGTGTCTGGGTGAGGCGGCCGAGTTTCTTTCCCAGTTTGAGAGGCCGGGCGACATCGAGGCAGGGATAGCTGGTAGCGATCGAACGAAGTTTGCCGCAGACGGCTGGATAGCCGAGGCCATGTCGCGCGCCGACCGGACAATTGACTGGATCAACGCGTCTGACGCGTCGACTGGAGATATCGCATTGCTGCCGGCCGACCTCTGCCTCAGGCGGCCGCCGACACGACGGGCGATCGAGCCGGTCGTCGCATTGTCTTCAGGTGCAGCCGCAGGACCGAGCTTCGAGACCGCCGCCCTGCGTGCAGTTTTGGAGCTGTGCGAGCGCGATGCAGCCGCCATGTGGTGGCTGGGCGGTTGCCGCCCGAAGCGTTTCGCGCTGGAGCATCCGACTATCAAAGCCGGGGCTGAACTGATCGAGCGATTGCGCCAAGGAGAGGCAGCACGGCGAACCTTGCTGCTCGACATCACGACGGATAACGGAATCCCGGTTGTTGCGGCGGTGTCGGTGGACCATGACGGTCGAGGAATGGCATGCGGCCTGTCGTCAAGACTCACCGCGAGCGATGCGGCGAGGGCCGCGGTCCTCGAAATGTGCCAAATGGAAATGGCAGCGCCGATCGCGGAGGCCAAACGCGCCGAGGGTGGCGATGCGCTACTCAACGATGCGGATCGCCGCCATCTCCGTCGTGCGGAGTTCGCGACAGCGGACTGCGAGCTTCTTCATCCACGGGATATGTCGCGGCACGCGACGAGCGGGCCGCCCGCGGCCTTGGGACTCAAGGGAATGATAGGCCATCTGCGCGACCGCGGTATTCGGCTCTTTCTGGTCGATCACACGCGGCAAGACATCGGAGTTGCCGTCGCAAGAGCTGTTTCGCCTGACCTGCAACCTTTTTCGGCAGCTGTTTCGACAAAGCGGTTTGCCCAGACGCGCCGCGACAATGAGGGCTCGGATATTGCGGGGTACGAGACGCCATTGCTTTAGTGTGAAGATATCACTGGACGCCAATCGGGCGCATTTCGTAGGTTTACGCAGGCGTGTTTGACCGTGGGGCCCGCAATTGAGTGGAGCGTCAGAGGTGGCAACAGGCGGCATTCATGAAACGCCGGCGAGCGGGCAACTAACCCTGCGGCTCCTCGGAGATTTCGCAGCCGAAATCGATGGGCGTGAGATTTCGCTTGCGACGCGCAAGGCCAAAGCGCTGATAGCCTATCTCGCTCTTTCCGATAATGCGCAGGACACGCGCGAGCGTCTCGTCGGCCTTTTATGGAGCGAGAGCGACGAAGAGCGCGCGCGGGCTTCGTTGCGGCAGGCCGTGCATGACATCAAGCTTACCTTCGATAGTGCGGGTTTTGCCGGGTTCCGGGTCGACAAACAAACTCTGTCGCTCGTCCGTGAGCGGCGCACCTGCGACGTTGACGAAGTGCTCGCCGCTGCTGCGCAAGGCGTGGTGCATTCGCGGCTACTCGATAGCCAGCGCATCACCGAGATCCTGCTTTCCGATCTCGACAATGTCGATCCGGCGTTCCAGGTCTGGCTGCTGGCCAAGCGCCAACTGCTGCTTGACAGGCTGACACTCGCGCTCGAACGCTTGCTGCCGGCCGAAGGGGACTCTCGTGATGCGAGTGCCGCCGCTTTGGCCCTGCTAAATCTCGATCCAACGCACGAGATCGCGTGCCGGCACCTCATTCGCGCGCGCGCAGCACGGGGTGACATTGGCGGAGCCTTGAAGATCTACAAGTCTCTCTGGGATATCCTGGAGGAGGACTACGACATTGAGCCTTCCAAGGAAACACAAGCCTTGATCGTCGGCATCAAGCAGATGCCCGGCCTGAGCGAACACCCGCAAGCGCCAATGATCGCCCCAAGCTTGCAGGATGCAGCACGCGAAGCGTCCGCCCCAAAGCGGCTGTTGATATCTGTCTGCACGTTCGACGCGAGCGGCGTGCCCGGGGACATGCGCCACCTCGTCAACGGATTTCGCCACGAATTCGTTGCCTGTCTCACACGGTTCCGGGAATGGTCGGTACGAACGGTGCCGCCATCCTGGGAATCGGAACCGAGGACCTGGTCTTCCCCGCCCGAGTATATTGTCGAGGGAAGCACCTATGAATTGAACGGCACGATTCGGCTCGTTGTCACGCTGCGAGATGCAGCGACTTCCGTCTGCATCTGGAGCCAACGCTATTCCATCACGCTGGCCGCCTGGTTCGAGACGCAGGAGCGTATCGTCCGCCAGATCGCCATGGGCTTGAACATCCACGTCTCTGCCGAGCGGCTGCGCCGTCTTGCAACGGGAAGTGAGGTGACCCTGGAAATCCACGACCGATGGCTGCGCGGGCAAGCCCTGCTGTTGCAAATGGCTTCAAAGGATTGGCCGGCGGCCGCCGCGTTGGTCGAGAGCTTGCTCGCCGATGCGCCTGATTTCTCTCCGGCATTGAGCGGCCTGGTTCAATACCGCAATATCGCACACATTGCGCTCCCCGGCCAATTTCGGGACGCCGCCAAGCATCTGGAGACATTGCAAATAGCACAGCGTGCGGTTCGGCTCGATCCGCTCGATTCGCGTGCGCAGCTGAGCCTTGCGTGGACCTATCAACTGCTCGGCCGCATGGACAACTCGACGCTGCACGCCGCGCTTGCGGTCGATTTGAACGAAAACGATCCCTGGACCTTGATGGCATCAGGCCAGATCTTTGCTTATTGCGGCGAATACGAGCGCGCAGCGTCCCTGTCGGCCGCATCGCTCGGGATGACGCCGATGCCCGCGGCGCCACAGGTGGCGTATTCGGGGGCCATCAAGTTTCTATGCTCCGACTATGCGGGGTGCATTGACGCGTCTCGCGAGGATCTCGAGATGTCTCCAGCCTTCATGATATGGCGCTGCGCAGCCAAGGCCCACGCCGGCCGCCTCAATGAGGCAAGAGCGGAATTCGAGAAGGCGCTGGAGGGGGTCGCCGCCGACTGGCACGGCCAGCAAGCGCCGACGCGCGGCAGCATGGCGCGCTGGCTGCTGCACGTCTTTCCAATCGCGATCCGTGGAGACTGGGAACGCCTGGCCGCGGGTCTTGCCGCGGCCGGCGCTGCCGTCGAGGGTATCGAGTTCGGCGTGTGGTAAAACGCCGATACGGCCTCAGCCACAGGTATTGAGCGTGTATTCGCCGACGCGCTCGGCATGGATCGTCATTTTTTTGACCTTGGTGTCCATTTGCCCTGGGAGTGGGAGTCCCCCGAATACGCTCGCGTAGAAGGGCGGGAATTTATAAGTCGCGCTGGTAATGAATCTGGCTTCGTGTTCGAGGAGTATCTCCTGAGGCGGCAGCCGGAGAAGGAAAACGTCTGCATCGCCTTGTATCACGATCAGACCTATGCCTTCGTCACGGGGCACGGGCGTGTTGTTTCCGTCGTCGAAAACGAGGCCGACGTGCGCCCCAACGCATTGATCCCAGAATTCTCCGAACGACCTTGGCTTGGGGAATTTAGGGGGCATTTCTTGCGTCGTGGGCACGGGATTTTCTTCCGTCATCGCGTGATCAACGTAGTTTCTGCCGGTCGCCCATGTTTTCACGAGTTTACCCCAGGCGGGATAATCGTTCGGACCAATCGTGATCTTTTGACGTCCCATGTTTCACCTCGCTCCTGTTGCGTGCATCATGCTTGATATCGGCTACCCGCCGATCGGGAATTTGATTCGAGCGCCGAGGAAATCGATGAGGCTGTTTACCGTCGTGATGCCTTCCAGGCCGGCAAATGCGTCGGGCTCTCCGTCAAAAACGAGTTTCGATATCTGTTGCAGTTCGCCTGCAAGGTCCTGGTTGCCGTCGATGTCCAGGAGGCGATCATGCTGTAATATGCCATAGAACACATCAGCTACTACGATCGACGTCAGCGTGCCAAGGTGCTTCCCCTCGATCTTGGGGTCCATCCCGGCTTCGAAGCGGGCGAAGAACGGAATCGGTGGATCGGTTGCCAGGATTCTGATCTCGTTATCGTCCAGGATTTGCCCAGGCCTGCATCGACGATCCGAAAGCCAGTGCGAGATGTCATTGTACCAGGGTGGATTCTTAGCGTCGTCCAGAGCGCCCGCCAGATAAGGCGACAACCGAAGCAGTTTCCCATGCGTCTTATTCAGCGTTTCGGCTAAGGCGCGGACCGACCAGGGTTGCGTCGCAATCGAACTCGTCAGATCGCGAACCGTTAGCCCCGGCTCGTTTGGCTCACTTCCCCGGACGGCGTTCTCGATGTCCAAGCGGGACCATGGACCAATTCTTACGCTGAAGTTCGTTGTCGCCTCGTCATTTCCGAAAAAGCGCGGCCAATCGATCGTCCAAATATTCTCAAATGGCATCCGGGCGGGATTCTTTTCCGAGGTATGCTCAAGAATTTCAGTCAGATCGAGGCGGCCATACGGCGCGGGCGTCTGTGGATTGAACGAATACCTTGCCCGGATCATCGCGTGACCGAAGCGAAAGAAACCAAACGAAAATTCCAGCGGCACCAGCCACGGACCATCGTCGAGCCCCCGTGGCGGGTCGATGACTTGAACAGCGCCCAACTCGTATGCGGCACGAACATCGGGGTGCAAAATCTTGGCTAAAACGTCGTTTCGAATGATACGACGGTAAATCAGTGCAGATGCAGCCTGTGTAGCGACAAACTTCCTTTGCCCGTCAATAACATGACTTTCCGTCGAACGGACCCTTCCACTGGTGTTAAGATTTTCCAGTATTTTAATTTGCAGGTGATGAAACATCACCACCATTTGCGACGAAATGGCATGCGAGTCGTTACGTGCGTCTGCGATGAGCGCTTCCGGATATTGGTTACCAAGTACTTCGGTTGCGCGGGCGCGCGCAATGTCCCTGAAGTCATCACTAAGGCACCCATCCCCGTTACGTATCCGCCCAAGGCGTAGGCGATCGCGAAAGCCACTTTCGCTCACTTCATAAGCGTACGGACATTGGACTGGGCCGCCGCCAAAGATTGTCTCAAGCCGCAAGGGCCTGGCACGGACATTACTGAGGCCGAGAATACTGCTTTGATTGCGTGACAAAAATAGCGAGCTTTCAACGAGATCATGCGCAATCAATTGCAGAAGGTATGTGTAGCCACTGGGAATATTCGGATTGAAGCCTGCAGGCGCAGGTTCGACCTGCATAATACCCGCGAGCTTCTCCATTAGGCCTTCAGCCCGTTCCCGCTGAATCGGATCCTTCGGGTCGAAAGGCGTCCCGTCGATCGCGAATTGCTGCAACGGATCCGGATTCTTGAGGAAGTGTCTAAACCCAGGCGGGCAGTTGTCTGGCGCCGCATCGGCCTTCAGGTCCGCTGCACGGGACTGAATCTCACGTGCAATCCAGGGAGAGATCGTTCCGTGTGCACTCATCTGACGCCCCTTTTCGATGGCGATTTCGGCACACATGCCGTTAACCCAGCGTGAAATGACCTTTCTTCAACGGCAGGAGGGCTCTTCACGCTGCCCTCACGCGCCTTGCCCATACTCCCGCTTGTCGGATGCCGCCGCAACGGAGAAAGCGAATGGTGGGATGTTTCCAGGACGAAGTATTTGGCGTATTTGCCGCCAGGCCATTGCCCCCGTCTAGTTCACCGCGGGCCTCGGCCGCATCGTGTCCTCCCCCGGGCCACCTCTACGCACGGGGTTGGATCGAACCGCAAAGCCCCGTCGATGGGCGGTCGCTAAAGGCGGCCACCCTCGATCAATCGCTCAATCTTGGCCGATCAGCCCGGGACGACGGAATGGCCGACTTTTCGATCCGCATGAATAACAGACTCCAATTCTCGAACTGCGAAACCCCCCACATTCCGACAAGCAGGCCGCATGAGGAGACCCTCATTGTCGAGCTGAACGGCGATCTTTTGACCATTACCGCGCGCCGCGCCGATGGCGGTCTGGGCAGCCGCATTTACGCGCAACGCGCGATCGACCTGCCGGAGGCTTCCATCTTCACGATCCTCCCAGAACTGCCGTCCCATGTCAGGGACGGCTCTTTTTTTTCAGCGCGCGGTACGATTGCGATTCTCGCGACACATCGCGACGGGCGGCGTCGGTTGCGCGCGGTCGGAACTGACAAGAACAGCGGCCAATGTCACGGATGGATTTTTGACGCGATCGAGGAAGCTGGGCCCGGTTCGAATCGCGCGTGAGTATCCGGGATAACGTCCACACCGCTGATCCGGGCGACGCGGCAGTGGGAGACCAACAAAACCCGCTTGCCGCCCGTTTGGAAGCGGCGGCGATGGTATTGTATGCCGGCCCCACGTGCCGCAGTAGCGGCGATTCCAGGCAATACAGCCAAGCCGCATCCTCAGGCCTTGCGGGCGAGCACCGCGGCGGCAGCTTGTATCGTTTCCCTGGAAAGCCAGCCGTTCAGCAAAGGCTCTGCGCCGCCGATCGCGGCTTCGATTGCCTCACATGCCCTGCTTCGAAGCTGTCTCTTTGTTCTGGCAAATGCCGTCTGCGGCAAAGCAACGAATTCGTTGGCCTTCGCGATCGCTCGCTCCAGCAGCGCTTCAGAATCCACCATTTCGTCAAACACCCCGGCTGCCACGGCGGCGGCGGTTGTCATGTTCTGACCGAACAATACAAGTTGGCGGGCGACGTCAGGCCTCAACTCCTGTCGCACCACCTCTATTGCGCCGACGGGATAAGGTACGCCCACACGGACCTCGGTCAGACCGGTCAGGAACTCAGTTTTCACCGCGATGCGCCAGTCGCAGCACAATGCCAGCACCAGCCCGCCAGCAATGGCGTGGCCGTTGATGGCGCCCACCACCGGGACTGGACAGCTGTAAACGGCGTAGAAGGCGCGGTTCAACGCGTCCACCATCCGACGTTGATGAACTTCGTCGAAATTGGGCACAGTCTTTAAATCAACGCCGGCGCAGAAGGATTTTCCCTGACCCGTCAGCACCACAGACCTCACCGATGTGCGCTGTCCCAGACCTTGAAAGACATCCGCGATCTCTTCGGTGAGTTCAAGGCTCATCGCATTGGCCGGAGGGCGCCTCAAGGTAACGATGGCTATCGGGCCTTGGTGAACAACATCAATCATACTTGCCGTCACTTGGCACTCCCGTTCGTGGCGCTTTGGAATAGATCTCTATTCCGCGGCCTCCCGCCCCTCGCCGACAGCAGCAAGGCCAAGAGCAGCCTGCATCGACCGGTGATAATGGATCATCGCCGGCTCGTTGCGGCCGTATACCAGCTGCGTCTGCGCCCCTGACGTCAGGCCAATCTGAATACTGCGCCCGGTCGGAAAATCCTCGCCTGTCACCACGTCGAGGAAGAGCTGCATATTCTTGTCCCAGTGGGTGCGCTCGTCGTCTGTGCTCGGTGCCTGCGGCACGTAAAGTCCAAGCTCCATCACGGCGCGATCGACGCGCCCCTCGCAAGGAAAGATCCGCGCGAGCTCGACATGATCACCCTGAACCAGCAGGATTGTATTGGGAAATAGCGAGTAGGCGAGCGCGGTATTCCACATCAGGTCCCAACTGTCTTCGGGCTCGGCCTTGAGCCGCTCCAGCTTCCTGCGCGGAAAGGTCAGGCGGTGATTGAGGCCGAAAGCTTCGAAGTCCGTCACATTGCCGTGCAGCACGTCCCTGAGCGAGTCTCGGTGCAGAAAGCCGACGTGATAGCCCTCATTGAAGGTATCCACGAGGATCTTCCAGTTCATGGTATCGGGAATCACACGCTTGTCGTAGAACGTCCAGGTTGCGAATTCGAACGAGGCAAGCTCGGGCCCCAGCCCGCCGAGCCACGGATCGATGTCGAAATCGGTCGAACCATCCGCCGCCGGTGTCGGGATCACCCACACCAGCCCGTGTTTCTCGCACAAGGGCAGCTCGGCCAGCGACGACCGTTCAGGGCGCACGTCCGGAAAGCAGCGCTCGTCGGGAATGCCCATCACCTTGCCGGCAAGATCGTAGGTCCATGCATGATAAGGGCATGAGAACAGACGAGCGCTGCCGCAGCCCTCGGCCACTTTGGCGCCGCGGTGCCGGCACACATTCAGGAACGCGCGCAGTTTGCCATCGCGCCCGCGTACGACCAGAATCGGCACGCCGGCATAGTCATCGGTGCGGAAGTTGCCGGGTGTGGCCCATTCCGAAGCGAAGCCCATCACGATCGGATGCTGGCGGAACAGGATCTGCTGCTCCTGGGCCAAACGATTCGCGTCGGTATAGACCGACACGTCGTTGCGCCAGGGCGCATCGGCCATGGAAGTGGTTCTGGTGTCAACGTAATGCAGCAGCCGTTTCAAAAGGTCGATTTGGTCTTGCCTGCTCATCGGGAAAACTCCGGTTTGCCGTCGCTTTGGATGCGATCCTCCGATCGGATGATACGGTACCGTATCACGCGGCGTGCCGTTTTTCAATACGGCAGCGTATCATTTTTCGGGCATTGGCATGGATGGAAACCGCCGGCGGCGGCGCAATTGCCCGGCGGATCGAGACCCGCATGGCGGCAGTTCGCCTCCGGCGGCATTCGCGTGGCCGCCGAGGCGGCGCTGGCTGGGTGATTCGAACGGCGTTTATTGTCGTAGGACTGCCGTAGCGCGCAAAGCGCTTGCTTCAAATCAGATCTCAAACGCTAAGGAAAAAGGTTGCCAGTGCAACGACTTAGGTGGAGGCCCGCAGAACCCGCATCAGCGCACATTACTTTTGCTCAATTTCCACCAAAACCCTGGCGCAGGCGGCGACAAGGTTGGCTCGCCTGCGCGGGTTCTCCTCGAAAAACAACAGGCTCTGGCCAAACAGGAATGTATAGAGAAGCACAGCGCGGGCGTCTGCGTCCGGCGCCGAAAGCCCGAGTTGCCGATAGAGCGAGCGAGCCGTTTTCAGGCGCGCCGCGTCCACCCTTTCAGCAGCCGCTGCGGCAGCCGGATCAGTTCGCGCCCACTGCCGTATTGCAAGTTCAATCGCCATGCCCTGCTTGTTGGCGCGTTCGGAGTATAGCTTGAATACCGATCTAAGTTTCTCGACCGCGGATTCGCCGCCTGCTTCGGTCTGCCGCTCGATGGCGATGACGCGGCCGTCCCGCCACGTTTCGAGCATCGCATCCAAAAGCGCGCGGCGATCCTTGAAGCGGCGATAGAATCCACCCTTGGTCACTCCCAGCCGTTCGGCCAGTACCTCCACCCGGACGCCGTCGACACCCCCTGTTGCCAGTTCAGCGAGCCCAGCCGCGACCCAATCCTGAGATGCGTTTGCGTTTGCGTCTGCCACCCCATCCCCCAAATATTGATACGGCACCGTATTGCTTCCGCCCGGGACCGGCAATGGCAGTGCCCGGCTCGTCTGGTTCTATACGGACGATTTGCTTTATTCCGAACCCTCCCTTCGGAGGGGTGACAGCAAAGAATGCGTTGATTCGGTCAGCTATTGCGACGAGGTCCAGCAAAGGCGAAACCAATGAAGTCGCTGCGCTCCGAATTATCAATGGGTGTCCATCTCGACCGGCGCTGGCGCAAGGCCCCGCGTACTCGGCCCGGTAATCCGATCCGCTGGAGCAGGATGAGCGGCAAGGCCCGGTATGATGCTCCTGTTGGGGCAGGATCAAAAAGGCCAATCACTCATCGGCTTGCGCCATTGCAAACCCACTGGAATGAATGCAGCGTATTGTTTCAATTACAAAATCAATGCCGAACGGCAAAAAGGCTCCAGTGAAACGATCGACAAAATCTGCTGCGGCGCGAAACGACGCACTGCTCGACACCCGCGCCGACGGTGTCCACACGGCGCGGGAAGGCGACCGAACCGCCGATCATCTCAACAACCGGATATTCTTCCGTCTGTTTCAGGTGGGGAATACGCTACAGCGTCAGGCCGTGAAGGAACTCGGCGTCACGACGGTCCAATGGGCGGTCCTCGGGGCTTTATCCGATCCGCGCCCCAAGAGCGGAATCTCGCTGAGCACGCTGGCCGAGTTCCTTGTCGTCAGCCGACAGAACCTCGACGGCGTTCTGAAGC
>Ga0137415_10004775_pt1 | contig 13399 bp, 14 predicted proteins | sample CZODoug3_1_1_16f_FD_183082 | JGI IMG/M metagenome (GOLD analysis project Ga0137415, IMG submission 183082) | Vadose zone soil fungal communities from Angelo Coast Range Reserve, California, USA - CZODoug3_1_1_16fungal (Hybrid Assembly) | ecosystem: Environmental > Terrestrial > Soil > Vadose... | reverse complement strand
AACCACTTCACGCCACCCTCGGTTGGACCTCTGTGAGGCCGACGATGGCGCAACCTACCGCAGCACCCAGGCATTCTTGATCGCCAATAGTCCCACCGCGCCGGCGAGAGGGAATGCTTTTGCGCGCAGGCCTCGTGGTTCGAAGCGTATTCCCAGGAGAGCCCGATGACTCCGACCAGTGTCGCCGCCAAATCCGCGGAAAAGTTCCCGACGCCCGCCAAGCTGACCGTCACGCTGTTCGTGAATGGCGTCGAGCGCAAGCTGGCGGTCGCCCCATGGACGACCCTGCTCGACGCGTTGCGCCAGCATCTCGATCTCACCGGCACCAAGAAGGGCTGCGATCACGGCCAGTGCGGCGCCTGCACGGTGCTGGTCGACGGCCGGCGCATCAATTCATGCCTCGCGCTCGCCGTCATGAAAGACGGCGCGCAGGTCACCACCATCGAGGGCCTCGCCCAAGGCGCGACCCTCCACGCGCTGCAGCAGGCCTTCATCGAGCATGACGCCTTCCAGTGCGGCTACTGCACGCCGGGTCAGATCTGCTCGGCCGCCGGCCTGGTGGCGGAAGGCCGGGCGAAAACACCCGACGAGATCCGCGAATTGATGAGCGGAAACATCTGCCGGTGCGGCGCCTATCCGAACATTCTCGCCGCCATCGAGTCGGTGCTGGCGGGCAAAGCGGAGGCCCGCTCATGAACAATTTCGCCTATTCGCGCGCCGCCGACGTCGCCGAGGCGGTGCGTCAGATCGCGGCCGATCCCGGCGCCAAGCTCATCGCCGGCGGCACCAACCTGATCGACCTCATGAAGGAAAATGTCGCGCGCCCGACGCGGCTGATCGATATTTCGCGCCTGCCCTTGAGCAGCGTCGAGGACACCAAGGACGGCGGGCTGCGGATCGGCGCGCTGGTCCTCAACAGCGACCTCGCGTATCACCCGCAGGTTGAAGCCCGCTATCCGCTGCTTGCCAGCGCGATCCTGGCCGGCGCCTCGGCGCAGCTGCGCAACATGGCGTCGACCGGCGGCAACCTGCTGCAGCGCACCCGCTGCTATTACTTCTACGACACCGCGACCCCCTGCAACAAACGCGAGCCCGGCAGCGGCTGCGCGGCCGTCACCGGCATCAACCGCCAGCATGCGATCCTGGGCACGAGCCAGCACTGCATCGCGACCCATCCCTCCGACATGTGCGTCGCGCTCGCGGCGCTCGACGCGCGGGTGCGGGCGACCGGCCCCGGCGGCGAGCGCGTGATCGCGTTTCAGGATTTTCACCGCCTGCCCGGCGACACGCCGCATATCGACACCAACCTGGCGGCCGACGAGATCATCACGGCGGTCGAGCTGCCGCCCGAGGGATTCGCCCGCAACTACACCTATCTGAAAATCCGCGACCGGCTCTCCTACGCGTTTGCGCTGGTCTCGGTCGCGGCCGCCCTCGACCTCAAGGACGGCCGGATCCAGGAGGCGCGCATCGCGCTCGGCGGCGTCGCCCACAAGCCGTGGCGCGACCGCGAGGCGGAAGCGCGACTGAAGGGCGAGCCGGCGACGCGGGACACCTTCGCGCGTGCGGCCGACGCCATCCTGCGCGGTGCGCGCGGCTTCGAGCATAACGCCTTCAAGATCGAGCTCGCCCGGCGCACGATCCTTCGGGCGCTCTCGCAGGCCGCGCAGGCCACGCCGCAGTCGCAATCGGACAAGCGGATTGCCGGCCCGACAACCGCAGAGAACCGAAGCGGGAGGCCGCAATGACCGCCACAACCTATATCGGCGTGCCGACCTCGCGGGTCGACGGCTCGGCCAAAGTGTCCGGCACGGCACGATATGCCGGCGAATACAACATGCGCGGCATGGCGCATGGCGTCGTGGTGTCGTCGCCGATCGCCCGCGGCTACATCCGGCGCATCGATACGCGCGACGCGCTCGCCCTCGAGGGTGTGATCGACGTGCTGACCTACCAGAACCGGCCCAAGCTCGCGGAGTCCGACGACAAATATCGGGACGAGGTCGCGCCTCCGGGCTCGCCGTTCCGGCCGCTCTATGACGACAAGATCCGCTACAGCGGCCAGCCGGTCGCCCTGGTGGTGGCCGAGGAGCTGGAGATCGCCCGCTACGCGGCGACCCTCCTGAGGATCGACTATGAACGGGAGCAGCCCCTCACCGATCTCGAGCAAGCGCGCGCGCAAGCCTATCTGCCGCCCGCGAAGCGCGACGGCATAGCGCCGCCGACGGAAGATCTCGGCGGCGCCAAGCGCGCCTTCGCACAGGCCGCGGTGCGGGTCGAGGCGGAATATCGAACCCCCATCGAGCATCACAATCCGATGGAAACCTTTGCGACGACGGCCATCTGGGAGGGCGACGGCCAGATCACGGTGTTCGACAAGACGCAGGGCGTACAGAACAGCCAGCAATATGCCGCCAACGTGTTCGGCCTGTCGCCCGACAAGGTGCGGGTGATGGCGCCTTACGTGGGCGGCGCGTTCGGACTTGGGTTGCGGCCGCAATATCAGCTCATCCTCGCCGTGATGGCGGCGCTCGCCCTCAAGCGCTCGGTGCGAGTCGTGCTGACGCGCCAGCAGATGTTCACCTTCAGCTACCGCCCCGCCACCATCCAGCGCCTGGCGCTCGGGGCGCAGGCGGATGGCCAACTGGCCTCGTTCGAGCACGACGCCCTGTCGATGACGTCGCGCTTCGAGGACTACCAGGAGAATGTGGTCAACTGGTCGCGCCAGCTCTATGCGTGTCCCACTAGCGCCCTCACCTACAAGCTCGCGAAGCTCGATCTCTATACGCCCTGCGACATGCGGGCGCCCGGCGGCGCGGTCGGCGCCTATGCGATCGAATGCGCCATGGACGAACTCGCCCATGCGGCGAAGCTCGATCCACTCGCGCTCCGCCTGACGAACTATTCGGACAAGGACCAGTCCGAGGACAAGCCCTATACCAGCAAGGAGCTGCGCGCCTGCTACCGCGCGGGCGCGGAGAAGTTCGGCTGGGCGAAGCGCAGCCGCGAACCGCGCTCGATGCGCGACGGATCCGAGCTCGTCGGCTGGGGCATGGCGACCGGCATCTGGGAAGCCCTGCAGGTGAAGGCCAGCGCCAAGGCCGTGCTCGGCCGCAACGGCGATCTCGAGATCAGCAGCGCGTTCTGCGATATCGGGACGGGCACGTATACATTCATGACCCAGATCGCGGCCGAGATGCTCGGCGTGCCGCTCTACAGTGTGGCCGCCAGGCTCGCGGACTCGTCGCTGCCGGACGCGCCGGTCGAAGGCGGATCGTGGACGACGGCATCGCTCGGCTCGGCGGTGCGGGAAGCCTGCATGGGCCTGCGCGGCCAGCTCTTGAAGATGGCGCAACGCCTGAACGGCTCTCCGCTCGCCGGCGCCCGGCTCGACGACGTCGCGTTCGAGGACGGGAATATCCGGCGCAAGGACGATCCGGCGCGCGCGGTCTCGCTCACCGACGCCATGCGGGCCGGCGGCGTCGAGCGCATCGAGCAGCAGGCCACCACCGAACCCAAGGACGACGGCAAGCATGTGAAATTCACCCACTCCGCGGTCTTCGCCGAGGTCAAGATCGACGAGGAGCTCGGCGTGATCCGGGTGACCCGCGTCGTCAGCGCCGTCGCGGCCGGCCGCATCATCAATCCGAAGACGGCGCGCAGCCAGATCCTCGGCGCCGTGGTCGGCGGCGTCGGCATGGCGCTGCACGAGGAGACGCTGGTCGACCACACGCTCGGCCGCATCATGAATCACAGTCTCGCCGAATATCATGTGCCGGTGAATGCGGATATTCACGACATCGACGTGATCTTCGTCGAGGAGAAGGACGACATCATCAATCCGCTCGGCGTCAAGGGCGTCGGGGAGATCGGCATCGTGGGCACCGCCGCGGCCATCGCCAACGCGGTCTTTCACGCCACCGGCAAGCGCGTGCGCGACCTGCCGATCACCATCGACAAGCTGATGCGGTGAGTCCGCAAGCTCCCTCCCCGCTGCCGCCATCGTGGCGCAACGGGAAGGATTTTTTTGCGGGGCTTCCATCGCTTTTTCAACGAACTCTTAAGGGCCATATGTTGGGTTGGGGCGCCGCGACGGATTCGAGCCGCTCCCATGACCAAGTCAGGCCCTCTGATCTTTCTTCTCGCCATGCTGGCCGCGTCGCCGATGCGAGCGCAGACGCCGTTGCCCCCGGTTGCGAAAGCCGACCAGGTGGCGCTGCTGGCCGACATGCTGCACGCCATCAAGACGTCGGTCGTTCAGCGTCATCGCGGCCAGGAGGTCGCCATCTATAAGGCCGTCAGCCTGCGGTTGGCGCAGTGCGCCGCCGCCTATGGCACGCTCGCCCGGGATGCCTCGACCGACGCCGCAACGCGCGCGTGGTACAGCGCCACGACGGATGTTTACGCGAAGGCCAGTTCCGCGCTCTATCCCGACACGACGGACGCCTACAACCGAACCATGGGCAACATGTCGGACGCCATCACGAAGATAAAGAGCGACCAGAAGGTGCTTTTCTACTTTTTGCGCAACTGCAAGGATTTCGCCGACCCTAAGCCGCAGGCCGTCGACAATGCCGTTCTCGAAGCGAGCGGCCGGTAGCGAACGGAAGCGCCGTGGGTCCGAGATGCCGACCGGCTGACATTGACGTCAAGGGAACTTTTCCAGTCACGACCCGTTTCGTCTGAACCGCGCCCATCTGGTGGCGCGCGGGTGACAACGACGAGGGCGACCCATGAACGGCTTGATTTATCTCATCGGTCTGATCGTGGTGATCATGGCGATCCTTTCGTTCTTCGGTCTGCGCTGAACAGCGCCCAAAGAAAGTCAGGATCCGTGACCTACACAGACACACGCGCCGTTCCGCTCGCCGAGCGAACGACTCTCGGCCTCGTCGGCCTCCAGTGGACCCCGGTCATCGCCGGCGCAATCGCCGCGGCCGCGCTCGCTTTCGTGTTGCACAGTTTCGCCTTGGCGGTCGGACTGTCGCTCACCTCCACGGCGCCCACATGGCGCGATGCGTCCTTCGCGCTGATGTTCCTGTCAGGGCTCTATGTGATCCTGGCGGCGCTCGCGGCCTATGGGTTCGGGGCCTATGTGGCGGCGCGCCTGCGCTCCCGCCTGGGCGCCGCCACGGCCGAAGACCTCGAATTCGGCGACGGCATGCACGGACTGGCCGTGTGGGCGCTCGCGACGCTCCTGACCGGACTGCTGGCGCTGGCCGCCATTCAGGCAGTGCCTCGCCTGGCGGCGCCGGCGGGCGCGGCGGGGCCGGCGAGCTCCGTCGGCAGCGAAAACCTCATCGCCTACGACCTCGACCGCCTGTTCCGCGGAGAGCGCCGGGCGGCCACCGACATGAGCTACATCCGCGCCGAAGCGGGACGCATCCTGCTCACCACCGCCAGCCACACCGGCATGCTGGCGGACGATCGCAGCTATCTGGTGCGCCTCGTCGCCGCCACGACCGGTCTCCCGCCGGCCGATGCCGACCGCCGGGTGACGGAAGTTGCCGGGAGCGCCAAGGCCAACATCGATCGCGCGCGCCGCAGCGCGGTGCTGCTCGGCTTCATGGCCGGCGCGGCGGCTCTGCTGGGTGCAGCGGCCGCGTGGTTTGCCGCCGCCGCGGGCGGGCGTCATCGCGAGGGCTTGGTCGCGCCGCCGCCCTTGATGGACTGGGGCAGGCCGTACACGCGCACCTGGACTCCCTGACGGCCCGCAGGCGCGCGGCGTCGGAACGCGACGCCGCCGTTGTGTGAAGCTGCGCATGAAGATCGCGACCTTCAATATAAACAACATCAAGCGACGTCTTCCGAATCTGCTCCGTTGGCTGCGCAGGGCCAGACCCGACGTCGTGTGCCTGCAAGAGCTCAAGGCGAGCGACGCGGATTTCCCTGACGCGGCCCTTCAGAAAGCCGGCTACGGCGCGATCTTCCGCGGGCAGAAAATCTGGAACGGCGTCGCGATCCTGGGGCGCGACGGGCAACCGGTGGTCACCCGCACCGCCTTGCCGGGCGATGATTCCGACACGCAAAGCCGCTACATCGAGGCCGCCGTGAACGGCATCATCGTCGGCTGCCTCTATGCGCCCAACGGCAACCCGCAGCCCGGCCCGAAATTCAGCTACAAGCTGGCATGGCTCGAGCGCCTGGCCAGGCACGCCAAAACGCTCACAAAGCTGCAGGTGCCGGTCGTTCTGGCGGGCGACTACAATGTGGTTCCGACCGATCGGGACATCTACCCGACCACCTCGTGGAAAAACGACGCCTTGGTCCAGCCCGAGAGCCGCGCCGCCTTCCATAAGTTGATCCGACAGGGCTGGACCGACGCCGTCCGGACGCGGCATCCGGACAAGCCGATGTATACGTTCTGGCATTACATGCGAAACCGCTGGCAGCGCGACGCCGGGCTGCGGCTCGATCACCTGCTCCTCAGCCCCGACCTCGCCCGCCGCATGGGCGATGCCGGTGTCGACCGCGAGATCCGGGGCGAGGACAATGCCAGCGACCATGCGCCCGCCTGGATCGAGCTCGCGGCAGCGCCGGCGCGGGGGCACCGTGCGACGGCATCCGGCCGTCTCAAGATGCGCGCTTGAAGTACTTGGCGTCGCGCAGCCTCATCTGGTGCGGCAGCCCGCAGCAGGGACACTCCAGATAGACGGTCGTCCCTTCGGGAGGGACCCCGACCGCTTCCGGCATCGGCGTGATGATGTTGACGTCGGTCACCGGACATTTGACGACGAAGGTCTTCATGAAGCGGAAAACGCCCTGACCAGGCTCCGGTTCCGGCGCTGCTTGTCCCATCGCGTCGCTTCTCTGTCGCAGCCTCGTCGTGGAACGGACGCGAACCGCCGGACGTTCTGGCGTCAGCCAGTCCCGCACCGAGGAAAAACCAATGGGCCTTTTCAGCAAAGATATCGCGACCATGGACGACCTGTTTCTGCATGGTCTCAAGGACATCTTCTACGCCGAAAACCAGATCGTTAAGGCGCTTCCCAAGATGATCGACAAGGCGACCAACCGCGATCTGACCAAAGGCCTCAACCAGCATCTGGAAGAGACCAAGAAACAGATCGGGCGGCTCGAGCAGGTCTTTCGGCTGTTGGGCGATGAGCCGAAGGCCGTGAAGTGCCCGGGCATCGACGGCCTGATCGACGAAGCCGACGAGGTGGCGGGCGAGGTCGACGACAAGAATGTACTCGACGCCGCGATCATCGGCTCCGCCCAGGCGGTCGAGCATTACGAGATGGCACGCTACGGCACGCTGATCGCCTGGGCCGAGGAGCTCGGCCGCGACGACATCGTGCGGCTGCTGACCACCAACCTCAACGAAGAGAAGGCGGCGGACAAAAAGCTCACCACTGTCGCACAGCGCAAGGGCGTCAATCGCAAGGCGGCGAGTTGACAGATTCAGCCTCGCCACTCGCGTCGTGCCACCGGCGAACGGACAGCGCGTGTCCCAACCTCATGTTTCGCGAACCATTCGACGCGCTCGAAACTCGTTCGGGAGCACCGCTGCGTCGCCGCGTTCCCGCCAAGGAACAATTGAGATTTGAGTGCGTTGGCCCTAGTCCATGGAGGAACCAATGACAATCAATCAACAAGACCCCGGCAAGAGCGGCTCGACCTCGTCGGCCACAACGTCATCCAGCGGCGGTGCCGGCAGTAGCGCAACACGAGACGTCGGCAAAGTCGCCAAGGAGACGGTGAGCAAGCTCGGCGACAAGGCCCAGGAGTTCGGCACGCAGGCCAAGCAGGCCGCCACGTCGCTGGCTTCCGAGGCGAACGAGAACATCAAGGGCGTGCTGAATCAGAAAGTCGGCGTGGGCGCCGACCTGGTTGGACATGTTGCCGATTCGGTGCGGGCCGCCGCCGACAACCTCAAGCAGAATGCCCCGCAGCTCGCCGGCCTCGTCACCGTGGCGGCTGACAAGATCGACGAGCTCTCCTCGAGCGTCCGGGACAAGACGGTGGACGAGCTGTTCAAGGACGCTTCCGATTTCGCGCGCCGCCAGCCGGCGGTCGTTTTCGGTGCCGCCGCCGCCGTGGGCTTCCTGCTCTTCCGCATCCTGAAGGTGGCGCCGTCGGCCACCGCCAGCCAAAGCGGCTCGGCCCGCAGCGGACTCGAGGGACGCTTTCGCGAGCAGCCGGGACGGCAGGATTTCGGCCGGACCAGCATGACCAACGGACAGGCCGGCAACGGCAGGCCCGGACAGACAATGGGTCAGCGCCATGGCGTTTGATACCCTGCAGAACTCGACGGCGGCCCGCATGATCGCGGATCTGCTGGGCGACCTGTCGGATCTCGTTCAAAAAGAGATCCGGCTGGCCCGCGCCGAGGTGACGGACAAGATCACGCGCCGGCTCGAAGCGAGCGTGTGGTTCGCGGTCGCCGGTCTCCTCGCCTTCGTGGCGCTGATCCTGGTGCTTGAAGCCATCGTGTTCGGACTCGCGAGCCAGGGCCTGCCGTTGCACTGGTCGTGCCTCGTGGTTGCGATCGCGGTGGCGGCCGCCGGCGGCGGCGCCTTCTATTACGGACGAGCCTCCGCGAGCGAGAGTCTCGTTCCCACCCGCAGCGTCAGACAAATCAACAAAGATCTTCGTACAGCGAAGGAGCAGTTATCATGAGCGAGCACGATACATACGGTCAGGCGGGCGATTGGTTGATCGGCGCCGCCAAGCGAAATCCCGAAGCCCTTCTCGTGCTGGCCGCAGGCGCGGCGCTGTTCCTCCGTGGGCGGAACGGGCAGGCTTCGCCGAGCCGTTCCTACGGCGCGCAGACCGCGCCGAGCCGTTCCTATTATGATGACGAGGCGAGCCGGCAGCCGACGAGTTCGCGCGCGTCCGGCGCTCTGTCTCGCGTCGCCGACAGCGCGTCCGGACTTGCGGAAGGCGCCAAGGATTACGCGTCGGACGTGACCGAGCGCATTTCCAGCACGGCCGGCTCTTACGCGTCCACGGTGTCCAAGTTCGCCGACGACACGCGCCAGACGGTGACGTCGCAGGCCTCCCGCTTCGCGGACCAGGCTCAGTCCACCGTGCAGCAGGGCTTTGCCCAGATGCTGCGCGAGCAGCCGTTGGCGCTGGCGGGACTCGGCTTGGCGGCCGGTGCGGCGGTGGCGGCGATCTTCCCGTCGACCGACGTGGAGGAGCAGGCCTTCGGCCCGGCGCGCGAAGCGCTCATGAGCGCGGCCAATCAAGTCGGCGACAGCATGAAATCGGCGGCCGGCGAGGCCGGCGAGCAGCTCAAGCAAGCCGCTTCCGACAAGGGCCTGAATGCCGACGCGCTCAAGGGTTTGGCGCGCGACGTGGCGGGCACCTTCACCAATAAGGTCGCCGGCACGGACGAGGAACGCAGTCCAGGCCTGGTGCCGGAGGGCACGACGTCCAGCCGTGGGGGCATGCGATGACCAAAGCCGAGCTCGATGTATTGGAACGGGACGTCGAGGACGCCCGCGGACGGCTGCGGCTCGACCTGGCGCGGCTGCGCGCGCCCGGAGCGATGGAGCGCATGAAGGACGACGTGACGGAGCGCGTAAGCGGCGCCGCCCAGGATACGGCGCACCGGGTCCTGGACGAGATCAAGGCCCGTGCTGCCGCCAACCCGGTCGCCGCCTTGGCGATCGGCGCCGGCTTGGCTTGGCGTTTCGCTCATCGCCCCCCGATTGCGACCCTGCTGGTCGGAGCCGGGTTGGTGGCCTTGTTCAAGACCAATCCGCAAGAGCGTTATGTGGGAGCGGATTTTGTCGAGCGCGCGGGCGAGTTCGCCGGCACCGTCAAGGAAACGGTGAGCGAAAAGATCGACGAGCTGTCGCATAGCGAACTGGCGGCAAGAGCCAGCGAGCTGAGCGGCACGGTCGCCGCCAAGGCGAGCGAGCTCGGCGGCACCGTGAGGCAAAAGGCCGGCGAGATGAGCGGCACCGTGAAGGAGACGGTCGGCCAGTGGAGCGCGCGGACGGGCGAGTTCGCGAGCGAAGCGGCGGCGGAAGCTTCCAGCGCTGCCAATTCATTGGCGAGGGATTCGCGACGTGTCGCTGCCGCCGTCAACCAGGACCGGGACGCATACCTGCTGGGCGCCGCAGCCATCGCGCTCGCGGCGGCCGTCGGGATTTCGTATCAGCGCAGCGCGAACTGAGGCCCGTCCGCCATTCACCGCTCGCGCGCCGTTGCGCGCGAGCGCGACCATTTCGGCGCGGCTTTCTCCGACTTTGGATGGTTGGTAGCGGGAGAGGGACTTGAACCCCCGACCTACGGATTATGATTCCGCCGCTCTAACCAGCTGAGCTACCCCGCCAACCGACCCGGCCGGACCGGTTTCCGGACTTGGGTCCGCAAACCGCTCCAGGTTACTGCGCTCATGCGTTTTCCTGAGCGAACCTGACATTCCGGATGAAGTCCGGAACCCGCTTTCACCGGAAAACGCTTCCTGGGTCGCCGGGGTTATAGGGACCGCCCGAAAACCGTGTCAAGCCGCGACGGCGAGCTGATCCTTGCCGAAGCGGATGAGCGAGAAATGCCCAAGCGGCGGCATCGGCTTGCGCTCGATCAGCCGAAACCCCTGGGCGCGCTCCACCCAGGCGGCCAGCCGCCCCCACGGAAATTCCGGCCGCCAGCCGAGCTGGCGCGCCACCGGGGCAAAACCCTGCTCGAAGACGCGGCGCAACCCGGTCTCGGCCCCGATGTGGTTGACCAGGATGATCTCGCCGCCGGGCTTGAGCACGCGCGCGAACTCGTCGAGCGTCGCCTCCGGGTGCGGCACCGCGGTGATCACATATTGCGCCACCACCACATCGAAGCTGTGGTCCGCCAGCCCGAGCCGCTCCGCATCCATCACGGCGAGCGCGTCCACGTTGGTGAGCCCGAGCTCGGCGACGCGGGCATGCGCCTTGCGCAGCATCGGCAACGACAGGTCGACCCCGACCAGCCGGTTGGCCGCGTTGTAGTCCGGCAGCGAGAGTCCGGTGCCGACGCCGACCTCGAGGATCCGCCCGCCGATCCGCTCGGCCGCCGCGATCGCGGCCTGGCGGCCATGGTCGAACACCGCGCCGAACACGAAATCGTAGACCGGAGCCCAGCGCGCGTATGCTTTCGCGATGGTGGCGCGGTCGATCTTCTCGCTCTGCATCCCGCCGCCCCTCGCCCCTGTTAGCCGCGCGCGCCCGCTGCGGCCCGCTGCGGCGGGCGCGGCGCCATCAGGTCGGGGGAAGCCGCCACACTCTTGATGAAGCCGCCGCCCAGCACCCGCGACTGGCCGTCGGCGGCGTCATAGAGCACGCAAGCCTGCCCCGGCGCGACTCCCTCCTCGCCGTCGAGCAGTTCGATCTCGACGCCGTCGGGCGCGACCACGAGCCAGCCCGGCTGCGGCGGCCGCGTCGAGCGCACCTTGACGAAGACCTCGCGGCCCTTGTGGCCGGGGCGGTCCGCGATATCGCCCTCGCCCAGCCAGTTCACGTCACGCAGCCGCATCCGCATGGTGCGCAGCGCCTCGCGCGGTCCGACCACGACGCGGTGATGCTCGGCGTCGAGCCGCACCACATAGAGTGGCGCGCCCGACGCGATGCCCAGCCCGCGCCGCTGGCCGACCGTGAAATGGATGATGCCGGTATGGCGGCCGAGCACGCGGCCGGAGAGGTCGACGATGTCGCCCGGCACCGCCGCGCCCGGCATCAGGCGCTCGATCACGTCGCTGTAGCGGCCGGCCGGCACGAAGCAGATGTCCTGGCTGTCCTCCTTGTCGGCGACCGCGAGCCCGAAGCCGCGCGCGAGCTCGCGCACCTCCGTTTTGGGCCGGTCGCCGAGCGGAAAGCGCACGAAGTCGAGCTGCTCGCGCGTGGTGGCGAACAGGAAATAGCTCTGGTCGCGCGCCTCCTCGCGGGCGCGAAACAGCGCGCGCGATCCGTCGGCGAGCCGGCGCGACGCCACATAGTGGCCGGTCGCGAGCGCCTTGGCGCCGAGCTCGCGCGCGGTCGCCAGCAGATCGTGGAACTTGATCGACTGGTTGCACTCCACGCACGGCACCGGCGTCTCGCCCGCCACGTAGCTCTCGGCGAAACGGTCGATCACCGCCGTCTTGAAGCGGCTCTCATAGTCGAGCACGTAATGCGGAATGCCGATGTCGCCGGCGACCCGGCGGGCGTCGTGGATGTCGCGCCCCGCGCAGCAGGCGCCCTTGCGGTGGCTCGCTTCGCCGTGGTCGTAAAGCTGCAGCGTCACCCCGACCACGTCATAGCCTTCGGCCTTGAGCAGCGCCGCGGTGACCGACGAGTCGACGCCGCCCGACATGGCAACGACGACGCGGGTGTCGCGCGGCGCACCCTCGAGATCGAGACTGTTGAGCATCGTGACCAGCAACCCCGGCGGGCCGCGCTCCCTGGGCCGAATGACGTCCGGCCGCCGGCACGGCGACCTTGACCGAAAAATGTGAGATCTGCGGCTTCTACTATAGGGAGCGCAAAGGCCTGCGCAATGTCCGGCGGGGCCGGAAATGCAGCCCTTGCCGGCAGATCTTGCCGCCTTGGCCCGGAAGGGGTTGCCCGCCGGCGCGATCCTGAATATCCGGCATCTCTCTCAAATATTTGATATTATTATGTTTTTCTTGTTTTGGTTCGCCTTGGCCCGACGATTGCAAGCCACTATCCGGAAAGACCACGAGGTTTGTCACGTGCAGAGCGCCGCGCCCCAAATCGCTTCCGCCGTCTCCAACGCGCGCCCGGCTCAGCCGCGGCCGCCGCTCCCGAACGCCGGCCCCGCCGTCCCGTTCGCGGCCATCATGGATGACGCGGCGCCGAGCGACCCGCCGCCCGCGCCCCGGCAGGACGCGTCACCGGCTCCGGCCAATTCACCGCCGCCTGCTGCGTCCGCGCCCCCCGCCGCCAAGCCGGCCAAGCAGAGCGACAAGGCGGCCGACCAGAACAAGCCGGCCAGCTCGCCCGACGACGCCCCGGCCAACACCGACGACTCCGCTTCGGCCGATCAGGCTGCGGCGACCAAAGACGCGAAGGCGGACGCCAAGGACAAGATCGCGGCGGCGGATGACGCCGCCGCGGCCGCAAAGTCCACCGACACGGACGCCGACTCCAAATCCAAGGCCGACGCCGGCAGCGACGCCGCGATGCTCGCCGCGGTCGTCGCAACCCCGGTCGCTCCGGCCCCCGTCCCGATGCCCACCGTCGCGCCGGTCATCGCGCCCGCCCTGGCGCCCGCGCCACCGGTTGCAACGTCGGACGCCGATGCCGATCCGGCCATCGCGGCGCTCGCGGCCGCCGCGAGCCCCAAGGGCGTTTCCAGCCCCACCGGCGCGGCCGGCACCTCCGGCACGACGGGCGCCACCGGCAACACCGGCGCCGCTGGCAACAGCGAGGCCGCCGGCTCCGCCGGCGCCCCCGCCATCACGGCGCCAACAGAC
>Ga0137415_10004774_pt1 | contig 13399 bp, 11 predicted proteins | sample CZODoug3_1_1_16f_FD_183082 | JGI IMG/M metagenome (GOLD analysis project Ga0137415, IMG submission 183082) | Vadose zone soil fungal communities from Angelo Coast Range Reserve, California, USA - CZODoug3_1_1_16fungal (Hybrid Assembly) | ecosystem: Environmental > Terrestrial > Soil > Vadose... | reverse complement strand
GCCCCGCCCGGCCCGCCGATCGCAGCGCCGCATAAGGCGCCGCAAACGACACGGGCCCCGAACTGCATCGGCACCTTTCGGCTCGGAGTGGAGGGCAGCTGGTCGGTGATCAGCTCGCCGATCGCCAGGAGAGTGAGGACGTAGGGCGTGATCGCAAATCCGAGGAAGGCGAGCGGCGTGCCCTCCAAGGGGAGCCAGCCAAGGCGGGCCGCCCAGCTCACTGCGGCAGGCGCGGTCATCGTGCGAAGCCCCCCGACGACGCCGATCAACAAAGCCAAGAGATGGACGGACATCACGCTCTCCGACTTGATGGAAGGGCAGGGGTCGGCCCGCCGCCCTTTCCGCGGGACTGCCTGCCGAGCGCGTTCGCCGAGATCGGCTCGATGATTGCCCGCGCCCTCGACAAGAGCCAAGCACTCATCACTTGTCGTCGGCCGGCGGCGCCACGACCGCATCGGCCTGGCCGCTTCTCTCGAGCGCATCGGCGACGAAGCCCGAGGCCTTCGCTTCCTCGATGAAGCGGCGCAGATAGCGGGCCCCGGCCTCCCTGCCCTTGGGCGTGCCCATGGCCTGGCGGATGGACATGAAGCGGCCGGGGATCAAGCGCAGATCGGCGCGCGATCCCGCATAGGCGACGAGCGCCTGCCGGATCCCCGCGGCCACTTCCACCTTCCCGGCGGCGAATCCCTCGAGCGCTCCGGCCGATGTCGGCGCCCGCACCAGCCGGGCGTGCTTCAAGGTGCGGCTGAGGTAGAGGTCATAGGCGCTGCCCTCGCCGACGGCGATGCGCACGCCGTCGCGGTCGACCTCGTCCACGCTTTGCAACGTCGAGCCAGCAGGCACGAGATAGCTTCCCTCGATGAGCACATAGGGCGGAGAGAAGTCGATCTCCGCCGCGCGCACCGGCTCGATGGCCAGGAAGGCTACGTCCCAGGCGCCGCTGCGCAGCGCCTCGAAGACCTTGCCGGCGGCATCGAAGGTGACGAGCTCGAGCGGCGCGCCCAGCCTCTGGCCAAGGGCGCTGGCGAGCTCGACCGACACGCCCCGTGGTTCGCCGGTCCGGGGATCCCTCTGGGCGAGCACCGGATTGCCCAGATTGATCGCGGCGCGCAGCTTGCCTTGGGGGGCGAGCTCCCGCGCTGCATCGGGGGGAACTTGATCAGCCATGGCGGGTGGTCCGAAACAGGCGAGGAGGAGGAGCTGCGCGATCGCCCTGCGGCTCGGCATTCCCATGGAGAGCGTCATGGCGGGAGCTTAGCCCTGTCGGCGCGTGGCGCACAATCGATGCAGGTCGGTCGATGGCCGTGCATCAACCGCGCGGCTTGCGGGCGATGAAGCGGGAGAAGGCCTCCAAGGTCTCCGAGCTGACATGGTGCTCGATGCCCTCGGCGTCCCGGCGCGCGGTGTCGCAGCTCACGCCGAGCGCCCGCAGGAAGGACTCGACGAGCTGGTGCCTTGCCCGGCTGCGGGCGGCGAGCTTCTCCCCGAGCTCGGTGAGGAACGCTCCGCGATAGGGGCGCTGCGAGACATAGCCTTCATCGGCCAGGCGCTTGAGCATCTTGGCGACGGTGGGTTGCGCGACGCCGAGGCGCGCGGCGATGTCGACCTGCCGGGCCTCGCCGCCGTCGGCGATCAGATCCGCGATGAGCTCGATATAGTCCTCGACGAGCTCCAGGCGGCGGGCCTCGCGCGCCTGCCGGAAGCTCTCCACATGCGTTTCCGTATCGACCAGAGGGACGATGTCGGTCGCGCGGGGAGGTTGCTTCGCCATTTGCCCTTCCGATGCCTCGGCCGGGTTTCGTCGTCGCCGAGGAATCAATTTAGCAGAGGCTATCTATTCTCACAATGACGGTAATCCAGTGCCGCTTGCGGCCATGGGCCGCCGGTCCGTGCCAGGCAGGGCCATGGGCCTTGGGAACCTTGCTTGCCGGGAAAGCGTTTGGTCGCCGCACAGACTTTCTGAACAGAATCGGCCTCGAGAGAAATTGACCACAAGGGGATTTGCCCTGGGGCGAGGGAGGCTTTGGCCATGAGCATCGTGTTGCTGATCGTGATCCTGATCCTGCTGTTCGGCGGCGTCGGGACCTATCCGCGCTGGGGCTACAGCTCGGGTTGGGGATACGGGCCCTCAGGGATCCTCGGCCTCCTGTCGGTGATCTTGATCGTCATGGCGCTGGTCGGCCGCGCGCCCATCTGAGCCGAGGCAACGCGTATCGCGGGCGCCGTCTGCACGGCGACCCGCGCCTCGCGGATTGCGGCCTCAGAGCACGATCCGGAATATGGATGGCCGGGCCCTCGGAGCTGTCGGCGGCCCGGCCGACGCGGGTCAGAGCCTGGCGGCGATGGCCTTCGTCTCGGTGTAGTGCTCCATGACTTCCTTGCCCATCTCGCGGCCCCAGCCGGATTGCTTGAAGCCGCCGAAGGGCCAGGCGGGGTCGCCATAATTATGGGCGTTGATGCAGATGGTGCCGGCCCTGATCTTGCGGGCCATCATATGGGCGACCTTGAGATTTTGCGTCCAGACGCTCGCCTGCAGGCCGTATTCGGTGTCGTTGGCGACTTTCGCCACCGCATCGAGGTCGGCGTCGTCGAAGGATTGGACGCAGACGACGGGCCCGAAGATCTCCTCGCGGACGACGCGCATGTCGCGATTGGTCTTCGCCAGCACCGTCGGCTCGACGAAATAGCCATGGTTGCCGACCACCTTGCCGCCGGTGACGACTTCGGCGCCCTCGCTGCGTCCGGATTCGAGGAAGCCCGTCACCCGCTGGTGCTGCTCCTTCGAGACGAGCGGGCCGAGATTGACGGTAGGATCGAGGCCGTGGCCGACCTTGAGCTTTCCCGCTTCCGCCGCCACGCCCTCGACCACGCGGTCATAGACGGATTTGTGCGCGAACAGGCGCGAACCCGCCGTGCAGCACTGGCCCTGGTTGTAGAAGATCGCGTCCGCCGTGCCGGCGATGGCGAGGTCGAGGTCGGCGTCGGGGAAGACGATTGCCGGGGACTTGCCGCCAAGCTCGAGCGACACGCGCTTGAGGTTGCCGGCAGCCGCCTTGAGGATGAGCTTGCCGACCTCGGTCGAACCGGTGAACGCCACCTTGTCGACGTCTGGGTGCTCGGCCAGCGCCGCGCCGGCCGTCTCGCCGAAGCCGGTGACGATGTTGACGACGCCTGCCGGGATGCCGGCCTCGAGGATCAGTTCGCCGAAGCGCAGCGCCGAGAGCGGCGTCTGCTCGGCCGGCTTCAGCACGATCGTGCAGCCGGCGGCGAGCGCCGGCGCCAGCTTCCAGGCGGCCATCATCAGCGGGAAGTTCCAGGGGATGATCTGGCCGACCACGCCGACCGGCTCGCGCAGCGTATAGGCGTGCCAGTTGCCGGGGCTGGAAACCGGGATGGTCTCGCCGTTCAGCCGCGTCGCCCAGCCCGCCATGTAGCGGAACATGTCGATCGAGCCCTGCACGTCGCCGACGCGCGCATTGGTCACGGGCTTGCCGTTGTCGAGCGCCTCGAGCTCCGCGAACTCGTCGGCATGCTGCTCCAGAAGGTCGGCGAGCCGCCAGACGAGGCGGGAGCGCTCGGCGGGCGATATCCGCGACCAGGGGCCGCTCTCGAAGGCGCGCCGCGCTGCAGCGACCGCGGCATCGATATCGGCCTTGTCGCCGGCCGGGACCTTGGCGATGACCTCCTCGGTCGCGGGGTCCTCGACGGGAAAGGTCTTGCCGCTCTTGGCGGCGACCCATTTGCCGTCGATCAGGAGCTTCAGGTCCTTGGCGAGGAAGGCCGTGGCAGCCGATCCGAGCGCCGGCTTTCTGATGGCGATGGTCATGACAACTCCCTGGGATATGTGATCCATTGATCGCAATCGTGATATTCAAATGAATATAGCGATGCGGCTGGCTTGGCTAGCGATCGGGCTGTGCAAGCGATGGACGCATGGGCCCGGTGGGATTATACGGACCGGGCCGAGGGGAAGGCCGGCATCGGGAGCAGCTCTCGGATGAGCGACATCACCGCCAAGCCACGCGCCAAGGTTCGGACGAAGACGCAACGCCCGCGGCTTCACAAGGTCATTTTGGTCAATGACGACTATACGCCGCGTGAATTCGTGGTGGCGGTGCTGAAGGGCGAGTTCGGGATGAGCGAGGACCAGGCCTACCGGGTGATGCTGACCGCGCATCGGCGCGGCGTCTGCGTGGTCGCGGTCTACGCCAGGGACATTGCCGAGACCAAGGCCACGAGGGCCACGGACGCCGGCCGCAGCAAGGGCTATCCGCTGCTCTTCACGACCGAGCCGGAGGAATAGGCCGGCTTCGCCGCCCGCGGCGGCGCGCGCGGTTCCGGGATGTCGGCGGATCGACAGGCCTCTACGGACAGCATGCCGGCGCATGGCAGCGTGGATCAAGCCGGCCGCGCCTTGTTGATTGGCAAGTGGCCCGTGAGGCCGAAGGGCATGATCCGGAGGAGCGGAAGGATGGGCGGTGCCGACGACTCGATCTGAACCCATACCGCGGCCAATCTGGGATGGGCAGTGCCGCTCAGCCCAAGATGCAGATTTCCCGAGGATTCTCGACGCCGCGCAGACGGTGCAGTCCCAGGCTGAGCGTCGGCCGGCCGCAGCGGCTGGCGAAATCGCTCGAGAGGAGAAGCGGCTGGTCGAGCTCGCCGCACAGGGTCTCGATGCGGCTCGCTTCATTGACCGCCCGGCCCACGACGGTGAAGTCGAGGCGTCGCGCCGAGCCGACATTGCCGTAGATCACCTCGCCATAGTGCAGCACGATGTCGAGCGCGAGGGCCGGAGCGCCAGCGGAGCGGCGGTTCGCATTGAGCGCTTCGTTGCCGGATAGCGCGCCCTTGGCGGCGAGGAGTGCCCTCTCGCAGGCCGCGACCTGCGCCCCCTCGCCGCCGTCGACGGGAAACACGGCGAGGATGCCGTCGCCGAGGAATTTGAGGACCTCGCCGCCATGAGCAGCGACCGCTTCGGACATCGTGCCGAGATGTCCGTTGAGCCAAGCGACCACGTCGAGCGGATCGGCGCTGTCGGCGAGCCGCGTGAAACCGCTCAGGTCGGCGAGCAGGATCGCCGCCTCGATCCTGCGCCCAAGGCCACGCCTGATCTCGCCGGCCAGCACATTGCGGGCCGTCCTAGCCCCCAGATAGACACCGAGCACCGAGCCCGTGATCTCGGAGAGGGCGGCGCGGCAGGCCGCGAGCGCCAGCGCCGGGGCGACGGCGCCGATCTCGTCGAGATCCGCGTCGCTGAAGCCGCCCGCGCGGTCGGATGCGAAGCTCAGTCCCGCCCCCGGCAGAGCCGATGTCCCAGCCTCGAAGCGCACGAGGTGCATCGCGTAGTCGGTCGCGCCGCTCTCGCGCAGCTCCACCAGGAGAGGAAAGGCGTCGCCCTCGCCGCGATCGAGCCGCCAGCGGCCGAAGATATGCGACCGGTCCCGCGCCGCCTGTTCCCGCAGATAGCGGATAGGGCTCGCCTGGAATTGGCGCGCGCCCTCGCCATGGGTGGTCTGCGAGCGGGTCAGGGTGCCCTGGCGCTGCCAGACATTCGAGCGCGACCAATCGACGGGATCGAGCGTCTGGTAACTGACGGAAGCGCGCCAAAGGGGCACGCCTTCGGCCAACAGCTCCGCGCAAAGCCCGGTGAACAGCTGGCCGAAATCCCGCCCGCTCGCGGCGCTGATCAGCAGGGCATTGATGCGCTCGAGTCTGCGGTCCATGACGGTGTGACCTTAACGGCCTTGCCTGCCGAGCCGCAAATTGCGGCCGCCGGTCACGCAGTGGTCGCGTAGCTCCGGACCTGCGGCACGAAATGGGCGTGCTGCGCCATGCAGCGCAGGATCGTCTGCCGATTGGCCCTGGTCCATTCGACCGTGCGCCTGAGGCCCTCCTGGTGGCCGATCGCGGCGACGAAGCCCAGCTTTTCCTTGGCCTTGCGCGGATCGCCGAAGCGCTGGCCGGAACGGTCCCAATCGCGCGGCGGCGTCAATGCGATCGGGGTCTCGTTCCCGGCGAGCGCATTGACACGCTCGGCGAGCTCGCGGATCGTGGTCTCGACGCCGGATGCGAGATTATAGATCTCGCCCGGCTCGCCGCGCAGGCCGCAGGCCATCAGGCCGCGCGCCATGTCCTCGACGAAAATGAAGTCGCGCGACGCGATGCCGCCATTCTCGACCGGCAAGGCCTCCTTGTGCAGGGCCTTCCACACGAAGGTTGGCGTCACGTTGCGCCACACGGTGGCCGGCGTGCCGCGCCAGCGCCCGGCGCCCAGGATCTCGCCCGGTCCATAGACGTTCTGGAAGCGGGCCTTCACGAAAGGCAGCCCGTGCCGCGTGAAGTAGTAGTTGCCGTACATCTCGCCGACCAGCTTCGAGATCGAATAGGGGCTGTCGTGGAAGAGAGAGACCGGTGCGTCTTCGCCGGTCGCCGCGGCGCCCCCGAAGGTCTTCTCGGCCACCGCGCAACCTGCCGCTGCGTAGACGACCTTCTTGAGGCTCTTGATGTCCTTCAGCCGCTCGAGCAGCTTGAGCGTGGTCAGCGTGTTGTTGTCGTGGTCCGCGAGCGGGTCGTGGATCGAGGACTGGTTTCCATGGAAACAGGCGAGGTGGTAGGCATAGTCGAGATCCTCGTCGAGGCCGCGCAGGATGGCGTCGTCGGTGATCGGCCCCATGACGAAGGCGAGACGCGCATCGTCGGGCACGTTGGCGGGATCGGCCGAAAGCAGATTATCGACCACGGTCAATCTGCGCGGCTTCTCGGCGAGCAGCAGGCGCACCAGGTTCGAGCCGACGAAGCCGGCGCCGCCCACCACCAGGATATTCTTGTCCGCGAAAGTTTCTGGCACGAAATCTATCCTAGGCCGGTCGCGCCGGCGCCTTGAGGTGGCTGTAGATCGCCGTGACGCCATGGCGATCGTACCAGGCGAGCATGCGACGGATGGTCTGCGCGAAGTCGTAGCGCGGCGTCCATCCGAAGCTGCTGGCGGTCCGCGCCGGATCGAGCACCACGGCCGGCACGTCGTCGGCGCCCGGCGGCACTTCCGGCACCGGCTCCGCGAGCGTCACGCCCAGATGCTCGACCACGATGTCGAATATTTCCTTGATGCTGTGCCCGGTGCCGGTCGAGACGTTGAAGATGCCGGTCGGGGCGCCATCCGCCATGGCGAGATCGGTGACGGCGAGGAAATCCTCCATGTCGATGAAGTCGCGCACCGTCTTGGAGCAGAAGCAGGGCTTGCCGGCCTTGAGCCGGGTATAGAATGTCGGGATGGGCCCGATGGCCAGGCGCGGCCCGGTGACATTGGCGAGCCTGAAGGACACATAGTCGAGGCCCGACATGGCGAGATAGGCCTCGCCGGCTTGCTTCGAGATGCCGTAGCTGGTGAAGGGCCGGGCGGGGGCGTCAACCGGGATCGGCACCGAGACGGGCCGTCCATAGCCGAGCGCCGTGTGGAAATTGACGAAGCGCCGGATGCCGAACTTCTTGGCCGCCTCGACGACGTTGACGGTGCCCTCGACATTGGTGCGCGTATCCTCTCGCCAGTCATCCGGGTCCTTGTAGGCGGCGGCCGAGTGCACCACGTGGCTCGGCGCGAACTCGGCGAACAGACTCTCGACCAGCTGGCGATCGCTGACCGAGCCCTCGACGATCCGCAGCCCTGGATGGCTGTCCGGCAAGGAGCCACGCTGCCCGGTGGCGAAATTGTCGAGGACGAGGGCCTCGTGCCCGGCCTCGAGCCAGCGCTCGGTCAGGTTCGAGCCGAGACAGCCGGCGCCGCCGGTGATCAGGATGCGCATGGGATCAGGATCTCGGGAGCGGTTGGGACCATGGCGGCATTGGCGAGGTCATCATCCATATCGCCTCGGCGAGGTCGTCTCGGCGAGGTCGTCTCGGCGCAGTTGGCGCATGCCTCGGAACCGTGCCGGCGCTCACGTCCGGATCTCGGCCCGTGCTTCCTTGAGATGCGTGTAGCCGCCGACCACTCCCTCCGTGGCCCAGCGCTCGACCGAGAGCCGCGCGATCTCGTCGAGGGAGGTGAAGGTCACATCCGAGAAATCCGCGAAGGTCCGGGAGGGGTCGAGCAGGATGGATTCGGCGTCGTCGGGGCCGAGCGGCTTGACCTCCGGCTCCGGATAGTCGTTGAGCTTCATCGCCCTGACGACCGCGTCGTAGAGCTCCTTGATCGCCACGTCCTTGCCCGAGGAGAAATGATAGGTGCCGCCGCCCTTGCCGTCGACCGCCTGCACCACCACCCTCGCGAGATCGCCGGCAAAGCAGAAGTCGCGCCGCGCCGTGGTGACGAAGCATTTCTGGCCTTTGGCGAGCCGGCCGTAGAAGATCGGCAGCGGTCCCGAGACGTTGCGCGGCCCGATGACATTGGCGAGGCGAAAGGTCACCCAATCGGTGCCCGAGAACTGGACGTAGTTCTCCCCGCAGGTCTTGGAGATGGCATAGCTCGAATTGACAGGGTTGATCGGATGGTCGAGCCGGATCGGCTGCTGCAGCGGCTTCGTGCCGTAGCACAAGGCCGTCTGGAAATAGATCAGCCGCCCGACCTTATTCTCCTTGCAGGCCTTCGCCACATTGGCGGTGCCGACCGCATTGACGAGCGCATCCGTCGACCAGTCATTCGGGTCCTTGTAGGAGGCGGCGGTGTGGACCACGATCTCCGGCTTGAAGTCGCCGATCGTCCGCTCGACGAGCGCCTCGTCGGCGATCGTGCCCTCGACCGTCGTCAGGCCTCGATGGTCCTTGAGATTGTCGCGGCGCCCCGTCGAGAAATTCTCGATCGACATCACCTCGTCGCCCCGTGCGAGGAGCATATCGCACACGGTCGACCCGACTTGGCCCGAACCGCCCGTCACGTAGACCCTCATCAGATTGACCCTGTCGCTGTCACTGCGCTGCGATGCTCGCGGTCGATGGCTCGTCCAGCATCCGCCGATACTCCGCCGCCCGGTCATGGAAAAGCTGGTGCCACAGCTCGAGGCTCAGGAAACCCCAGACCTTGCGCGAGAATTGCTCGACATCCTGGAAATTGGCGAGGATCGCCTCGCTGTCGAAATAGGGGCGCGAACGCGTCTTCTGGGCCGCGAAGATGTCGCTCACATAGTCCTTGAGCTCGCCGGAGAACCATTCCTTGAGCGGCACCGGGAAACCCATCTTGTCGCGCCGCCGGGCCAGCTCCTCCGGCAGGTCGGCCGCATAAGTCGATTTGAGGAAGTGCTTCATCTGGCCGCCCTTGAACTTGATGTCGGCCGGGATGGTGGCGGCGAACTCCACCACGTGATGGTCGAGGAGCGGCACGCGGGCCTCGAGCCCATGCGCCATCGACATGCGGTCCTCGACCTGCAGAAGGGCCGGGAGCAGGCATTTGAAGTCGAAATGGGTCATCGAGTCGAAATAGGCCTCCTTGCGCACGTTGCGCTCGGAGTTGAATACCTGCGCGAAGCGCTCGAACACGCCGGCCCGGTCGAGCGACGACCAGTCGACCTCGTTCTTCACATCGGCGGAACGGTCGACGAGCCGGAAGTAGCGCTCGTCGAGCGGGCCGAAGAGGCCCTTCGAGAAGAGCTGACGGATCAGCGGCTTGTATTCCTGCAGCACGCCCAGATGCGGAAGGATGGATTCAGGCGTGACGACGAAGTTGCCTTGCCGGTAGGTGCCGTCGATGGCGGCTTTGATGCTCTGCTCGAAATAGGCGATCAGGTAGCGCGCATAGCCGCCGAAGATCTCGTCGCCGGCCTGGCCGCCGAGCACCACCTTCACATGCTTCGCCGCAAGCCCGGACACCATGTATTGCGGGAAAGATCCCGGACCCGCCACCGGGTGGTCGAGATGGTAGATCACCTTCTCGATCGTGTTGCGGAAGTCCTCAGCGCCGATCTCGATCTCGTGCAAGGCGAGGTTCGCGTCGCGCGCCGCCGCCTTCGCATAGGCGCTTTCGTCATAGCCGGGGAACTCTGTGAACTTGCCGTGGAAGCCGATCTTCCCGGAGGCCTCCTCGCGCGAGGCCAGGATGGCGATCAGGCTCGAATCGATGCCGCCCGACACATAGGCGCCGACGGGGACGTCCGAGCGCAAGTGAACCTTGACCGATTCATGCAGGATCTCGCGCATCTTTTCGTTGAACCAGTGCGGCGTATGGTCGAAATCGACTTCGTAGTGGACGTCCCAATAGCGGAAGGTCCTGACCTGGCCGCGCTCCACCACGAGCGCATGGCCAGGCATCAGGGTGTGGACGTGCTTGAAAAGACTCTTCTCCCCGAGCGTGTATTGGAAGGTCAGATACTCGGCGAGGGCGTCGGGCTCCGTCGCGATCTCCGGCAGCAGGGGAAGGAGCGCCTTGATCTCGCTCGCGAAATACAAGACGCCGTCGACGACCGTATAATAGAAGGGCTTGATGCCGAAGCGGTCGCGGGCCGCGAAGAGCCGGTCGCCATCCCAGAGCGCGAAGGAGAACATGCCGCGCAGATGCGACAGGCAATCGGTGCCCCATTTGGCGTAGGCGGCGAGCACGGTCTCGGTGTCGGAAGTGGAACGGAATTCCCAGCCGTCGCGCAGCTCGTCCATCAGCTCGAGATAGTTATAGACCTCGCCGTTGAAGGTGATGACCGTCCCGTTGGGGCCCAACATCGGCTGGCGGCCCGAGGGCGACAAGTCGATGATGGCCAGGCGCCGATGGGCGAGCCCGGCGACGTCGCCCGGCGCCGACCACACGCCGTCGCCATCGGGTCCCCGATGGGCGATGAGGGTGTTCATGGTCTCGAGCGCCCGACCGAGACGCCTGATCGGCTTGCGTGCCAAGGAGACTGCGCCCGCGATACCGCACATATCAATGCCTTCTGCGACTGATTGGAGCTGCCGTTACTCCGAGATTGTCCATTCTGATGCCTGGGCCGCTTCTATCAGCTGGATTTCAGCTTGTCAGCACGCTCGCCGCGGCCCGGTTCGGGGCCTGGACCGTCGCTTTGACGACCTCCAGGCGGCGGCCGATGCTTTTATGCCCCGATCCGTCACAAGGTCACGGCGAAGCGATCCCCCCACATGGCCAGATTGGCGATTCGCCACAGTCGAAAATCCACCGGCGTCTCACCCTCGAGCATGTCGCGAGCCAAAGCGCGCACGCCCTTTGCGTCGAGGAGGTCGGGGAAGCGCTTGATCGTCGCCTCGATGCCGTCGAGGATCAGGCCCTTCAGCGGGCCGCGGAACCATGCCTGCTCGGGCGTGGCGAAGCCGAGCTTGTCGCGGCGCTGGCGCACGCCTTCGGGCAGGATACCGCGCATCGCGCTGCGCAGGACGCGCTTGGTGTCTCCGGCGACGATCTTGTGGTCGTTGCCGAGGCCGAGCGAGAACTCGATCACCTCGTGATCGACGAAGGGTACGCGCGCCTCGATCGAATGGGCCATCGAGTTGCGATCCTCCCAATGCAGCAGCATTTGCAGGTTCGACGCATAAGTCATCATCCGGCACAGGCTGGCGATATCGGTGGCCGCCGGCAGGTCGAGCGTCTCGATGGCCGTCTGCAAGGCGCCCTTGGCGTTCCCGCCTTGACGCAGCAGGTCGCTGCCGAGCCAGTTGTGCTGGACGATCTCGCGGTGCCTGCGGCGCAAGACGTTCGCCACTGCGGCCGGCAGCAGCGGCACCACGAATTGCTGGACCTGATCCGTGAAGGGCACGCCGTGGAACCGATTGCGCTGCAGCATGGTGCGCGCCAGCAGCAGGAATTGGCCGTTTCGAACGAGATCGGACATGTAATAGTGGAAGGAGCCGTGGTAGCCGGCAAGCTGCTCGTCGGCGCCTTGGCCATCCAGCATCACCTTGATGCCGGCGCGCCGCGCTTCCTCGAAGACGCACCACTGCGCGAAGATCGAGGTCGAGCCGAAAGGCTCGTCCTGGTGCCAGGTGATGTCGGAGGCCCGGGCGAACACGTCCTCGGCGCGCGGGAAGATGAAATGCGGCGTGCTGCCCGTGCTGGCCACCACCTGGTCCATGAACGGCCTCTCGTCGACGCTCTTCTCGGCATAGCAGGCGGAGACGGTGTTGACCTTGGCGCCGTTCCCTTCAGCATCCAGCATGCCGGCCATCAGGCAGACGATGGAGGATGAATCGAGCCCGCCGGAGAGGCAGCTGCCGACGAGCACGTCGGCACGCAGATGCAGGCGCACCGAATCGCTCAGGAGGGCACGGAAGCGCTCCGACGCTTCGCCTTCCGAGATGGAGAGTTGGTCGTTGCGCAGCGCATACCAGCGACGCACCTGCGCGCTGATCGCGCCGCTGCGGGAAGCCTCGACGACGGCACACTCGCCGCCGCGCAGCTGGACGACGTCGGCGAACATCGTCTCGTGCGTGTGATCGGAGATGCCGGATCCCAGGAAGTCATGCACCCTGGCGAGGTTCATCCCGGTGGAGACGCCGGGCAGACCCAAGAGCTGCTTGATCTCGGACGCGAAGGCGATCCCGTGGGCGTTGCTCGCGAAATAGAGCGGCTTGATGCCGAAGCGGTCGCGGGCGGCGAACAGCCGCTTCTCCGCCTCGTCCCAGATCAGGAAGGCGAACATCCCCCGGAAGCGATCGAGCGCAGCTTCGCCCCAGACCGCGTAGGCGCGCAGCAGCACTTCGCTGTCGGATTCGGTGTGGAAGACCTCGCCCTTGGCGCGCAGCTCCTCGCGCAGTTCCAGATAATTATAGAGCTCGCCGTTGAAGACCAGCTGGAAGCGGCCCGTCGGGTCGGCCATGGGCTGCAGGCCGTGGTCGCTGACATCGATGATCGCCAGGCGCCGGTGCCCGAGTGCCATAGGGCCCGCCGGGGCATCGAACTCGCGCCAGCCGCTTCCGTCCGGACCGCGATGCGCGACCATGTCGATGCGGGCGCGTTCGGGACGAAAGAGAATCGAGCCGTAAATCCCGCACATTTCCTAGAATCCGCCTTCAGATGAACGCAGCGACGACATAGGGCGCGCTTATACCCACTGGCCACAGGGGAGGCCAGTCCGCATGTCAGGTTCGCAGCGCGCCGATCGGTGCCGCCAAGGCGCGCGGCCTGACTTGCCGGCTCTAGAACCGTCCTCCGCCTGCGGGCGTTGCGCCAGCGGCGATGCCGGTCTATCACCGGCCCTCTGATGGTCCGGCGGTGCAAGCTGCTGTCGCCAACGCTTCTTCCACCGGGGAGCCGGCGACCGGCTTTGCGGACGGGCGCGAGCGAAATCCAAGAACAACGGCAGCGCGACCGCCAGGTTTGAGTATCTCCACGATGTGCTGGAGGAAGTTTAACTGTTTATTCGACGTCTCAATTGTAAAGTCCTCGCGGTCGGGAGCTTGGTTCGCGCCTCGCGTTCCAAAAGGCGGATTTGTTAACACCAAATCGAATTGGGGTCCCTGCCGCGCTTCGTAT
>Ga0137415_10004773_pt1 | contig 13402 bp, 10 predicted proteins | sample CZODoug3_1_1_16f_FD_183082 | JGI IMG/M metagenome (GOLD analysis project Ga0137415, IMG submission 183082) | Vadose zone soil fungal communities from Angelo Coast Range Reserve, California, USA - CZODoug3_1_1_16fungal (Hybrid Assembly) | ecosystem: Environmental > Terrestrial > Soil > Vadose... | reverse complement strand
CCTGCCCCCGGGGAGCTACGAAGTGGTGGTCTCGGCCCCCGGCTACCTGCCCACGCGCCTCACCATCGAGCTCTTGCCGGGAGTCGAAACGCTCGTCCGCGTGTCCCTCCTTCCCGAGACCGCGGGCCTGCTGTACGTCAGCGCGCGGCCGTGGGGTACGGTGTTCATCGACGGCCAGCGGATCGGCTACACCAGCTTAACGGCCCACCGGCTCCTCCCGGGAAGCCACACGCTCCGCCTGGAGCGCGATGCCGGACCGACCATCGATACGACCATCGTGGTCGCGGAGCGTCAACCGATCCGCCTGTCGTGGATCGCGCGGCGCGAGTCGGTGGGCGAGCCGCGGCTGGACAACGCGCTGGGTGCCCTGGATGCGGGCGACATCGAGCGTGGTGCGGAGATGCTCCAAGTCCTCCTTCCCGCGCGGCAGCCGTCCGCCGGGGCAACGGCCCGGGCGGTCGCCCTGGCGCGGCTGGCGGAGGCGACCTGGTCGCTCCACGCCCGAGATTCCGCACGCGCGTGTCTCCGTCGCATGGTCGAGATCGACCCGTTTTACCTGCCGCCGGGCGACCTCTTCAATCCCGAGCTGTGGGCGACGTACCAGCAGGTACGCCGCGAGACCCCGGCCATCGCGATCCGGGCCCCGCAAGACACGGTGATGGTGCCTGTCCGCGATCTCCTGCCCGTGAGCATCGCGGTCGGGCGACCGGGCGATGTGCGCCTGTACCTGCGGCTCACGACCCCTCGGTCGCGCGATTCGTTGGTGGCGGCCGGCTCCGTCGAGAATTTTGCCGTGGCGCGCATTCCCCTTACGGGTCCCGACAGCGCGCCGTTGCCGCCGGGGGTCTACGAAATCGAAGCGGAAATGGTACTTCCCGGCGGCGTCGCGCGCGACCTGGTGACGCTGAGTATCGAGCGGCTGTCCGCGGACACGACTCCCCACGTTGCGCCGCTCGCCGCCTCCGCCTTCCAGCCGGAGACCATGAGAGGGCGCCTGTCGCCTCGGACCGTCTTGCAGGGAGTGGGTCTGGGCGCCATCGCCGTGCTCGTGCCCGTGGTCCTGAACAACGGCGACCTCAGCGGCCGGTCAGTACCGTTCGCAGCCACTCTGATCGGCGGGTCGATCGCGATCGCCGAGATCACCCTCACGCGCCCCACGATCCGCATCCGCGAGAACGTCCGGTACAACGAGGTGCTGCGCACCCAGTGGGAAGGGCGAAACCGCAGCATCGCGGCGCAGAACGCGCTCCGCCTGCGGCGCACGCCCCTGCGGATACGCATGATAGCGACGCCATGAACGGCACCCTGCGCGCACTGCGCCTCGCCCTACCCCTGTTCGGCTGGTTCGCGCCGACCTGGAACCTCGCCGGTCAGACGGTCTCGGCTCGGGGTATCATGGGAGCGCCCAAGAGCAGCGTGCGTACAGCGGGCGTCACGGAGCGGGTGGGCGGTTGGTGGGGCGGCGTGGCCGTCGGTTTCCAGACCGGCCAGTGGACAGTGTCCGCGGAAGGTACGCGGGGCAGCCTGTCCTCGTCGGGTGGCGGCCCAGTGCTCGACCGCGATGTCGGTGAGGTGTCCCTGAGCGGCCGCTACGAGTTCCCCTCGGGACTCGGGCCCGAGCTGCGCTACGTCGCCCGGGCCTTCCGGTCGGCGGCAGGCTACCAGAGGTGGAACATGGTGGCCGTGGCCGTCGCCGGGTCGCACGATCTCGGGCACCCGGCGGTCCGCGCGTTCGCGAGCGTCGCGTATCTCCCCATCCTCAGCGCCGCCGGCGGCGAGCCCCGACCGACAGGCGGCCTCGGCAGCGAGGTCGGCCTCTCCGTCGTCCCCGACCAATTCCCCGTGGCTTTCACGCTCGGCTACCGCGTGGAGCGCTTCTATTTTCCGCGATCCGCTGCTCGCTCTGAGCAGTTCGAGACACTCACCCTGTCGGCGGGAGTGCATGTGCGGCGGCACGCCGGACGCTGGGCGCTGAGCGGAAGAGGTAGCGGAGGAGGTAAGGAATGACTTGGCTCGGCGGGCGCGCGAATTGGGCGGCAATTGACCGGCCCGGACGAGCTTGTCGGCGGGAGGTGTACCCATGCGCGTTCCGGCGACAATGCGGTGCCTCGGCCTCGCTCTGGCTCTCGCGGCTGTGGCCTGTGACAACAAAGCGACGTCCCCCAGCACTGGCGCCCTGCGGGTGACCGTGGCGACCACCGGCGGCGATCCCGACCTCGACGGGTACATCGTGTCCGTGGACAACAACGAGCGCAGCGTGAGCCCCAACGACACGGTCGTATTCGCCGGCTTGGGCACTGGCGCGCACGCGCTCCGACTGCGCGAGATGGCGCGCAACTGCGCGGTCCCCGGCCACACTGCGCCGGCCACCGACACCAGCCAAGTCGAGATCGGCCAGCCATCCGTGACGGCCAGCGACACGACCAAGCTTGCGATCGTGGTCACCTGCGTCGCGACGGGTATGCAGATCACGACGACCACTACCGGCCCTGATCGCGACGCCGACGGCTACACGGTGGTCCTGGACGGAGCGCTCCAGGCGGTGGTCGGCATCAACGGATCCATCGCCATCACGCGCTTGAGCGCCGACAGCCATCGAGTGGCCCTAGGCGAGGTTGCTGCGAATTGCACGATCGCCTCCCCGCATCCTCGTTGGGTCACCGTCGCCTTTGGGCAAGTCGTGCCGGTCCCGTTGGCCGTGTCCTGCACCGCGACGACGGGTGCCGTGTCCGTCGCGGCCGCGACGACGGGCATCGATTTCGATCCAACCGGGTACGGCGTGAAGATCGACGGCGGCCCCGTGCGGGGGCTCACGACGAACGGCTCGATCACATTCGAGGGAATCGCCGAGGGAGACCACACGGTCACGCTCTCGGACGTCGCCGACAACTGTACTCTCAACGATGTGAACCCCGCGACTGTGCACGTCAGCATCGGCGGGGCCAGCCGAGACACCGCTCGCACGACGTTCCACCTGGCTTGCATTTCGTCGCTGGGCACCATCAAGGTCACTACGGTCACCACCGTGACGCCCGGAGCCAACGTCGACCCCGACGGCTACACGGTGTTCGCGGAGAGCGGCTGCGATTATTACTCCTGCGTCTACCAATCGCAGGTCCCTGTGGTCGTGAACGGCGTCGCCACATTCGCGCGCGCGCCCATGGGAGACTATGTCGTCACGCTGGGTGGTGTGGCCAGGAACTGCACGGTCGACGGGGGATACACCCGCGACGTCCGGGTGCCCCCTTCCGACACCGCGAGGCTGAGCTTCGCCGCGACTTGCCAGCTCACCGGCAGTCTGCAGCTCAGCGTGACGACGATGGGTGCGGACCCCGATCCGGACGGTTACGCCGTCCGCGCGCGGAGCTCGGTGCTGGATACCAGCGCGGTCCTGACCCCCAACTCAGCGCTCACGATGCCCAACCTTCCGCCGGGCCAGTACAGCGTGCAGCTCGGGGGCGTTGCGGGAAACTGCAGTCTCACGGGAGCCAATCCCCGAGCGGTGACGGTCCCGAGCGGCGGGTCAGCGGCCGTCGCGTTCGACGTCGCGTGCGCTGCGGCCACGCCGATCGCGTTCGTGAGCGGCGCCAGCGGCAACGACGAGATCTACACGATCAAGTCCAACGGCAGCGGCGTCGCGCGCCTCACGAGCAATGGGACGCGCGATGCGGAGCCCGCGTGGTCACCCGACGGCAGCCGGATCGCATTCCGCGCCGAGCGCGACGGTAACGCCGAGATCTACGTGATGAACGCCGACGGCTCGAGCCCGGTCCGGCTCACGAGCGCTGTGGCCGCAGATTTCGCACCGGCCTGGTCTCCCGACGGCGCCAAGATCGCGTTCGTCAGCCAGCGCGACGGCAACGCCGAGATCTACGTGATGAACGCCGACGGCACGAACCCCGTGCGGCTCACGAACGATCCCGGCTACGATGCCGACCCGGCCTGGTCGCCCGACGGGAGCAAGCTCGCGTTCATGCGCGGGGCCTGTGACCAGCAAGGCTGCCAGGGCCGCATAGAGACGATGAACGCGGACGGCTCTGGAGTCGTGGCGCTCACCGCCGGCGCCGCGGATCTGCAGCCCGCCTGGTCCCCCGACGGCACGAAGATCGTGTTCGCCCGCCTGCTCAGCTGCTACTACTCCGCCTGCGATCACGACTTGATCGTGATGGGGGCAGACGGATCAGCAGCAGCGACGCTCGTCTCTGGAGGCGACGATCAAAGCGATCCGGCCTGGTCACCCGATGGGCGCAGGATCGCGTTCGCGGCGGCCGCATGCGACTACTCCTACTACTATTACTACAGCTGCTCGACGCCCGTGATCGAGCTCGTTCGAGCCGACGGGACCGACCTGATCGCCCTCACCGGAAGTCCCGGGTTCAATCCGGCGTGGCGGCCGTGAGCTACCGCGTGCGGGCAACCGTCGGCGTCGCGGCAACGGCATTCCTCGCCGCCTGCTCGGACGAGCCCTCACGTCTGGGGGCACGGACCGTTCCGGCAATCGACGCTGCAGCGGTGGCGGCAAATCCCACGAATGTCCTGAGCGCCGTGGTCTCCGTCCGCGCCCGGAACACGGACAGCGTCGTGGTGCGGTTTCACCTCGCCGGCACCGCCGCGGCCGTGGACAGCGCGTCCGCCGCGGTGGCGACGAGCGCCGGCTCCGCCGAGGTCCCGGTGCTGGGGCTGCTCCCGGACAGCCGCTACGTCATGCGCGTCATCGCATACGGAGAGGACACGACCGCGGCAGGCGACTCGCTGGAGTTCGCCACGAACCCCTTGCCATCCGATCTGCCGGTCTATACGGCCCAGGGCTCCGATCCGTCACCCGGATACGTCGTGTTCGCCGCCGGCGCGTACGGGCTGGCGATCGACAACACGGGGCGGGTCGTGTGGTATCACCACTTCCCGAACGGCCTAGGGCTCAACTTCGAGGTCCAGCCGACCGGACACTACTTCGCCCGGCCGCCGACTCCGGCCGTGGGCGACATCGAGCCGTGGGTCGAGCTCGATCCGCTCGGCAACGAGGTACGCACCTTCAGCTGCGCGGGCGGACTACAGGCCCGGTTCCACGATCTCATCGCCGAAGCAGACGGCGGGTACTGGATCATGTGCGACGAAACGCGGTCCATGGACTTGTCCGCCCTGGGCGGTGTCGCGACCGCGCAGGTGATGGGCACCGTGGTCCAGCACGTGAGCGCCACGGGCGCGCTGCTGTTTCAGTGGAGCCCGTTCGACCACTTCGACATCACGGACCTCGATCCGGCAAGCCGGACCGGCGCGAGCGTCAACTGGACCCACGGCAACGCGCTGGACCTCGACGCCGACGGCAACCTGCTCGTGTCGTTCCGGAGCCTGAGCGAGATCACCAAGATCGACACCAAGACCGGCGCGGTCCTGTGGCGCATGGGCGGCCGCCGCAATGAGTTCACCTTTCAGGACGCGCCGACGCCGGCGTTCGCGTTTCAGCACGGGCTACGACTTACCGGCCCCGGGCGCCTCCTGCTGCTCGACAACATGGGCGATCCAGCCGGATCGTGGGCGGAGCGCTATGTATACGACGAGGCGTTTCACACCGCCCGGATGATCGGCTCGTACGGCTCCGACCCACCGGTGACGGCGTCGCTCGGCGGGAGCACGCAGGATCTCCCCGGTGTCCGGACGCTGGTCTCCTACGGGCCGGCGGGGCGCGTCGAGGAATACGACGCCGCCGGGCAGGTCGTGTGGCGCATCGAAGGCAACCCCGGCTACGTGTTCCGCGCGCAGCGCATCACGTCCCTCTACCACCCCGGCGTCGGCCAACCGCGTTAGCTCGCCCCGACCTGACCAATTGATTCGATCGGCTCATCACGTGGCCGGGAATTGACCGCGCTACCTCACCTTTTCTCCGACACGTACAACGCCAGGAGGCGGTATGAGGACCGGTCTCGTCGCTCTAGTCTTGGTGTGCGCCTGTCAGGCCGAACCAGACCCGGCCGGCCCCAGGCTGCGCGCCATGTCGTTCGCCAATTCCGAGTGGTCCGAGCCCGTGCATCTCGACGGGCCGGTGAATTCTCCCTGCCAGGACCAGACCCCCACGCTCTCGAAGGACGAGCTCGCCCTGTACTTCACGTCCACACGCCGCGGCGGGCTCGGTAACGACACGCCGGACGGTTGTCAGGACAGCTTCGACCTCTGGGTTGCGCAGCGCGCCTCCCGCGATAGCCCGTGGGAAACACCCGTGAATCTCGGGCCACCGGTCAACACGTCCGCCAACGAGGCCGGGCCTGCGTTGTCTGCCGACGGACACCTGCTCTTCTTCTACAGCTTCGTCGGTACTGGGCAGCGTGACATTTACCTGTCACAGCGCCGCGGGGCGACAGACGACCAGGTTTGGGAAGCGCCGGTGAGTCTCGGCCCTGACGTGAACACGATGGATTCGGAAGGCGGGCCGAGCTTCATACAGCCCGGGGAAGATGGAGGCGGCACCCTGTATTTCTACCGGGGAGCGCCCCCCAATACGGAGCTCTACTCGGTGTCGATCGCGCGGAGCGGCGGGACGCTCGGGCCCGCGGTGGCGGTTGCGGAGCTCAACTCGCCGGTCGACGATAACCATGCCTCGGTGCGCGCCGACGGGCGGGAGATATTCTTCAACTCTCGCCGCCTGGGCAGCATACTCAACCCGGGCGGTCAGCCAAGCTTCGACCTCTGGGTTGCCACTCGCCGGAGCCTCCACGATGCCTGGTCCACGCCGGTGAATCTCGGTGCGCAGGTGAATTCGGCGGCCGCGGAGTTTCACCCGAACGTGTCGCACGACGGGCGCACGCTGCTGTTCATCGATCCTTCGGGCGCCGTCCGAGGCGGCCTCGGTGGATTCGACATCTGGATGACGACCCGCACAGTGAGCGGGCGGTGACCAGGGCGGCCCGGATCTAACCCGCCACCGCGATGCACTCGATCTCCACCCGCGCGCCCCCCGCGAGCCCCTTCGCGGCCACCGTGGAGCGCGCGGGTGGATCCTTCGGGAAGTACGTCGCATAGACCGCATTCATCGCGGCGAAGTCCTGGATGTCCGCGAGGAACACCGTGCACTTCACCGCGCGGTCGAGTGAGCTGCCCGCGAACGCGAGCACCGCCTTGATGTTCTCGAGCGCCTGGCGCGTCTGCCCCGTAATCCCCCCCTCGGCGAGTTGGCGCGTTCCAGGGACATTTCCGATCTGTCCTGAGAGAAACAGCAAGTCCCCGACCCGCACCGCCGACGAGAACGGCAAACCCGGGACCTCTCCAGGGCCGTGCAGCACCTGCCGATCGATCGTCATCCTGCCCTCCCGAAACGGGCCGCGACAAGCGGCCACACGAGTACGAGTCCAAGACCGCCCGCGGCGCTCGCCAGAAACGCGGGGCCCGCTCCGTAGCGCTGGAACACCGCGCCCAACACCACGCCGCCCAGCAGCGCCGCGAACCCCGTGATGCCGTGATATACGCCGAACCCGCTTCCCTGATGCGTGCCCGCGAGCCGCGCCACCAGCGCCCGCTCGGGACTTTCCGTCAGGCCCGACACGAGGCCCAGCGCCAGGAACAGCCCCCACGCCGCCCCGGTCGTCCCGGCACGCGCCATCCCCGCCGCGAGCAGCGCGTACACGAGCCACCCCGCCCACATCGTGCGAGCAGGCCCCAGCCGGTCGGTGGCCGCCCCCCCGACGAAACTCGACGACGAGCGCACCACGTGCACCGCCGCCCACAACAACGGGACGACGGCTACCGACACACCGAGCTCCTGCGACCGCAGAATGATCAAGGTGTCGGGCATGCGGAGGAGATAGAAAAACGAGATCGCAAGTAGAGCTGGACTCCGTGATGGTTTGGGGAGGTTGGAGGAGGTTAGGGGAGGTTGGTTCGTGAACGGCGCTGCCTCCGCCATCCTCCCCCGACCTCCATCATCCCGCACAGCCCAGATGGCGAGCAGCAGAACCAGAACTCCGGGCGCTATGCTCCATCCGATCACCGCCCGCACGTTCGCGGTCCCCGACGCGAGCAGCCACCAGGCGAGGATCGGCCCCAGCACCGCTCCCGCGTGATCCATGCCGCGCTGCAGTCCAAAGGCGCGCCCCCGCAGCTGCGCCGGCGTCACGTCGGCGATGAGCGCGTCGCGCGGCGGCGTGCGGAGCCCCTTCCCCAGCCGGTCCACCACCCGTAGCCCGATCACCTGCCACGCCGCGCCCGTGACGGCGATGACGGGCCGCACCACCACCGCAATGAAATAGCCGAGCACGATCATCGGCCCGCGCAAGCGCGGCCGGTCGGCCAGCCGCCCCGCCCCGAGCTTCACGAATGCCGCCGCGAACTCGGCCGCCCCGTCGAGCGCGCCCAGCGCCTGCGGCCCGCCGCCCAGCACCCCCGTGACGAACGCGGGGAGCAACGGGTAGATCATTTCGCTCGCGAAATCGTTGAGCAGCGAGACCCAGCCGAACAGCTTCACCTGCCGCGGCAGCGGCGGTGACGGGGGGGCGGCGGCGCCCCTATGCATTGAGGCCGAGGCCCCAGCGGATCAGTGTGACGGGGAGGCCGCCATAGCGCAGCAGCGCATCATGGAAACGGCGCAGGGTGAAAGCCTTGCCCTGTGCGGCGCGGAAGTCCTTCCGTAGCTCGAGGATCTCACGACGCCCCACCGCATAGCACAGTGGGTACGCGGGCTCGGCGCAGTAGCGCCGCACCTCCGCTTCCGCGTTGGCGCGGTCCACCCGCAGGTGGGTCGTCATGTACTCCACCGCCTGCTCGAACCTCATGCCGCGGGTGTGCAACCCCACGTCGAGGAGGATGCGCGCCGCGCGCCACAGCAGGTGCACGCGCTGGAAGAACTGCTCCTCCTCCGAGCGGTAGAACCCCTCCTCGCCCATCATGTCCTCGCAGTACAGCGCCCACCCTTCGACCGTGAGCGGGGTCCACACGATCTTGCGGGTGTCGGACGGCTGTTGCTGCGCGTGCACCAGCTGGAGGTGGTGCCCGGGATAGCCTTCGTGCAGCGCGGTGACCCCCACCTCAAAGCGGCAGTGGTCGCGCAGGATGCGCTCCTGCGTGCTGGGCGGCAACGCCGGATCGGGGAGGGTGACGTAGAACCAGCCGGTGCGGTCGCGCGAGTAGGCGCCGGGGGGGTCGTAGGCCGCGAACGGGATGACGGGGCGCATGAACGCCGGCGTCGGCACCACGTCGAGCGGCGCGTCGGGGATCGGCGCCAGGCCGCGCGAGGCCACGAAGTCGCGCGCCCGCGCCATTTCGTCCGCGTAAGCGTCCACCAGCCCGCTCGCGGGCGGATGGTCCGCGCGCAGCCGGTCGGCGACGTCCTGCCATCCCTTGCCGCGCTCCAGCCGCGCCGCCCGCGCCCCCAGGTCCGCCTCGAGCTCCTCCTTGAGATGCAGCCCGTAGCGCCACAGCTCCGGCGCCGTGTCCCGCAAGGCGTGCTCGTAGTGCAGATGAAAGTTGAAGTCGTCCTCACCGAGGGCGAACTGGTCGGACGCGCCCTCGAGCCAGCGTTCCAGGTCGTGCGCGAACGCGGCCATCGCCGCCGCCGCGGCGTCCGCGGCCGCCGCGACGCGCTCTCCCAGCCCGGCCCCGACCTCGCGCACCAACGACAGCCCGCCCTCGTTGACGCGCAGCGCCGTCTCCACGAACACCCGCACCGGCTCGACCAGTGCTACCCGAGCGTCGTCGAGCAACCGCGGCACGTCCTCCAGCCGACCCGCCAGCGACGCGGCTCGCTCCTCGGCAGTCCGGTCGCGCCGGCCCAGCAGAAAGTGCAGCCCGCCCAGTAGATGTGACAGCCAGAACGCCGGGTTCTTCGCCTGAGGGCGCTCGCCCTCGAAGCGCCGCAGCGTCACCCGGATCTCGTTCAAGAGCGCCGTGCGGTCGATTTCGTCTTCCAGCTCGGCGGTCGTGGTCTCCTCGAGCGCGGCGGAGATGGACTTGAGCCCGGCGAGGTGCGGAGCCAGGGCGCTCGGACTGAACCGCCCGTAGCGGTCGTCGTAGGTTTTCACCCCCGCCTGCGTCGCACCGACGGGGTCCAAATGCCACCGGAGATCGAAGTAGGACCGCTCGATATCCCGGAACGGCGCTAGCGCCATGCCGCCTGCTTGAGCAGCCGGTGGCACTCCTCGTCCGACAGCACGCGATCGGTGCGCTTCGCCGCCTCGAACAGCGCGCGGCACGCGACCTCGTCCTCCGGGTCGTAGCCGTGCGTCTCAAGCCAGTACTTCACGTTCGACAGCCCCGAGACCGGCGAGATCTCGATCTTCTGCTCGAGCCCGAATTCCTGCGCCGGCACCGAGCTGTACACGCGGTCGGCCAGCCACGCATGCCCCTTCTTTTTCGCCTTGATGATGGCCGCCGCGTGCACGCCCGTGCCGGTGCGAAACGCGTCCGCGCCCATCACCGGGTAATTCACGGCGATCGGCACGCCTACCGCGTCGGCCACCAGGCGGCAGTACTCGGGCAGCTTCGAGATGTCGTAGCGATGGGCGCCCAACAACTTTAGGTTCACGATCAGGAGGTCCATCTCGGCGTTCCCCACCCGTTCTCCCACCCCGAGCGCGGTGCCGTGCACCCGGTCTACACCCGCTTCGATCGCGGCGAGGCAATTGATCAGCCCCAGGCCGCGGTCGCGGTGCCCGTGCCAATCGACCTTCACACGGTTGTTCTTGACGATTTCTCTTTTTACGAATTCTACCAACGCCTTTACGCCGTCCGGTGTCGCGTGTCCCACCGTGTCCGCCAGACAGATGCGCGTCGCGCCGCACTCGATCGCGGCCCCGTACAGCGCCTTGAGCGCCTCGGGCTTGGCGCGGGTGGTGTCCTCTGTGACGTACATGACGGGGAGACCGTGCTTTACGGCGTAGGTCACCGCCTCCACCGTGGACTGGACGATGCGGTCGAGCGTCCAGTCCTCGGCGTACTGCCGGATGGGCGATGAGCCGATGAACGTCGCGGCCTCGATCCTGATCCCGACCTCGTCGGCGACCCGAACGATCGGCTCGACGTCCGCGATCACCGTGCGCGCGGCGCAGTTCGGGGCGATGGGCAGCTTGGCGTCCCGAATTTCCTTGGCCAGCGCCCGCACCTGCTCCACCACGCGCGGGCCCGCCCCCGGCAGACCGATGTCGGCCGCCACGATGCCCAGGTCCGCCATCAGGTGGAGCAGCCGCTTCTTGACCTCGAGCGTGGGGTCGCGCACGGAAGGGGACTGCAGGCCGTCGCGCAGCGTCTCGTCGTTCAAGTCCACGCGGACGCGGGACCAGTCGAACGCCGGCCCCCCCGCCCCGCCCGCACGGTTCCAGTCGTAAATCAGCTCGCGCTCGTCCATGAGCAAGTGTTCACCCACTCGCCCCCCACCGTCAAGCGGGTTAGTGTGAAGAGCCATGGACCACGCCGTCTCTCGCCTGCTCGCACACGAGCGCATTCGCGCGGCGCGCCATCACATCGAGCGCACCGACGAGGTGACGATCGCCCGCCAGGCCGCGCTCTCCGCCATCCCCGCGCCCACCGGCGCGGAAGACCGGCGCGCCGCGCGCATAGCGGAGCTGTTCCGCGAGATCGGTCTGACCGACGTGGCGGTCGATCATGCGGGCAATGTCCACGGATGGATCCGAACGAATGGGGACAGGTCGTCTGCGCCGGTCGTCCTCGCCGCGCATCTCGATACGGTGTTCGGGGCCGATGTGGACGTGGCGGTCGAGCGGCGGGGGCAGCGGCTCGAAGGCCCGGGTATTTCGGACAACGCGCGCGGCCTGGCCGCGCTCGTGACGGTGGCGGAGGCAATGGTCGTGGCCCGCGTGCCGGCGTCGCGGCCCATCCTGTTCGCCGCGACAGTCGGAGAGGAGGGCTCGGGGGATCTGCGGGGGGTGAAGTACTTGCTGAACGGGAAGCACGCTGCAGGGGCGCGGCAGGCTGCGCCCCTACCGGTTGCATTCATCGCCCTGGACGGCGCCGGGCTCGATCGCGTGATCCATCGCGCCCTCGGCTCCAAGCGCTATCACGTGACGTTCCGCGGGCCCGGCGGCCACTCGTGGGCGGCGTTCGGCGTCGCCAATCCCGCAAATGCCGTGGGGCGCGCCGCCGCACTGCTCGCCGATCTCCCAACCCAGCAGACCCCGCGCACCACCTGCGCCGTGGTGCGGCTGGGCGGCGGCACCGGCCTCAACTCGATTCCGCAGGAAGCATGGCTCGATCTGGATCTGCGCAGCGAGGATCCCCGCGCCCTGGCCCAGCTGGACGTCACCGTGCGCGCCGCACTCGAGCGCGCCGCCGACGACGAGAACCGCCGCCGCACGGTCGGCTCGCCGGCGCTGCGCGTCGAGATCCAGCTGTTGGGAGACCGGCCCTCCGGCCTGACCCCGCGCGCCCACCCGCTGGTCCAGGCGGCGGTCGCCGCCAATCGCGCCCTAGGCCGTGACGCCGAGCTGGCGAGCGCGTCCACCGACGCGAATGTGCCGATCGCCCTCGGCATCCCCGCCATCGCCCTGGGCGCGGGCGGCAAGGCGGGCGACGCGCACCTCGCGACCGAATGGTATGAAAACGTCGAAGGAGCGCTCGGAATCGTCCGGGCGCTCCTCGTGACCGCGGCGATGGCTGAGGTTGGTTAGGCTCGGTCCCCCGCCAGCGCCGAGAGCACCATCAAGGCTTCCCGCGGGTGGCGCGTCGCGCGCAGCTGGGACGAGTACACATGCCGTACCGTACCGGTCTGGTCGATCACGTAGGTGACCCGTCCCGGCAAGAGCCCCAGCGTCTTCTCCACCCCGTACAGGCGGCGCACCGCCCCGTCCGCGTCCGACAGCAGCAGGAACGGCAGGTTGTGGCGCCGCGCGAACCGCCGGTGCGACCGCACCGAGTCGGAGCTCACGCCAACCACCTGCGCGTCTCTGGCGCTGAACTGCTCGTAGCTGTCCCGGAACGCGCGCGCCTCGATCGTGCAGCCCGGCGTCTCGTCCTTCGGGTAGAAATAGAGCACGACCGTCTTCTCGCCCACGAGATCACCCAACCGCACCGGCGTGCCCGACTGGTCGGGCAGCGTGAAATCCGGCGCGAGATCTCCGATGCTCACTTTGCGTGTCGTCACCGCAACTCTCCTCTCTCGTAGAACTTACCGTCGTAACGTCGTGTCACGATCTCGTCAATGCGCCGCAGCCCCGCCCGGCATCGCCTTGCTCTTGTGCATCAGCAGCAGCAGCGGCAGCGACAATACGAACACCGCCCCGAACAGCAGGAACAGCTGCTCGAACGAGAGCATCAGCGCCTGCCGCGTGACCTGCCCGTCCACGATCGCCAGCGCCTTCGCATTAGCGAGCGGCGCGGGCGTGCCCGTCGCGATGAGTCGCGTCACGATGGCGCTCAGCCGCTCGCGCGCCACTTCGCTGTACTGGGTCACGTTGGCGATCAGATC